>JADGMW010000207.1_pt1 | contig 37474 bp, 33 predicted proteins | sample 8641801 | NCBI WGS metagenome assembly JADGMW01 (sample SAMN16272018, study PRJNA661076) | feces metagenome | isolation source: fecal sample from diarrhoea affected cattle A | host: Bos taurus | place: South Africa: Lokaleng Village, Mahikeng | collected 2019-09
AGCCGGATATGCGTGGAGGCCAAGCCTCAGTTACACCACGCAGTGGGGCACGATCAAAAGCCCGGAAGGATCGGACATAAAATCCAAGCTTTCCGGGCGCTAAAATGGTGGGCCCACCAGGACTCGAACCTGGAACCAGACCGTTATGAGCGGTCGGCTCTAACCATTGAGCTATAGGCCCCCGGTAGCCTCTTAGCAGGGGCAGGGGCGGTGTCAAAGGGGTTGGTGGAAAAACTGCCAGCTTTTCCGGGGGCATGAGGGACTTTGCCGGGCAACTAGACAGTCTTCGACATACGTTGATAGGCGATCTTGGCGATGACATTGCCTTTGCCGATGGCCTCATTGGTCTTGATCGCCATCATCGAATTGGCCGTTGCCGAGAGCTGCTGTACGCGGGCAAAGCCTTCCTTGCGGCGGGTCCGATGGTATTCCATCTGCTGCCAGCGGAACATCTGCGATATCTTGCCAATGCTTGCCATGAGCGAATTCTGGCAAGCAAAGGTTGCGGCTTATTTAATGTGTCAGTGCTGGAAAACGACGAGGCCCGCGGCGCCGGCCATCATGGCGCCGGCGGTCTTGTTGAGACGGCCGAGGGCCTTTTCGCTGCGGAACATTTCGCGGGCCGCCGAGGCGAGCCAGGCGTAGGCGCAGCCGACAATCAGCAGGCAGATCACGACGATTGCCGTCAGCTCGGCGAAGGCGAGCGGGTTCATTTCCGCCAGCGGTACCACTGTGGGCAGAATGGCGAGGTAGAACACAATGGTCTTCGGGTTGCCCATAGTGAGCGAGAAGCCGGCGAGGAAGGTCTTCAATGCGTCTTCGCTCTTCGGCTTCATCTGCTCGGAGCCCGGCTTGGCGCTCCAGAATTTCCACGCGATGTAGAGGAGATAGGCGGCGCCTGCCCAGCGGACGATGACGAAGACCGGCGAGAAATAGGTGGCGATGGCGGCAAGGCCGAACACGGCAAAAAGGAAATAGACGAGGTCGCCGGCGAGGATGCCGAAGACCATGGGCATGGCGCTCTTGAAGCCGCCGCCGAGCGCTCGGGCCACAATTGCTGCCACGCCGGGGCCGGGCACCACCAGGGCAATGAGGTAGGCAATGGTGAAGGCGGTGAGCGTGAAGATGTCCATGGAAGCGGATCCGGCGGCGTCGTGGCGGGCGATATCCCTACTCCGGTACGCCTCAATTTGCCAGAGGGCCGGTTGACGCGCGGCCCGGGTGCGCTAATTATGAGGGACCGCAACTCGACCGGATGGTGCCCAATGGACCGTATCTCCACCGCAATGCCGACCTGCCTTGCCACTGGAGATTTTTCGATCCATGCCCTTTTCCGTCACGATTTCGCAGCTGTCCTATACCGGGCCTGACGGCCAGACACTCTTTTCCAATCTTGACCTGACATTCGGCCCAGGGCACACAGGCCTTGTGGGGCGAAATGGCGTGGGCAAGACCACTCTGTTGCGCCTTATCGCCGGTGAATTGACGCCGAGTAGCGGGTCAATCGCCATGTCCGGGCGGCTCGGCGTATTGCGTCAGCAGGTGCAGCCAGCCGAGGGCGAAACCATAGCGGACCTTTTCGGCGCGCGGGCGGGGTTGGCGTTGCTGGACAAAGCGATGGTCGGCTCGGCCAGTGTCGATGAACTGGCCGAAGCGGACTGGACGCTCGAGGCGAGGCTATCGGCAGCGCTCGAGACGCTTGGCCTGCCGGTTGGACCGGAAACGCTACTCTCGACGCTGTCAGGCGGCCAACGGACGCGGGCGGCACTGGCCGCACTGGTGTTTGCCGAGCCGGATTTGATCCTCCTCGATGAGCCGACGAATAATCTCGATGCGGATGGGCGTCTGGCGGTGGCGGACATGCTCGCCGGGTGGCGGGGGGCAGCGATCGTCGTCAGCCATGATCGCAATCTGCTCGAGCAGGTGGATGCGATTGTCGAGGTGACCAGCCTTGGCGCCAGGACCTATGCCGGCGGCTGGAGCCAATATCGGGAACGACGGGCGCTGGAACTGCAGGCGGCCGAGCACGACCGGGACTTTGCCGAGCGGCAGGTGCGGGAGGTTGCGCGAAAGGCCCAGGACGCGCGGGAGAAGCAGGCGCAGCGCGATGCTGGCGGGCGGCGCAAGGCGGCCAAGGGGGATGCGCCGAAAATCCTGCTCGGTGGCCTAAAGCGACGCGCCGAGGAAACGGCCGGGGGATTGGATACGCTGGCGGAAAAACAGGCCGAGAGTGCGCAGGAGCAGGCTCGAGCCGCGCGGGAGCGGATCGAAATCCTGACCCCGTTCGCAGTGAAACTGGCGCCGACGCATCTGCCGCGCAGCAAGATGGTGCTGCGGGCGGTGGGGCTGATCGGTGGGTATCAGTCCGGACGACCGGTTATCCGCGATATGTCGTTTGAGATCGTCGGGGCCGAGCGGGTGGCGATCACCGGCGACAACGGGAGTGGGAAGACGACGCTGCTCAAGTTGCTCACTGGCGGTCTCGCACCGACTGCGGGGAGCGTGCAGATCGGCGGGCCCTTTGCCCTGCTCGACCAGCAGGTGGGCCTTCTCAGGCGGGAGGACAGCATCGTCGACAATTTCCGGCGGCTTAACCCCGAGAGCACGGAGAATGACTGTCGGGCGCTGTTGGCGGCATTCAGCTTTCGCGCGGATGCGGCGCTTCAGGTCGTAGGGACGTTAAGCGGCGGGGAAATGCTGCGGGCGGGGCTCGCCTGCGCGGTTGGCGGGAAGACACCGCCCATCCTGCTGGTGCTAGACGAGCCCACCAACCATCTCGACATCGAAGCGATTGAGAAAATCGAGGCGGGATTACGCGCCTATGACGGGGCGCTGCTGGTGGTGAGCCATGACCGGGCGTTCCTCGATAATATCGGGATCACACGGGAGGTTCGGCTGGGGGAAGACTAGCTCAGTACCCGCCGCATGATTTTCTGGGACAGATCGGCGTCTTCTGCGACCGGGGTTGAATCGATCACCTGGTCGAAGGAGCCGAGAATGGACAGGTTCTTCACGGTCGGGTCGGTGATCGCACCCATGAGGGCGGCGACGGCGTCATCGACATTGAGGGTGGCGAAGGGGCGCTCGTGATAGGGGCCAATGACAGGCTCGAAAGGGGCGATGCCGAGCCGGTTTTGGGTATGGGCGAGTTCGCGATAGGCGGCGGCAAGGGCCTCGCCGCGGGGCTGCCATTCTGTGGCGCCGAGCGCCGACTGCAGATGCGGCGTCAGGCGGGCGGCGATGGGGAGACGTTCAAAGGCGCTGCCGAGCCATTTGGCATAGGGGGCGTATTGGCGCTCGAGCAGGAAGCCAATACGCATGATATCGCGCGCCAGCCGGGCGGCGATTATGCGTGAGCCCAAATCGTCGCCGACCTGTCCGGTGCGGCCAACAAAGGCCTGTTCCTCAGCGATGCGCCGCCACTGGCAGGCGAGCTTATAGAGCCAGACATCGTGCGGGAAATAGGCAAATCGCTCTCGCGCCCGGGTGAGCCTGCCGTCGTCGTCGTGGAAGACGGCGCCAGCGGTGAAGGCGAGGAGTTTCTGCTCGGCGAACCCGAGCCACTGAAGTGGTGTGAGTGTATCGACCGAGGGGGTGGCGAAATGGGCGTCGAGGCGGGCTTCGAGCGTGTGGATCTCGAGGCCATGGGTCGATGGCGCCCAGAGAGCCGGGGCCGCTTACCGCGGGATGAGGACGGCTGCGCCAACCGATGGGTTCGCCGAGATAGGTTTTCGGGGCCATGGCGGTGAAGGCGTCAACCAGCCTGCGGGCGTGAGTGGCGAAATCGTCGGCGGTGACGATGAGGTGGACGCGCGGGCCCCAATTGTGGTCGCGGGAGGTTTCGTCGTCGAAGCCGAGGAGTTCCGAGCCATAGCCGATTAGGGCGGCCGCGTGGGACAAGTCGGGGGCAGTGGTAGCGAGCCAGGGTCGCACAATGTCGGCGTAGAAGCGGCGCGATAATTCTATGCCCTGCATCAACTGCCCCGCTCCCTAAGGTTGGGGATAGAGTTTCTGGATACCGGGCTTGGGTCAAGCGTGGAGGCTTCCCCTCCTAGCCTCCCCCTTGAGTAAGGGGGAGGGACAGATCGGTGATTGGGACGGACTGAATGTCCGATCAGGGCAGGCGAGCGAGGCGTTCGGTGAGGAGTTTGAAGAAGCCCTCGGCGTCGCCGCTGCGCAGGAAGGTGGCGTTATGCGGCTTGCCGGTCACGTGCCAGTAGTCGGCGACGGTCATGCCAATGGTGAGCTCGCTCGCCGTTTCGATGGCGACGTGGCAGGCGCGGCCTTCAAACAGGCTTGGCTGGAGCAGGTAGGCGATGACGGTCGGATCGTGGAGCGGCGCGCCGGCCCAGCCGTATTTCTTGAGGTCAAAGCCTTCCGAGAAGGTCAGCATGTCGTAGACCGCCTGGCCCGAGCGGTTGCCGAGGCCCTTGATGGCAGCGAGGCGCTCGGGCGTCGACTGGATCATATGGGTGACGTCGAGCGGCTGAATAACGATCGGGATGCCGGAGCGCAGCACGATGTCGGCGGCTTCGGGATCGACATAAATGTTGAATTCGGCGGCCGGGGTGATGTTGCCGACCTCGAAATAGGCGCCACCCATCATCACCAGCTCCTGGACCCGCTCGGCGATACGCGGCTCCTTGACGAGGGCCATGGCGATGTTGGTCAGTGGCCCGAGGGTGCAGAGGGTGATCGTACCAGGCTCGGCCGCCATAAGCGTATCGATGATGTAGTCGACGCCGTGCTGGGCCTGTAGTGGAATGGTGGGATCGGGCAGCACGGGGCCGTTGAGGCCAGTGTCGCCATGGACATGCTCGGCGGTGACAAGGTCGCGGCGCATCGGGCGCGCGCAGCCGGCATAGACCGGAATATCGTGACGGCCGGAGAGTTCGACGATCTTGCGGGCATTATTGGCGTTGTGGTGGAGGCCAACATTGCCGGCGACGGCAACAATGCCCAGCACGTCCAGCTCCTCTGGGGAGGCCAGGGCGAGAAGAATGGCGACGGCATCGTCCTGACCGGGATCGGTGTCGATAATGATCTTGCGGGGCATGAAGGGTCCTTGAGCGGCAGAAGTCTTTTTCTGGGACGAGCGATGCCTCTGGATGGCGCTGGCGCGTCGTGATGGGCGAAGATTCCCCAAATCCGCCCATTTGTCACCGTGTTCTGATCTCTCCCCGCCGTTCACCACGCGCGACCCACAAAAAGCGACGGGCAGACATGCGGCAGATTTTCTTGACGCGCGCGCTCCGTGGTCACAGTTTCGGTCTTCCAAGGAGTATGCGATGGCCCAAGACCTGGTGGAGACTGTTTCTCACGCAGCAGGGGGAGGGGTCGACCTCCTTCCCGTGGTGATCCTGTTGGGGGCGGCGGCCGTAGCGGTGCCGCTGTTCCGGCGGCTGGGCCTCGGCTCGGTGCTGGGATATCTGGCGGCGGGCGTGCTGCTCGGCCCTTCCGGCTTTGACGGGGTGACGGACCCATCGGCGGTGCTGCACCTGGCCGAACTCGGCGTCGTCATGTTCCTCTTCATCATCGGGCTCGAAATGGAGCCCTCCCGCCTCTGGGCGCTGCGGCGGCAGATCTTTGGGCTTGGGGTGATCCAGGTCGGGGTCTGCGGACTGCTGCTGACCGGGGTCGGCATGATGCTCGGCTTTGCGCCGGTCGTATCCTTCGTGTTCGGCATGGGTTTTGTGCTCACCTCGACCGCTATCGTCATGCAGATGCTGGGCGAACGGGGCGAACTGGGGAGCGAAAGCGGCCAGAAAATGGTCTCGATCCTGCTGCTCGAAGACCTCGCCATCGTGCCGCTCCTGGCCATCGTGGCGCTCTTGGCGCCGGGCGCAGGGGATACCAGTTCTCTGACCCGCATCTTGTCCATAGGCCTCGCCATCGGAGCGGTGCTGTTGCTGATCTTCCTCGGCCGACGGATCATGAATCCGTTCTTTGCCGTGCTCGCCGCCGCCAAGGTCCGCGAGCTGATGACGGCAGGAGCGCTGCTGGTCGTGCTCGGCGCGGCGCTGCTGTTCCAGGCGGCGGGCCTCTCCATGGCCATGGGGGCGTTTCTTGCCGGCGTGCTGCTCTCGACGTCGACGTTCCGTCATCAGCTCGAGGCTGACGTCGAGCCATTTCGCGGGCTGCTGCTGGGCCTGTTCTTTCTTGCGGTCGGCATGTCGCTGGAACTCAGCGTTGTGGCCGAAAACTGGCAGGTGATCGCCGCCGGCGTGGTTGCGGCCATGCTGGTCAAGGGCGTCGCCATCTACATCATCGCTCGACTGCTGCGGTCGAGCCATGGCGAGGCCATGGAGCGGGCGGTGCTTATGGGGCAGGGCGGCGAGTTCGCTTTCGTGCTCTACACCACGGCCGTGAGCGCGGGGCTGATCGATGGGCCATCCAACGCCATTTTCACCGCGACTGTGATCCTCTCCATGGTGCTGACGCCCCTGTTGGTCATCCCGATGCGGCGGCTGATGCCGAAGAAGACGATGTCGATGGACGGGATCGAGGAGGTCAACGGCCTCAGCGGACGCGTTTTGCTGATCGGGTTCGGGCGGTTCGGGCAGATCGCCAGCCAGCCGCTGCTCGGTCAGGGACACCAGATCTCGATCATCGACAATGATGTCGAGATGATCCGGGCGGCATCGCAGTTCGGTTTCAAGGTCTATTATGGCGATGGAACCCGGCTCGATGTGCTGCATGCCGCCGGGGCAGACCGGGCCGAAATGGTGCTGGTCTGCGTCAACGACGCCAAGGCAACGACGCTGATCGCCGAGCTGATCCGGGATCATTTTCCGCTGGTCAAGGTGATGGCACGCGCCTTCGATCGGGGCCACGCCATCGAACTGCGCGAGATCGGTGTCGAGTATGAACTGCGCGAAACCTTCGAATCGGCGGTGCGGTTCGGGGGGCAGGCGATCCGCATCCTGGGCGCCAGCGAAGTCGAAATCGACGATGCCATCGAAGGGGTCCGCAACCGTGACCGGATGCGGTTCGAGGCGCAATTGCTGGGCGATCTGCGCCAGCAGGATTTGTTGATCTCCAACGCGATAGACCAGGCTAGGGAGAGTGGCGTCGAGGTCGACCCCAACGCTGCGGAGGCAAGTGCCAAGGCCAGCACAGAGCCCCATTGATGCCGCTTTGCGGTATTTTTTGGGGCTTTTCGATGCTGAAATTAAGTGCAAGAGTGTTCCTGTCCGAGGGGAACATCGTCATGAAAACTGGATTGCGATATGCCGCAAAAGCCGATCGTCTACGATGCTCCAATCCACGAGCCCCGTGCCATTACTGTTGAAGCCATTCAGGCTGAAATTCTTGAAAGGCTGATCTATTCCGTAGGTAAGGACCCCATTGTCGCCCGCCCGCATGACTGGCTGACCGCCACGATCCTGGCAGTGCGCGACCGTGTGATGGACCGCTGGATGGAGAGTTCGCGCGAAACCTGGCGGACTGCCAACAAGCGGGTCTACTACCTCAGCCTCGAATTCCTCATCGGCCGGCTCATGCGCGATGCAATGAGCAATGTGGGGCTGATGGAGCCGGTGCAGCAGGCGCTGGCCAATCTCAATGTCGACCTCGGCGATCTGATTAATCTCGAGCCCGACGCGGCGCTCGGCAATGGCGGTCTTGGCCGCCTCGCAGCGTGCTTCCTCGAGTCCATGTCTTCGGTCGATATTCCGGCCTATGGCTATGGCATTCGCTATGTCCATGGCCTGTTCCGGCAGGAAATGAGCGAAGGCTGGCAGGTCGAGCTGCCCGAAGAGTGGCTAGCCCACGGCAACCCATGGGAATTCGAGCGGCGCGAAAGCACCTATGAGATCGGCTTTGGCGGACACGTTAATCCGGTGCAGGACCCGGATGGCAGCATTCGTCAGGAATGGGAGCCCAACGAGCATCTGCTGGCGGTGGCCTATGACACGCCGATCGTAGGCTGGCGCGGCAAGCGGGTGAATACGCTGCGCCTCTGGAGCGCGCAGCCGATCGACCCGATCCTGCTCGACAAGTTCAATTCCGGCGACCACATCGGCGCGCTGGAAGAAAGCGCCAAGGCAGAGGCGATCACGCGGGTGCTTTATCCGGCGGATTCAACGCCGGCCGGCCAGGAATTGCGCCTGCGTCAGGAGTTCTTCTTCTCCTCGGCATCGCTGCAGGACATCGTGCGGCGGCATCTCCAGCAATATGGCGACCTCAGCTCGCTGCCGGAGAAGGTGGCCATCCAGCTCAACGACACGCACCCGGCGATTTCGGTGGCCGAGCTCATGCGCATTCTCATCGATGACAATGGGATCAAGTGGGATCAGGCCTGGAAACTGTGCAAGGGCACGTTCGGCTATACCAACCACACGCTCCTGCCCGAAGCGCTCGAAAGCTGGCCGGTGGCCCTGCTGGAACGACTGCTCCCGCGGCACATGCAGATCATCTACCAGATCAATGCAGAAGTGCTGACCGAGGCCCGGGTCAAGGCCGGGTTCAACGACCAGCAGGTGGCGACCATCTCGCTGATCGATGAGCATGGCGGTCGTCGCGTGCGCATGGGGCAGCTGGCCTTCGTTGGCTCGCACTCGATCAATGGCGTCTCGGCGCTGCATACCGAGCTGATGAAGCAGACGGTTTTCGCCGATTTGCACAGGCTTTATCCCGAGCGGATCAACAACAAGACCAATGGCATCACGCCGCGGCGCTGGCTGCTGCAGTGCAATCCGAGCCTGACCAAGCTGGTCAGCGACCGTATTGGCCCAGAGTTCATGGACGACGTGGAGAAGCTGCACCTTCTGGCGCCCCACGCCGAGGACAAGGGGTTCCAGAAGCAGTTTGCGGCGGTGAAGTTCGCCAACAAGCAGCGCCTCGCCAAGCTGATCAAGGACCGTCTCAACGTCACGGTGTCGCCCGAGGCGCTGTTTGACGTGCAGATCAAGCGCATCCACGAATACAAGCGCCAGCTCCTGAACATCATTCACGCGGTGGCGCTCTATGACGAAATCCGCGCCCATCCGGAGCGGGAATGGAAGCCACGCGTCAAGATTTTCGCGGGCAAGGCGGCGCCGAGCTATTGGAACGCCAAGCTGATCATCAAGCTCATCAACGACGTGGCACGGGTCATCAATAATGACCCGGCAGTGCGGGGCCTCCTCAAGGTTGTGTTCCTGCCGAACTACAATGTGAGCCTGGCTGAGGTGATCGTGCCTGCGGCCGATCTCTCCGAGCAGATCTCGACCGCAGGCATGGAAGCGTCCGGTACGGGCAACATGAAGTTCATGGCCAATGGCGCCATCACCATCGGCACGATGGACGGCGCCAATGTCGAGATGCACAAGGAAGTGGGACCCGACAATATCGTCATCTTCGGGCTCTCGGCGCAGGAGGTCGAGGACAAGCGCAGCCGCAGCGAGGTGCCGCGCTCGGCCATCGACAAGTCGCGGCGCCTGCGCGAGGCGCTCGAGTCCATCTCTTCCGGCGTGTTCTCGCCCGATGATCCCAACCGCTATCGTGATCTGATCGGCGGTCTCTATGACCATGACTGGTTCATGGTTGCCCGTGACTTCGACGCCTATTGGGCGGCGCAGGAAAAGGTCAGCCGGCTCTGGGCCAATCCCGACCGGTGGTGGGCGATGGCGATCCGCAATACGGCGAACATGGGGTTCTTCTCGTCGGATCGCACGATCAGACAATATGCCGGCGAAATCTGGGGTGTGCCCACGGCATAGCCGAATTTCTCGCGGATCGGAGCCACGCGGGGAAACCAAAGGTCACCGCGCGTGGTTTACTATGGTGCACTAGTGGGGACCGGCGCCCTGGGGATGAATGGCGTGAGCAAAGAAAACTGGCAGGCCGATGCGCGTGAAGTCGAAGCAATCGTGGCGGGACGCCATGGCGATGCCTTCGCCTTCCTCGGCCTGCATGAAATCGACGGCAATTGGGTGCTGCGCGCCTTTATTCCGCACGCTGAGGCTGTCACCGCCTATACGCTGGACGGCACCGAACTGAGCCATCTGTTTCCGCGCCATGCGGCGGGGTTCTTCGAAGGCAAGGTCAATCTGGACCGGCGACAGCCCATTCGGTATCGCGCCAAGAATGCCGGCGGAGAATGGGATGCCTATGATCCCTATTCCTTTGGTCCGGTGCTCGGGCCAATGGACGACTATTATATCGGCGAGGGCAGCCATCTGAGGCTGTTTGACAAGCTCGGCGCCCACGAGATGGAGTTCGAGGGCGTTCACGGCACCCATTTTGCGGTGTGGGCACCCAATGCGCTGCGTGTTTCGGTAGTGGGAACGTTCAACGATTGGGACGGACGGCGCCACCCGATGCGCAATCGCGGCGGCATCTGGGAAGTCTTTGTTCCGGTCGTTGGGACAGGCACGATCTACAAATATGAGATTGTCGGGCCGGACGGGAAAGTCCTGCCGCTCAAGGCCGATCCGTTTGCACGGCAGGCCGAGTTGCGGCCGCGCAATGGCTCGGTGGTGCCAGACCCGACGCCCTTCACCTGGACCGACGACAAATATATGCGCGAGCGGTCGAGCCGGGATTGGCGCCGCACGCCGATGTCGATTTATGAAGTGCATCCCGGATCGTGGCGGCGGCGGGCCGACGGCAGTTTCCTCAGTTATGACCAGTTGGCCGAGCAGCTGATCCCCTATGCGGCGGACATGGGTTACACCCATATCGAGCTCCTCCCGATCAGCGAGCATCCGTACGATCCGAGCTGGGGCTACCAGCCAACCGGGCTCTATGCACCAACGGCGCGGTTCGGTGATCCGGCGGGGTTTGCCCGGCTGGTCAATGCCGCCCATGAGGCAGGGCTTGGCGTCATCCTTGACTGGGTGCCGGCGCATTTCCCGACCGACGAATTCGGTCTCAGCAATTTCGACGGCACAGCGCTCTACGAGCATTCCGATCCACGGCAGGGTTTCCACCCCGACTGGAACACGGCGATCTATAATTTTGGTCGCAAGGAGGTTTCGGCCTTCCTCACCAATAATGCGCTGTTCTGGTTCGAGAAATTCCACATCGACGGGCTGCGGGTCGATGCCGTGGCGTCGATGCTCTATCTCGATTATTCGCGCCAGCCGGGGCAGTGGGTGCCCAACAAGCATGGCGGCAACGAGAACCTCGAAGCGGTTGCGTTCCTGCAGCGGGTCAATGCCGAGGTCTACAAGCAGTTTCCCGGCGCATTCATGATCGCTGAGGAGTCCACCTCATGGCCGGGCGTCAGCCAGCCTACCTACACCGGCGGGCTGGGGTTCGGTTTCAAGTGGAACATGGGCTTCATGAACGACACGTTGCGGTTCATGGCGCGCAGCCCGATCCACCGGCGCTACCATCACAACGACATGACCTTCGGCCTCGTCTACGCCTTCAGCGAGAATTTCGTGCTGCCGCTGAGCCATGACGAGGTGGTGCATGGCAAGGGCTCGCTGCTCGACAAGATGCCGGGCGACGAGTGGCAGCAGTTTGCCAATCTGCGCGCTTATCTGGCGTTCATGTGGGGGCACCCGGGCAAGAAGCTGCTGTTCATGGGCCAGGAGTTTGCCCAGCGCGCCGAATGGGCCGAGGGCAAGGGGCTCGACTGGTGGCTGCTCGATGCCGCGCCGCATGAGGGCATGCGCCGCCTCGTGGCCGATCTCAATGCCGCCTACCGGAGCCTTCCAGCCCTGCATGAGCGCGATTGCGAGCCGGACGGGTTCGAATGGGTCATCGGCAATGACCAGACCAACTCCGTGTTGGCATGGCTCCGCAAGGCACCGGACGCCGAGCCGGTGCTGGTCATCTCCAATTTCACGCCGGTCCCGCGTGAACACTACAAGGTGCCGCTGCCCAAGGTAGGGCGGTGGATCGAAAGGATCAATACTGACGCCGGATGGTACGCAGGGGGGAATACGGGCAACCAGGGGGGCATAATCGCCCGCGAGGTGACGGGGCAGCACTGGCCGGCGGAAGCCGAGCTCTATCTGCCGCCGCTGGCAACCCTTTTCCTGAAATACGATCCGGATTGAACCGACTATAATGGCAATGTCCCGGGGGAGCCGGGCGACGTGGAGGGAAGAAAATGGCTGATTACAGGGTACCATCGCCATTGGCCCGCGAGGCGATGGCCTATGTGCTGGCCGGGGGACGCGGAACACGGCTGATGGAGCTGACCGATCGGCGCGCCAAGCCGGCTGTCTATTTCGGGGGCAAGTCGCGCATCATCGACTTTGCGCTCTCCAATGCCATCAATTCGGGCATTCGCCGCATCTCCGTGGCAACGCAGTACCAGGCGCACAGCCTGATCCGCCACTTGTCTCGCGGCTGGAACTTCCTGCGCCAGGAACGTAACGAGAGCTTTGACGTGCTGCCCGCGAGCCAGCGTGTGGCCGAGGACATGTGGTATGCGGGCACGGCCGACGCCGTGTTCCAGAACATGGACATCATCGAGGATTACGGCGCCCGCTATATCGTCATCCTGGCCGGCGACCATATCTACAAAATGGACTATGAAATCATGCTCCGCCAGCATGTGGATACGGGCGCGGACGTGACCATTGGGTGTCTTGAAGTGCCGCGCAAGGAGGCATCGGCCTTCGGCGTGATGCATGTCGACGGGCGTGACCGGGTGATCGACTTTGTCGAAAAGCCCAAGGATCCGCCGGGTATCCCGGATCGGCCTGATACGGCGCTGGCGTCCATGGGCATCTATGTGTTCGAGACGCGCTTTTTGATGGAGCAATTGCGCCGCGATGCCGCGACCGAGGGCTCGAGCCGGGACTTCGGCAAGGACATCATACCCTATATCGTCAAGAACGGCACAGCCTGGGCGCACCGGTTCACGCGCTCCTGCGTCCGCTCCAGCAATGAAAGCGTGGCCTATTGGCGCGACGTGGGCACGGTGGATGCCTATTGGAAGGCCAATATCGACCTCACCGACATCAACCCGCAGCTTGACCTCTATGATCGCGACTGGCCGATCTGGACTTATGCTGAAATTACCCCGCCGGCCAAGTTTGTGCATGATTTTGATGGTCGACGCGGCTCTGCGGTGAACTCGCTGGTGTCGGGCGACTGTATCATTTCGGGCGGGCATCTGCAGCGGACGCTGTTGTCCACCGGTAGCCGGGTCCACTCCTATTCCGTGCTGGAAGAAGCGGTGGTGCTGCCCTATTGCGATATCGGGCGCAGCGCGCGGTTGAAGAAGGTCGTGATCGACCGCGGTGTCAGCGTGCCCGAGGGACTGGTCGTCGGCGAGGCCCCTGAATTCGATGCCAAATGGTTCCGGCGGACGGAGGACGGGGTGACACTGATTACGCAAGCCATGATCAATCGGTATCTGGCCGACAGATGATCGAGGTTCTATCCGTTGCCTCCGAAGTCTATCCGCTGATCAAGACGGGGGGCCTGGCCGACGTGGCCGGCGCCCTGCCGCTGGCTTTGGCCGAAACGGGCGTGACCATGCGCACCCTGGTGCCCGGTTATCCGGCCGTTGTGGCGAAGTTGACCGGTGGTCGCGAGGTCGCGCAGTTCGATGATCTCTTTGGCTTCCGCGGTCGGCTGATCGCCGGGCGGGTCGATGGTCTTGATCTCATCGTGCTTGATGTGCCGGCGCTCTATGATCGGCCGGGAAACCCCTATGTGGGACCCGAAGGCTGGGATTGGCCGGACAATTGGAAGCGCTTTGCCGCCCTCTCCTGGGTGGCGTCGGAACTTGGGCTCGGACTGGTGGACGGATATCGGCCGCAGATCATCCACGCCCACGACTGGCAGGCAGGCCTTGTGCCGGCCTATGTCAAATACGGGCCTTCGGCGACGCTGAAGACGGTCATGACCGTGCACAACATGGCCTTCCAGGGCACGTATGGCGCAGATGTTTTCGGGCAACTGCGCCTGCCGCCGCATGCGTTCTCGGTGGAGGGCGTGGAATATTATGGGGGCGTCGGTTACCTCAAGGCGGGGGTAGAATGCGCTGACGTGGTGACCACAGTCAGCCCGACCTATGCCGCCGAAATCCGCACGCCGGCCTTTGGCATGGGGCTGGATGGCCTCCTCAGCCATCGCAGCCACACGGTGTTTGGCGTGCTCAACGGCATCGACATGAATGCCTGGGATCCGGCGACCGACAAGGCGCTGACACGGAACTATACGGCAAACTCGCTGCATCACCGCGCGGAAAACAAGGTGGCTGTGCAGGAGCGGTTTGGCCTCGAACAGAGCAATGGCCCGCTCTTTGTGGTCGTCAGCCGGCTTACCTGGCAAAAGGGCATCGATCTTCTCGCCGGCTGTATCGACATGATCGTGGCAGCCGGTGGCCAGTTGGCCGTGCTGGGATCGGGCGAGGCGGAACTCGAAAACGCCGTCCGGGGCGCTGCCATGCGCCATCCCGGACAGGTCGGGCTCGTGACAGGCTATAATGAAGAGCTGAGCCATCTGCTGCAGGGCGGCGGCGATGTCATTCTCGTGCCATCGCGCTTCGAGCCCTGCGGGCTGACGCAGCTTTATGCACTGCGCTATGGGGCTATTCCCCTGGTGAGCCGGGTCGGCGGGCTCAATGATACCGTCATCGACGCCAATGTGGCGGCCCTGCAGGCAGAAGTTGCGACCGGCGTGCAGTTCTCGCCCCCGAGCGAGGCCGCGCTGGCCGATGCAATCAAGCGCGTGCTGGCGCTCTATGCCGACGAGAAACTTTGGAAAAAGATGCAGAGACGCGGGATGAAATCGGACGTGAGCTGGCAGGCCAGCGCCGCCAAATATGCCGCGCTCTATGCCTCGCTGATCGGATTGGACCAAGTATGACCGTGACAGTTAAGACCACCCCGTACAGCGACCAGAAGCCCGGCACTTCGGGCCTGCGCAAACGCGTGACCGTCTATCAGCAGCCCAATTATGTCGAGAATTTCATCCAGTCGATCTTCGACAGTCTGGAGGGGTTTTCCGGCCAGACACTGGTGATTGGCGGGGATGGCCGTTTCTACAATGACGTGGCGATCCAGAAAGCCATCCGCATTGCGGCAGCAAATGGTTTTGGCAAGGTGATGGTCGGGCAGGGCGGTATTCTCTCCACCCCGGCGGCAAGCAATATTATCCGCAAATACAAGGCGTTTGGTGGGCTGGTGCTGTCGGCCAGCCACAATCCGGGCGGGCCGGAAGGCGATTTCGGCATCAAGTACAATGTGGGCAATGGCGGCCCGGCGCCGGAGAAAGTCACCGACGCGGTCTATGCGCGCTCGCAGGTTATCGACAGCTACAAGACGCTGGAAACGCCCGATATCGATCTCGGCGCGGTGGGTACGCAGACGGTCGGCGATATGGTGGTTGAGGTGATCGACCCGGTCAGCGACTATGCCGAGCTGATGCAGTCCCTGTTCGATTTCGATGCGATCCGGGCGCTGTTTGCGGGCGGTTTCCGCATGACCTTTGATGCGATGAGCGCGGTCACCGGCCCTTATGCGCACAAGATCCTCGAGGACATGCTGGGCGCGCCCAAGGGCACGGTGATCAATGGCGAGCCCTCGCCCTCGTTCAATGACGGGCATCCGGACCCGAACCTCGTCTACTGCAAGGACATGTATGACCTGCTGATGACGGCGGATGGCCCGGATTTCGGCGCTGCCTCGGATGGGGATGGCGACCGCAATCTCATCATCGGCAAGAACCGGTTTGTCACGCCTTCGGACTCGCTGGCGCTGCTGGCGGCCAACGCGCATCTGGCGCCGGGCTATAAGGACGGCATTGCCGGGATCGCCCGCTCCATGCCGACCAGCGCGGCGGCGGACCGTGTAGCCGAAAAGCTCGGCATCGAGATGCATGAAACCCCGACCGGCTGGAAGTTCTTCGGCAATCTGCTCGATGCGGGACGGGTGACCATCTGCGGCGAGGAGAGCGCGGGTACGGGCTCGAACCATGTGCGTGAAAAGGACGGGCTCTGGGCGGTGCTGCTCTGGCTCAATATCCTCGCGGTGCGCAAGCAGGGCGTTGACGCGATCGTGCGCGAGCACTGGCGGACCTATGGCCGCAATTATTATACGCGGCACGACTATGAAGAGGTCGATGCAGCCATTGCGAACAGCCTTGTCGATGATCTGCGCGGGCGGCTCGCGAGCCTGCCGGGGCAGGTGCTGAACGGGCTTGAAGTGGCCTATGCCGACGACTTTACCTACCACGATCCGGTGGACGGCTCGACCAGCGCCAAGCAGGGTGTGCGGATCGGGTCTGCCGATGGCTCGCGTATCGTGCTGCGCCTTTCGGGCACCGGCACAGTGGGCGCGACGCTCCGGCTTTATCTCGAACGCTATGTGCCGGCCGATGGCGATCACGACCAGGATACCCAGGTTGCGCTGGAGCCGCTGATTGCGCTTGCCGACGATCTCGCCGGCATCAAGGCACGGACCGGTCGCCCAACGCCGAGCGTCATCACCTAGGCATGAATGAATGACTATCCACATTGTGCCCGGCGCTGGGTCTATCGAAACGCTCGGCGCCACACCCGTCTCGCGTGGGGTGAATTTTGCCGTCTACTCGGAAGCTGCAGAGGCCATCTGGGTCTGTCTGTTTGACAGCAATGACCGGGAAATCGGGCGCTACCAGCTGGATGTGAGGGCGGACAATATTTTCGCCGGTCTTGTCACTGGTATTGGTCCGGGCGCACGCTACGGGTTACGGGCGGATGGCGCCTATGACCCGGACCAAGGCCTGTTCTTTGATCCGGCGAAGCTGCTGGTTGATCCCTATGCGCGCCAGCTGGATCGGGAGTTTGCCTATTCGCCGCGCCTGAGGATGCCGCGAGAGGCCAATTTCGATACGTCCATTCTGGTGCCCAAGGCGATCGTTCCGGGGGCGGGGGCGGCTCCTGCCGTGCCGCGAAAGAAGGCGCCGGGGACATTCTACGAGCTAAATGCGCGCGGGTACACCAAGCGCCATCCGGCTGTGCCGGAACGAGTGCGAGGGACGATTGAGGGGCTGACGGCAAAGCCCGTTGTCGAGCATCTCAAGCGCGTCGGGATCGACACGGTGCAGCTGATGCCCATCGCGGCGTGGATCGATGAGCGGCATCTGCCGCCCCTCGGTCTTGCCAATGCCTGGGGCTATAATCCCATTACCTATTTCGCGGTGGATCCGCGCCTCGCGCCGGGCGGCATGGCCGATCTGCGGGCGATGACCGACGTCTATCGCAAAGCCGGGATCTCGGTGATCCTCGATGTGGTCTATAACCACACCGGCGAGAGCGACGCCGAGGGTCCCATCGTCAGCATGATGGGGCTCGACCCGCACAGTTATTATCGCTTCGTGCCGGTCGATGGGCGGCAGGTGCTGGTCAATGATGCGGGCACCGGCAATACGCTACGGTGCGACCATCCCGCGGTGCAGCGGCTGGTGATCGAGAGCCTCCGCGCTTTTGTCGAAGAGGGCGGTGTTTCCGGCTTCCGCTTTGATCTGGCGACCATTCTGGGGCGCGAGCCGGGGTTCAATCCCAATGCCGAGATGATCCGGCTGATCAAGGAAGACCCGCTGCTGAGCCAATGCATCCTCGTCGCCGAACCCTGGGATCCGGGACCTGGCGGCTATGCGCTGGGGCAGTTCGGGCGCGAGTTTTTTGAGCACAATGACACATATCGCGATGAGGTCCGGGCATTCTTGCAAGGGCAGAATGGCCGCATCGGCTCGCTCGCCGGCAAGATTGCGGGGTCATCGGAGATTTTTGACCGCGATGGCCGCAAGCCCAGCCATGGCGTCAACTTTCTGGCCGTGCATGATGGTTTTACCCTGCGCGATCTCGTCAGCTACAGCCACAAGCACAATGGCGCCAATGGCGAAGACAACCGTGATGGTCACGACGCGAATTATTCGTGGAATTGCGGGGTCGAGGGCGAGAGCACTGACGAGGTGATTAATAGCGCCCGCAAGCGCGACGTGAAGGCGCTGCTGGCAACGCTGTTCCTGTCGCGCGGGACCCCGCTGATGCAGCAGGGTGACGAAATGTTCCGCACGCAGAGGGGCAATAACAATGCTTATGCGCAGGACAATGAGATCACCTGGCTCGACTGGGGCGGGACCGACGACGGCATTGCCGAGCTGACCGCAGGGCTCATTGCCTTTCGCAGGGCGCATCCGGCGATCACCCATGACCATTGGCTCACCGGTCGCGAGCACCATGGGGTTCGCGACGTCGTGTGGCTGCACCCGGATGGACGGGAGATGACCGAGGGGGACTGGAACGATCCGGCCGGTTCGGTTCTGGGCGCGCATCTCCGGCACAAGGAGGATGAGGTCATCGTCTGGATCAACCGCCGGATAGAGCCGGTGGTCGCTCATCTCCCGGAGGGTGACTGGTCCGTCGGCATTGTCTCGGATGAGACGGGCAGCCTCGTGCTCACACCGGGTACGGCAACGCTGCCGCCGCGCTCGGTCGTGGCTCTGGTGCGACCGCAGCCCGAGCGCTAGTCGGGGACTTCCACCATGCCGAGCCGCGCATAGAGCCGGCGGGCGGCAGCGTTTTCGGGTTCAACCTTGAGGTCGACATAGTCGGCGCCGCGTTTGGCGAAGAGGCCTAAGGCATGTGTCATCAAGGCGGCACCAATACCCCGCCCCCGGAAGGTGGGAGCGACCGCCAGGTCCTTGATGAAATTGCTGGTCCAGCACTGGATGAAGCCGGCGACCCTGCCGTCCCCTGCGACAGCGGCGACGCAAAGGCCGGGGTCGTATTCGTTGTCGGTGACGAGATTGCCGTGCCAGTCGGCAAACGGCGCGATGCGGCCGGGGAAGGCTTCTTCGAGAACAGCGTGCGCGAGGCGCGGATCGATGCTGCCCAGTTCCATCGGACGGATGCCAGTAGGCCAGGAGGCAGCATCGATCGGACCGGCAAGGATCTTGCGCAGCCGCAGATGGCTCACTTACTCGGCCGCCTCGGCGACAAAGCCGCCGTGCTTTTCGATGAAGCCGATGATCTGGTCGAGGCTCTCGCGGCGCAGCAGGTCGGTGAAGACATAGGGCCGGCCATCGCGGATTTTTTGCGTGTCGCTCTCCATGACTTCGAGGCTGGCGCCGACATAGGGCGCGAGATCGGTGTGGGTGATGACGAGGAGATCGGAGCGCGAGATTGCCGGGCCACCCTTGCGCGGGATCTTTTCGCCCTGGGCGACCGAGATGACGTAGATGGTCAGGTCCGCAAGGTCTGGCGAGAAGGTCGCTGCCAGATTGTCGCCGCCGCTTTCGATCAGGATGATGTCGAGGTCGGGGAATTTGCGATTGAGCTCGTCAATGGCAGCCAGGTTCAGCGAGGCGTCTTCGCGAATGGCGGTGTGCGGGCAGCCGCCGGTTTCAACGCCGACAATGCGATCCTCGGAGATGGCCTGAACCCGCGAGAGGATCAGCGCGTCTTCCTTGGTGTAGATGTCATTGGTGACCACGGCCATGGAATAGCGGTCGCGCATGGCCTTGAGCAGCATTTCGCACAGCGTGGTCTTGCCCGAGCCGACCGGCCCACCAATGCCGATACGCAGGGGACCGTTGAGGCTCTTGGACATGGAAGGTTCTCCTAGACGAGGCGAAGGGCGATAAGGGCGAAAAAGCCGAGGCCGATGAACAGGCAGAGCGGCGAGTAGACCCGACGATCGTTGAGGCGGAAAATCGGTTCTGCCGTGATCGCCTGCCACTGCGGCGTGTAGCCGATGACACCGCGGGCAACGAAGATGGCGCCGAAGAGGCCGCCGACGAGATTGAGCGCCATGCCGCCGCCCTCAGGGTCGGCGATGGCGAGCGCGATCATCGAGGCGTAGAAGGTGGCGATGGCGACGGCCAGGGTCAGCAGGCGGTTGGGCATCTTTTCGATGCCGGTAAAACCGACCACCGTCTGAGCCAGCAACTTCTGATCGCGCAAGGGCCATGAAAAGCCGATGGCCCAGACGAAATGGGCGAGGGAGACAGCCAACAGGGCGATACAAACGAAGGCGGCAATGAGCATGCTCATGAGCGGAAAATCCTCGTCGCCAGGGTTTCGTGCTTCATCTGGGCGATATCAGCGCCATAAGCGACGCTGCCGATATCGTCTAGTGTCGCTGCCAGACAAAGTTCGGCAATCTGCGCGATTTCCGGCTCCAGCGACGCCATGATGGAAAGACCATCGGTCTGGCCGATAGCGACCAGACGCACCGCGACGGAGACCTGTCCGTGGATGGTTGCCGTGAGGTAGGCCAGGAGGGTTGAGGTGAGGTCGACCGCGTGGCTGGCGGCGATTGCGCCTACAGCAATATGGTAGGGGCAGGCTTCGGGCAGGGCCGCTGGCGCAGTGCTAGGCCAGGCGGCGCTGGCAAGGATGAAAGCGCGACCGGTCTGCAGCGTTTCTGCATGGCGTTCGCCGGAGGGCGAGAGCGCAAGGCAGAGATCGGCGAGCTCTGCCAATTGAGCCGGGTTGGCAAAGTTGCGATGCGCGTGGGCGAGCAGGATGGCGTCATTGCGCAGGCCGCCATGGTGGAGGCTGCCGGCGACCCAGTCCTGCGTGCTGGTCCGGTCATGCACCCGACCATCGACGATGGAGGTTTCGAGGCCTGCGGACCAAGCGAAGGCCCCCACCGGAAAAGCCGGGGAGAGCCAGGTCAGGAGTTTTTGCAGCGCGGCACTCACGGGCGGGCGAGCAAGGCGTGGGCGCCATCGGCGTGGCTATGGCTGTGATAGGCGCCATGCTCGGCAAAGAATGGCTCTGTGACATTGCTCACCGTGGCGCCAAGTCCCTCAAGCATGGTCTTGAGGACATGGTCGCGCTTGATGAGGATGCGATGCTCATCAAGCTGGGCCGGGGTGTGGCGGTTGCCGATATGCCAGGCGAGCCGGATGAGATGGGCAGTGTCGCGGGCGCGGATTTCGTAAAGAAGCTCCGGTGCGGCGACGATTGCCACATCGCTGCCATTGTCCAACTCCAGCCGCTGGCCATGCTCGAGCGTTGTCACTTGCGGCAGATCCAGCAGGACTTCCGTGCCTTTTGCGCCGCGCAGCAGCTTACGCCGGACACGGCGCTCGTCGTGGTCCAGCGTGATCGTGTCGATGGGCGCTTCGCGTCTGTCGGCAGCGGCGTGGAGGGCAATGACGGCATGCATAGGGGCGGTCGTTCCAGTCAGGTTGTGTAGAAAAAGCGGGCAGCCATCGTTGCCTGATGCATCAGGTGGATGATGACGATTGCCAGATGGACGCGGGCATTGGCCGAAAACGCTCCGAGCGCGCAGAAGGAGAGGCCGACGGCGGCCTGGACAAAGTAGAGGCCGCCATATTCCTCCCAGTGCCCCGTGCCCTTAAGAAGAGTGTCGGCGACGTCGAAGACGGCAACGGCGGCAAAGAGGCCGAAAAACCATTTCCGGCGCTTGATGAAGAAGTCTTCGTAGCCCCGATAATCAGAGAGGTTGTCCGGCGACAGCAGCGCGGCGATCAGGAACAGGAGAATGGCAAAGGCGACGAGGAAGACCGCTATGCCGAAATTCCAATGGCTGAACTTGAACAGCGCGAATTCCCACCACCAGAACAGCAGGAGTTCCAGCAGCATGGACCCCACCCAGAGCAGGTGTAGGGCCGACAGCTTGGCGCGATGGGGGTGCTGGATGATGCCAGCGATGGTCACGAGAAGACGCGCCATGCCCAGACCGATAACGGTGCCGAGCAGGACGCGCATATGAGGGAATATTTCCGCTGTTACGGTCTGCATCTTGTCCGTCAGGGGGTATTGCTGGCCTGAGTGCAGCTCAGCATGGGCTCAGCCTCCTCGTCCTGCATGAGATCGCGCAAGGTTCCTTCGCCCTGGTGGCTCCACCACTCATAGGGGCCAGAGACGTAACGGGCGCCCGAGCCCGAGATAGTGGTGGCAAAGACGTGATGCTCACCCTCGATTGGCACGATGGCGAGGAAGTTCGGCGCCGCATTGATGTACTGAACGGTGAGCACGTCGCCATTGCTGCACTGATAGGTTTCGTTTGTGCGCTCAATGTCGCCAGCGCTTTGCAGTGTCAGCGTCAGGGCGGCGCTCACATTGTTCTGTGGGGCTGGAGCGGGCGCAGGAGTTTCGTCCTGGGCCAAGGCGCTGCCGCAGACGAGCAGGATCAGTGCCGCCGTAGCGGTCATGGTTTTCGTCATGTTCATGTGTTCCCTCCTGGTTGGGTGAAATGCCGAAGCACTTCCACCAACCGGCCCCACAATCATGGCGAATACGCGATCTGGCAAGGGTTTGTCCGCCTAGAACAGGAAGTAGCGCTGGGCCATTGGCAGGACTGTCGCTGGTTCGCAGGTGAGCAGGACGCCGTCGGCGCGCACTTCATAAGTTTCCGGATGCACCTCGATATGGGGCATGGCGCTGTTCAGTTTCATCGCGGCCTTGCCGATGCCGCCGCGCGTATTGGTGACAGGGACGAGGTCCTTGTCGACGCCGAGGCGGTTGCGCAGGCCCGCATCATGGGCGGCCTGGGAAATGAAGGTGACCGATGAACGGCTGACGAGCTTGCCATAGGCGCCGAACATGGGCCGGTAGTGCATGGGCTGGGGCGTCGGGATGGAGGCATTGGGGTCGCCCATCGGGGCGGCCGCGATGGAACCGCCGATCAGCACCATTTCCGGCTTCACGCCAAAAAAGGCTGGGTTCCAGAGCACTAGGTCGGCGCGCTTGCCCACTTCCACCGAACCAATGTGCTGGCTCATGCCATGGGCGATGGCGGGATTGATCGTGTATTTGGCGATATATCGGCGGACGCGGAAATTGTCGTTGTCGCCGGTTTCCTCGGGCAGGGGGCCGCGCTGGCGCTTCATCTTGTCGGCGGTCTGCCAGGTGCGGATCAGCACCTCGCCGACGCGGCCCATGGCCTGGCTGTCGGACGAAATGATCGAGAACGCGCCCATGTCATGCAGGATATCCTCGGCGGCGATGGTCTCCTTGCGGATGCGGCTTTCGGCAAAGGCCACGTCCTCGGGGATGTTCTGGTCGAGGTGGTGGCAGACCATGAGCATGTCGAGATGCTCGGCAATGGTGTTGTTGGTGTAGGGGCGCGTCGGATTGGTCGAGGACGGGATGACATTGGGCAGGCCCGCGACCCGAATGATGTCGGGGGCGTGGCCACCGCCAGCGCCTTCGGTGTGGAAGGCATGGATGGTGCGGCCCTTGAAGGCGCCGATCGTGTCTTCGACGAAACCGCTCTCGTTGAGCGTATCGGTGTGGATCATCACCTGCACGTCAAAATCGTCGGCGACGGCGAGGCAATTGTCGATGGCGGCCGGGGTGGTGCCCCAATCCTCGTGCAGTTTGAGGCAGGAGGCGCCCGATAGGATCATCTCTTCGATCGGGGCAGCGACAGAGGCATTGCCCTTGCCTGCGAGGGCCAGGTTCATCGGGAACGCGTCAAAGCTCTCGATCATACGTTCGATATGCCAGGCGCCGGTGCAGGTTGTGGCGAGCGTGCCATGAGCGGGGCCAGAGCCGCCGCCGAGCATGGTGGTGACGCCACTCATCAAGGCTTCCTCAATCTGCTGAGGGGCGATGAAGTGGATATGGGCGTCCATGCCGCCGGCGGTGAGGATACGGCCTTCGCCGGCAATGGCCTCTGTGGAGGGGCCGATAATGATGTCAACGCCGGGCTGCGTGTCGGGATTGCCGGCCTTGCCGATGCCGACGATGCGACCGTTCTTGAGACCGACATCGGCCTTGTAGATACCGGTGTGGTCGACAACGAGGGCATTGGTGATGACGGTGTCGACGGCGCCTTCAGCGCGGGTGCGCTGGGACTGGCCCATGCCATCACGGATGACCTTGCCGCCACCGAACTTCACCTCCTCGCCATAGATGGTGAAATCCTTCTCCACCTCGATGAAGAGCTCGGTATCGGCCAGTCGCACCTTGTCGCCCGTGGTGGGGCCATACATGTCGGCATAGGCGGCGCGGGAAATCTGAGCAGGCATGGCGGCTCCGGAAGATCAGGGGCAGACGTGAAGAACGGACAGCACAAACACCTTTGGCGCCCGCCCCGGATGGGACGTGCGCGCAAGGCCGTATGCGGCTGGAAGCGGAGTGTGGTTTAGTTCGGGTTGGACCGGGTCTGCTGGCGGTAGATGGCCACCGAGCGATCGATTATCGCGTCGAGCAGCATCTCGCCCTGGGCCATGACCTGGTCGGCCCGCTGGGTGGCGACAATCAGCGAGACCGCGAGAGCCTGGATGGCATAGGCCTGCTTGATACGACCGGCCTGGTGGTGGCCGTTGCCCTTGGCCTCGAAGGTCTTGAGCAAATCGTTGTAGGTCTCCGTGGTCATCACGGATTTCGCGCCGCTCCAGCTCTGCTGTTTCAGCGAGGCGGCCAGCTCGGAGGCGAGGCTCCCGATCAGCGCCATCGTCTCGCCGTCGCGTGTACCAGCCTCCTGCAGGTCCTGCAGGACAGAGGCAAAGCGCTGCTTGAATTCGGCTTCTTTGGTCGGTGCGGTCGTCATGGGCGTCCAGGCAAAGGGTTTGGCTGGCGGTCCTTAAACCACCATTTGGCATAAATTGCCATGCCGCGGTGCGGCTTTTGCCTCGACACATGACCTCCATCACAGTGGCCCCATGACCATCTGGCGGAAGCCATAGACGCGTCGGTCGCCGCCGATGGGAATGAGGCGGACTTCGCGCGTCTGGCCCGGCTCGAACCGCACTGCAGTGCCGGCGGCAATATCGAGCCGCATGCCGCGGGTCATTTCACGATCGAAGCGCAGGCCGGCATTGGTCTCGAAGAAATGGTAGTGCGAACCGACCTGGATGGGTCGGTCGCCAGTATTGGCGACCTCCAGCACGATCTGGGCGGCACCGACATTGAGCTCGATCGTGCCTGGTTTGGGAATGACTTCGCCGGGGATCATATGACGCTCTCCGATCAGGCGCCGAAAGCCAGCCACAGGCCGCCGAGGGCGGTCGCGGCACCAGCTGCGCGGGTGATGAGCTTGCCGCTGATGCGGGCAAGGCCGAGGCCTGCCGCAATGCCGGCGGCGTGGAGCGCAGCTGTTGCGACGATAAAGCCGATGGCGAACTGCCAGGCACCGGCCTCGCCGAGTTCACCGCCATGGGCGTGGCCATGGAAGAAGGCGAAGAAGCCCACGAGGGCCGCTACAGCCGCGGTCGGGAGGGGCAGCGCCAGGGCAATTGCCACACCGACGAAAACCACCGATGCGAGGATGACAGGCTCGACGAAGGGCAGGGGGGCACCAAAGATGGCGAGACCAAAGCCGAGGGCCATGGTGCCGACAAAGGCTGCCGGCACCTGCCAGATGGCCTTGCCGCCCTGTTGGGCGGCCCAGAGACCAACAGCCACCATGGCAAGGATATGGTCGAGGCCAAAGAGGGGATGGCTGAAACCGGCGGCGAAGGAGCCATGCTCGGCGGGATCGAGATGGGCAAAGGCCGGCAGCGTGGCGGCCAGCGTCAGGGACAGGGCAAGGAGAGAGCGCTTGAACATGGTCGGTTCCTATCGGATCGGCTGGTGGACGGTGACGAGCTTGGTGCCGTCCGGAAAAGTGGCTTCGACCTGGACGTCGTGGATCATCTCGGCGATGCCCTCCATGACCTGGTCGCGGGTGATGACATGGGCGCCGGCCTCCATCAGCTCGGCCACAGGGCGGCCATCCCGAGCGCCTTCGACGACGAAATCAGTGATGAGGGCGATAGCCTCGGGATGGTTGAGCTTGACGCCGCGTTCGAGGCGGCGACGCGCTACATTGGCCGCCATGGCGATCAGCAATTTGTCTTTTTCGCGCGGGGTGAGGTTCATGGCCTGGTCCTAGAGGTGCCACAGGCGCGGTAGATCACCGGCGCCAGTGAGGTCGATCAGAATGGGAACGATGAGGCGGCGCAGCGCCAGCCCGCTGGGCGCGCTGGCGCGCACCACCACGCGCTCGCCGATCTGGCTGGCTGCAATGTTTGCGGATGGCGGCAGGGCGGCGCGGATATGGGCGAGGCGCTGCGCCGCCCGGTCGGCGTCGGCAGCAAGATGGACAATGGTGGCGATGGCGCGGGCACCGTCGAGGAGGGAGAGTGCGTCGCGTTCGCGGTCGCGGCCGTCGAGACGGGTGGCTTCGGCATGGACCAGCCGGCCATTGCGGCGGATGCGCCAATCGTCGGTGAAGACGGCGTCCCGCGCTTCCTCGCCCATGGCGTCGCGGCCCAGCAGTACGGCCTCGATCGCGGTCAGGGTCGCGCCATCGTCGAGATCGATCTCAAGGATGCGGGCGAGGCGGCTGCCGGCAAAGAGAATGGTTTCCTGCGGCAGCCAATCGAGATGCGCGTTGCGGCCGACCTTGAGGCGGGTGGTCACTTCAGCCGTTGCACCGGTGGAGCGGTAGCTGCGCTCGCAGGCTTGGGTGGTGAGGATCATCTGCCCTTCGGCAGCGACCTCCGCCCCCCATTCGAGAATGTCCCCTCCGGTCAGGCCGCCAGCAGTATTGATGAGGACCGCCTCCAGTGCATCGGAGTGTGTTCGGGGCAGGCGGATCTTGGCGCAGCCATCCTGATAGAGTTGGGCAAGACAAGTGGATGCGCCGCGAAGATATGTATCGACCCGGCCAGTTCCGCGTGCGCGCTGCATTTTGGGGTGGGCGATAACATGTGTGAGAGGTGCGGATATCATCGCAACGATACCTCGCCCGCTCCGTTAGTTTCTTGAGCAAACGCTCTTTGATAGCGAAATTTCAAGAGGTTATAGGCATGAATATCAAATCTGCACTCTCTATTCTCGCCCTGAGCACAAGCCTTGCATTCAGCGGTTCGGTAATGGCGCAGACGTCTATCAACGGTGTTGACTTGAGCGATGCCGACCTGCCTGCCGTCCAAGAACGCTGCGACCAGCTGCTGGTTGCTGACACCACTGCATCCACCAGCACTGCGACGGAAAGTTCCGAGCCTGACAGCAACGCTTCCGACGATTCGTCCGGCGCTGCTGATGCAACCATTGAGGATGCGCCGGCCGTGAACGAGATGGCCAATATGACCAGCGCGATCGACCTCGATACCATTGATCTCCAGGCATGCCTGGATGCGGGTCTCGTCACCCGCTAAGGCGCAGTCCATCTGTTCCTTTCAGGGCGCCCGGCTTGCCGGGTGCCTTTTCATGTCTAGACCATCAGGTGTTGACGTATTTCGGGCCGGTCCAGATCCTGGGCAGGCCCGCTATGCATGATCTCGCCGCGGTCCATGACGTAGATGTCGTCGGCAATCTCGCGGCAGAAATCGAGAAACTGTTCGACCAGAAGAATGGTCATGCCCTTCTCGTCGCGCAGGAATTGCAACGCCCGGCCGATATCCTTGATGATCGAGGGCTGGATGCCCTCGGTGGGTTCATCGAGGACGAGCAGGGTGGGGCGGGTGACGAGCGCGCGGGCGATGGCCAACTGCTGTTGCTGGCCACCAGAGAGATCACCACCGCGCCGATTGAGCATGGCCTTCAAGACCGGGAAGAGCTCGAAAATGTAGTCCGGGACGTTGCGGTCGGCGCGGGCAAGACCGGCAAAGCCGGTTTCGAGATTTTCGCGCACTGTCAGAAGCGGGAAGATTTCACGACCCTGGGGCACGTAGCCGAGGCCCATGCGGGCGCGTTTGTAGGGTGGCGCTTTTTTAAGCAGATCACTGCCGAAAATAACGGCACCTGAGGAGATGTGATTGATTCCGGCGATGGCGCGGATGGTCGAGGATTTGCCTACGCCATTGCGGCCGAGAATGGCGGTGATCCGGCCGGGGCGGCATTCGATGGAAACGCCCTTGAGCGTCTGTGCCGCGCCATAGTGGAGGTCGATGGTGTCGAGGGAGAGTGCAGCGTTCATCGGCCGAGATACCTTTCGATAACAACGGGGTTGGCGCTGACTTGATCGAGGGAGCCCTCTGCCAGCACCGAGCCTTCGGCAAGGCAGATCACCCGCGAACCCAGCGCGCGCACGAAGCTCATGTCGTGCTCGACGACGACGACTGAACGGGACTGGGCGATGTGCTTGATCAGTTTTGCGGTCTCTTCTGTTTCGCTGTCGGTCATGCCCGCCACCGGTTCATCGACCAGGAGGAGCTTCGGATCCTGTGCAAGCAGCATGCCAATCTCGAGCCATTGCTTCTGGCCGTGGCTGAGATTGGCGGCGAGTTCGTCTTTGCGATGGGTAAGACGGACAGTGTCGAGGATCTCGGTGATGCGCGCCTCGTCCGTTGCATCGGGCGTGTAAAAAAGCGTCGAGAAAATGCCGCGCGGCTTTTTCAGCGCCATTTCGAGATTGTCCCAGACCGTATGGCTTTCGAACACGGTGGGCTTCTGGAACTTGCGGCCGATGCCGAGATTGGCAATCCCCGCCTCGTCGAGCCGCGTAAGATCGGTGCGGCCGTCGAACAGAACTTCGCCGGCGTCGGGTCGGGTCTTGCCGGTAATGATGTCCATCATCGTTGTCTTGCCGGCGCCGTTGGGGCCGATAATCGCCAGCATTTCTGCCGGCCGGACGATGATCGAGAGGTTGTTGATGGCCTTGAACCCGTCGAAGGCGACAGAGACGCCATCGAGGTAGAGCATGGTTTGCTGAGCCTTTTGCATGGTGCTCACTCCGCTGGACCAGGTTGAGGGGCGGCGCCAAAGCTTGCCGGATTTTCGCCGCGTGTAATTTGGGCTGAGGCAGGAGGCGTCGGGGCGGCGGGTGTTTCGGCGCGGACAGTGCGGCGACGGCTCGCGATCTGTTTCCAGAGCCCGACAATGCCCTTGGGCAGGAAGAGGGTGACCAAGACAAAGAGCGCGCCGAGGGCGAAGAGCCAGAATTCGGGCAGGACGGTGGTGAACCAGGATTTGCCGAGATTGACGACGATGGCGCCGATGATCGGCCCGATCAGAGTGCCGCGCCCGCCGACCGCCGCCCAGATGACGACCTCGATGGAATTGCCGGGTTCAAACTCGCCGGGATTGATGATGCCCACCTGCGGGACATAGAGCGCCCCGGCAACACCGGTTATGATGGCAGAGACGGTAAAGGCGAAAAGTTTCACATACTCAACGCGATAGCCGAGGAAGCGGGTGCGGCTCTCGGCATCGCGCACGGCGACCATGACCTTGCCCAGCTTGGAATTGACGATCATTGAGCAGATTAGCACCGAGAGCGCGAGGGTGATTGCGGTGGCCGCAAACAAGGCGGCACGGGTGGTTTGGGCCTGGACCGGGGCGCCGAGGATTTCCTTGAAGTCGGTAAGCCCGTTATTGCCGCCGAAACCCATGTCATTGCGGAAGAAGGCGAGCAGCAGGGCGAAGGTCATCGCCTGGGTGATGATCGAGAGATAGACCCCGGTGACGCGACTGCGGAAGGCGAAGAAGCCGAAGACGAAGGCGAGGAGGCCGGGCACGAACACCACCATCGCCATGGCAAACCAGAAATTATCGAAGCCTTGCCAATACCATGGGAGTTCCTTCCAGTTGAGGAACACCATGAAGTCCGGAAGGGTCGCATTGCCATAGACGCCGCGGCTGCCGATCTGGCGCATGAGATACATGCCCATGGCATAGCCGCCGAGCGCGAAGAAGGCGCCATGGCCGAGCGAGAGGATGCCGCAATAGCTCCAGACCAGATCGAGCGCGAGTGCGAGGATAGCGTAGCTCAGATACTTGCCGAACAGCGAGACCATATAGGTCGGGACGTGGCCGATATTCCCCGGCGGGATCAGAAGGTTGGCCATGGGCACAAGGATCGCGACGGCAAGGAAGATGCCGATGACCCAGATGGCCTTTTTGTCGAGGGCGCGGAACAGGGCTTGGGTCAGCATGGTCTTGTACCTTTCAGAAGCACCCCCTCACCCCAACCGAATTCGGCAACGAATTCGGTGACCCTTCGGGCACCCTCTCCCTCAAGGGGAGAGGGGGGTATCGAGTTGGTGACGAGAGCCGGGCTTCCCTTCTCCCCTCGAGGGAGAAGGTGGCGCGGAGCGCCGGATGAGGGGGGCTGCAAATGTCGGATGATCATTGCTCCACCGCCCGCCCTTTGAGGGCGAAGAGGCCGCGCGGGTGGCGCTGGATGAAGAGGATGATGAGGACCAGAATGATGATCTTGCCCAGCACGGCACCGGCATAGGGCTCGAGAAATTTGTTGGCGATACCGAGACTTAGCGCGCCCACCAGGGTGCCCCAGAGATTGCCCACGCCGCCGAAGACGACGACCATGAAGCTGTCGATGATGTAGTTCTGCCCCAGGTTTGGGGAAATGTTGTCGATCTGGGTGAGGGCGACACCGGCGAGGCCGGCGATGCCGGAGCCGAGGCCGAAAGTCATAGCGTCGACGAAGGGGGTGCGGATGCCCATGGAGGAGGCCATGCGGCGGTTCTGGGTGACGGCCCGCATCTGCAGGCCCAGGGCGGTGCGGTTGAGGACGAGCAGCAGGGTTGCGAAGACCAGCAGCGCGAAGATGACGATCCAGAATCGGCCGTAAGTGATGGAAAGTCCAAAGAAATCGACCGAGCCGGACATCCAGGTTGGAGCAATGACCATCTGGTTGGTAGGGCCGAAAATCGAGCGGACGGTCTGCTGCAGGATCAGCGACAGACCCCAGGTGGCGAGGAGGGTTTCGAGGGGGCGGCCATAGAGCCAGCGGATGATGCCGCGCTCGATGCCGATGCCGATGGCGCCGGTGACGAGGAAGGCGGCGGGGAGGGCGATGAGAAGGGAATAGTCGAGCAGAAACGGGAAGTTAGTGCGGATCACCAGCTGGACGAGGAAGGTGGTGTAGGCCCCGAGCATGACCATTTCACCGTGGGCCATGTTGATGACGCCCATGACGCCGAAAGTGATGGCAAGGCCAATGGCGGCGAGGAGGAGGACCGAGCCTAAAGATATGCCAAACCACACATTTTGCAGCGCGTCGCGGACTGCCTTGGCCTGCTGAAGACCGGCGAGCGCCGCGTTGATGCTGGTGGCGAGTTCGGGTGGCGCATCTTGTAGCGCGAGGGTCAAATTGGTTAGCGCATTGTTAGCATTTCCCGCAGCAATCCGCGAAATTACGGCCTGTCGGTCACTGATCGGTGCATCACTGTCGCGCAGGATTATGACGGCCCGGGCCGTCTCAAGCGTGTCGCGGATCGCGGTGTCGGTTTCAGCTGCAATGGCCTCATCGAGAATGGGCAGATTGGCCGGATCCGGAATGGCGAGAAGCTGGGCGGCCGCGGAGCGACGCCGGGCGGGATCGTCGCTCATCAGCGTCATGCCCGAGAGCGCGGTGGCGATGTCACGGCGCAGGCCATTGTTGACGCGGATGCGCGAGAGGTCGGCATCGGGGCCGAGTTCGATGGCGTCGCCGGTCAGCGGATCGGTAATCTGTTTGCCGGTCTGGATGACGACGCGGCCGGAGGTGTCGTCGACATAGAGATTGCCGTCGGCGAGGGCGGTGAGGGCGGGCACCACGGCGCTGTCGCCGGTGGCGGCGAGTTCGGTGACGATGGCGCCCAGTTCCTTGAGGCTAGCTTCGCCCATGGCGGCGATGGCGGTGGGAATGTCGGTCTGGGCCTGGGCGGTGGCCGGGAAGAGAAGCGACAGGGCCAGGAGCGCGAGGCGGAGGAAATTGGTCATCGCTTGGTGTCCTTGTCGGTGGTGTGCAGGTCGGGATTTAGGACTCCACCCGGCCTCCCCCTGCAGGAGGGGGAGGGGTGGATCGCGTGTGCGGCGCGGGTGGTTACTTGGAGGCTACTGCCGAGCCGCAGGTCTTGGTTTCGGTGTTGTAGTTGCCGCAGTTGATCGGGGCGGTCCAATCGGCTTCGAGCATGGCGCTTTCGGGCAGGAAGTCGGACCAGGCGTCGCCGGGGACGAGGTCTTCGGTTTCCCAGACCACGAAGAACTGGCCGTCGTCCTGGATTTCGCCGATCAGCACCGGCTTGGTGACGTGGTGGTTGGGGAGCATCTTAGCGATGCCGCCGGTGAGGTTCGGGGTTTCGAGGCCGACAATGCTGTCGATCACGGCGTCGGCCTCAGTGGAGCCCGCGGCCTCCACGGCCTTGACCCAGAGGTTGAAGCCGATGAGGTGGGCTTCCATCGGGTCGTTGGTGACGCGGTCGGTCGAGCCGATGAATTTCTGCCAATCAGCGATAAAGGCTTCGTTCTCGGGCGTCTCGACGGACATGAAGTAGTTCCAGGCCGCGAGATGGCCGACCAGCGGGGTGGTGTCGAAGCCGGAGAGTTCTTCTTCGCCGACGGAGAAGGCGACGACGGGAATGTCTTCGGCCTTGATGCCCTGGTTGCCCAGCTCACGATAGAACGGCACGTTGGCGTCGCCATTGATGGTCGAGACCACGGCGGTCTTCTTGCCGGTCGAGCCGAAGGCCTTGATGTCGGAAACGATGGTCTGCCAATCGGAGTGACCGAAGGGCGTGTAGTTGATCAGGATGTCTTCCTTGGCGACGCCCTTGTCGAGCAGGTACTGCTCAAGAATCTTGTTGGTCGTCTGCGGGTAGACATAGTCGGTGCCGGCCAGCACCCAGCGTTCCACGCCTTCTTCGTCGGCGAGGTAATCAACGGCCGGGATGGCCTGCTGGTTGGGCGAGGCGCCGGTGTAGAAGACGTTGCGCTGACTCTCTTCGCCTTCGTACTGGACGGGGTAGAAGAGCAGGGAATTGAGCTCTTCAAAGACCGGAAGCACGGACTTGCGGCAGACCGAGGTCCAGCAGCCGAAGACCGCGTCGACATCATCGACTTCGATCAGCTGGCGGGCGAGTTCGGCGGCGAGCGGCCAGTCGGAGGCAATGTCGACGACGACGGTTTCAAGCTGCTTGCCGAGCACGCCGCCCTTGGCGTTCTGCTGTTCGATCAGGAACAGCATGGTGTCCTTGAGCGTCGTTTCCGAGATCGCCATGGTGCCCGAAAGCGAGTGCAGGATGCCGACCTTGATGGTGTCGTCCTGCGCGATGGCCGGAACCATCGGCAGAGCAGTGCTGCCGGCGAGAGCGGCGGCGAGAAGAGCGCTGCGGGCGCTGAAAATGGTCATGTTAGTCCCCTGAAAGTTTGTTCCCCGATGACACCAAGGGAGGCGTCTCGGGAGGAGACTGGGGCGGATGCGCCTCAAAGCCCTATACGTCGATTGACGTAACCGCCGGGAACCCGCGGCGCGGGCAATCGCACCAAGCGCCCGAAAAACCGGGTGATTTGACGAAAAAGCGTGCTATGGATGCGCTGGTAATTTTTTGGGCAGAGAGTGTTTCTGTCTATTAACTGGGCGAATAATGGCGCGACAGCGGATCATTCCTATTCGGCGTGACTATAATCGCTGGGTCGCAAACCAGACTCTCGAGGACTATGCGCTGCGCTTTACCGCCAAATCGGCGCGGCGCTTTTCCAATGATCGCATCTCGCAAACGGCCATCGGGGCGATCTCGTTTCTGGCGCTGGAAGCCATCGGCGGGGCCATCACGCTCTCCTATGGAACGACCAAGGCGCTGATCGCCATCGTCATCGCGTCGATTGCCATATTGCTCGTGGGGGTGCCGATTGCGCGCTATGCGACGCGGCATGGGGTGGATGTGGACCTGCTGACGCGCGGGGCGAGCTTTGGCTATATCGGCTCGACCATCACCTCGCTGATCTACGCGAGTTTCACCTTCATCCTCTTTGCCATCGAAGCCTCGATCATGGCGAGCGCGCTGCAGCTGGCCTTCGGGTTGCCGCTGTGGATCGGCTATATTGTTTCGGCGCTGGCGGTGATCCCGCTGGTGACGCACGGCATTGCCATGATCAGCCGGTTCCAGATCGTGACTCAGCCGATCTGGATCGTGCTCAACATCCTTCCCTTCATTTTCATCGCCTTCATGGACTGGGAAAAATTCGACCTGTGGCGGGCCTTTGGCGGGCTGGGGCAGCCAGAGGGCGCGGCCGGCAGTTTTGCTCCGTTCGAGGTGGCCAAATTCGGCGCGGCGTCGGCGGTGATCCTGGCGCTGATGACCCAGATCGGCGAGCAGGTGGACTTTCTGCGGTTTCTGCCAGCCGAGGGCGCGCCAAAATGGCGGCAGAAGATCGGCATTTTCCTCGCCGGCGCAGGCTGGGTGATCGTCGGTGCACCAAAACTGATCGCCGGGTCGTTCCTTGCCGTATTGGCACTGTCGGCTGGCGTGGCGCCAGAGCACGCCGCCGAGCCGGGCTATATGTATGCGGTGGCCTTTGGCTACATGATCCCGAACGAGTTCACGGCGCTGATGCTGATGGCGGTGTTCGTCGTGGTGAGCCAGCTCAAGATCAATGTGATGAACGCCTATGCTGGGTCGCTGGCCTGGTCGAACTTCTTTTCGCGGCTGACCCATAGCCATCCGGGCCGGGTCGTGTGGCTCTTGTTCAACGTGGCCATTGCGCTCCTGCTGATGGAGCTTGGGATTTACCGGCTGCTGGAAGAGACGCTGGGGATCTTCTCGATTGTCGCCATGGCCTGGCTCTGCTCGATTTCGGCCGATCTCTTCGTCAACAAGCCGCTGGGGCTGGCGCCGCCGGGGATCGAATTCAAGCGCGCCCATCTCTTCGACATCAATCCGGTCGGGGTCGGGTCGATGCTGCTCTCGGCGGTGATCGCGCTGGCGGCGCATTTCGGCGCTTTCGGGGAGATGGCGGCGGCGCTGGCGCCCTATATCACGCTGGTGGTGTGCTTTGTGGCCTCGCCGGCAATCGCCTGGGCGACCAAGGGGAAATATTATCTGGCGCGAAAGCCGCGGAAGAGCTGGGCGGCCAAGCCTTCGGTGACCTGCTCGATCTGCGAGCATCCGTTCGAGCCCGAGGACATGGCCTGGTGCCCGGCCTATGCGGCGCCGATCTGCTCGCTCTGCTGTTCGCTCGATGCGCGCTGCCACGATATGTGCAAGCCGCATGCGCATTTCCGGGCGCAGACCCATGCGGTAGCAGAGACGATCCTGCCGGCATGGGCGATTGAAAAGCTGCAGACGCGGCTGGGGCGCTATGGCGTGTCCATGGGGATCGCCGTGGGCATTCTCGCGGCGATCCTGGGGCTGATCTATTATTTCGCCATCGGGGCGGCGCCGGCGACGGCTGAAGTGGTGGGCGGGACGCTGCTGGTGGTGTTCTTCGTCTTCGCGGTGGCGGCGGGGATCATGACCTGGTTCCTGGTGCTGGCCCATGACAGCCGGCTGGTGGCGGAGGAGGAGAGCTCGCGCCAGAACACGCTGCTGCTCAAGGAAATCGACGCGCATGGGCGCACCGATGCAGAGCTGCAGCGGGCCATGGAAAAGGCGGAGGCGGCCAATCAGGCCAAGTCGCGCTATGTGGTGGGGCTCAGCCATGAATTGCGCACGCCGCTCAATGCGGTGATGGGCTATGCCCAGATTTTGGAGCGCGACGAGGGCGTGCCGGAGAACCGGCGCGGCTCGGTGCAGGTGATCCGGCGCAGCGCCGAGCACCTCTCAGGGCTGATCGACGGGCTGCTCGATATATCGCGGATCGAGACGGGGCGGCTGCACGTCTATTCCAACGAGATCAACATTCACGAATTCCTCGACCAGATCGTCGACATGTTCCGGCTGCAGGCGCGGGCCAAGGGGCTGGAGTTCCGGCACGAGCGGGCAAAGTCGCTACCGCTCTATGTGCGGACCGACGAGAAGCGTCTGCGGCAGATCCTCGTCAACCTCCTGTCGAACGCGATAAAATTCACCAGTTCCGGATACGTCCGGTTTGAAGTTGGTTACCGGTTGCAGGTGGCGAGCTTTGTGGTCGAGGACAGTGGCAGCGGTATTCCCGAGGCGGAGTTGCCGCATATTTTCGAGCCCTTTGTGCGCGGGGAGGCCGAGCATAGTCGCTTCACGCCGGGGCTGGGGCTCGGGCTGACCATCACCAAGCTGCTGACGGAAACGCTGGGCGGGGAGATCAGCGTGTCGAGCACGGCCGGGGTGGGGACGCGGTTTCAGGCGCGGCTGATGCTGTCCAAGGTGGAGCGGCCCGCGGCGCATCTCTCGGCGGCGCGGGAGATTGTCGGCTACACGGGGCCGCATCGGACAATTCTGGTGGTGGATGACAATCTCGATCATCGCGAACTCTTGCGGCAGATGCTGACGCCGCTGGGCTTTACCGTGCTCACGGCCGAGGATGGTGCGGCGTGTCTTGCGGTGCTCGATATCGTGCGGCCGGACCTCTATTTCCTCGATATCCGCATGCCGGGGATGAGCGGCTGGGAGCTGGCGGCGGCGTTGCGAGGCTGCGCGGTGGGCGCGCCTATTATCATGCTCTCGGCCAATGTGGGGGACGGGGCGGGCCCGGCGAGCCTTGATGCCGGGCATAGCGACAGCCTGGCCAAGCCGTTTGATCTCAACCAGTTGCTGGACAAGATCGGGCGGCATCTCAAGCTCGAGTGGCAGTTTGACGGGGCGGGGGCAGCGGGGGCTACGGCGGACACCGTCCTGCGCAATCCGGGAGCTGAGCATCTGCAGGAGCTGGCGAGCCTTGGGCAGATCGGCCATTTCCGCGGCATCGAGGCGAAACTGGCGGAGCTCGCGGCGGATCCGGCCAATGGGGCGCTGGTGGCGGCATTGCGAAAACCGCTCGAGGCCTATGATTTTGAGGGGTATGCAGAAGTGCTGGAGGCTATTGGCCATGAGCCGGCTTGAGAAGGATCAGGACATCGTCCTTCTGGTCGATGACAGCCCGGAATCACTGGGGTTTGTCACGGCGGCGCTGGAGACGGCGGGGGTGACCGTGCTGGTGGCGCGCAGTGGACAGGCGGCGCTGGGCATTGCGCAGCGGGTGACGCCGGATGTGGTGCTGATGGACGCGGTGATGCCGGGGCTCGACGGGTTCGAAACCTGCCGCCAGCTCAAGGCCATGGCGACGCTGACCCATGTGCCGGTGATCTTCATGACCGGGCTGACCGAGACCGAGCACATCATCCATGCGCTCGAAAGCGGGGGCGTGGATTATCTCAGTAAGCCCATCAATGTCGATGAACTGCGGGCGCGGATCCGGGTGCATCTGGCCAATGCACGGCGGGCGCAGAGCGCGCGAATTGCGCTGGATGCGGCTGGAAGGCATCTGGTGGCGTTCGATGAAGCCGGGGGCGTGATGTGGTCGACGCCGCAGGCCAATCGGCTGCTCGAGCGCTCGGGCATGGATGGGGCGGGGCAGGCGGAGATGGCGCAAAGGTTTGCGCTTTGGCTCAAGGGTAATCCCGGCCATGGCGGCGTGTTCGAGCTGTCGCTGCCCGAGGCGCCGCTGTTGCAGTTTTCCTTCCTCGGCATTGTTGGGGGCGCGGAATATCTCTTCCGGCTGGCGGGAGCGCAGGCGGCGGGGCAGGAGGACGCGCTGCGGCAGAGTTTTGGGCTCACCAATCGCGAGAGCGAAGTGCTGCTGTGGATTGCGCGGGGGAAGTCGAACAAGGATATCGGCGATATTCTGGGGCTCAGCCCGCGCACGGTGAACAAGCATCTCGAGCAGGTCTATACCAAGCTGGGGGTCGAGAACCGGGCCTCGGCGGCGATCAAGGCGCTGCAGGTGCTGCCGACCTAGGCTCTGTTGACAAAGTGTGGCATCCATATCCTTGCGGCGGCTAGGGCG
>JADGMW010000208.1_pt1 | contig 37447 bp, 35 predicted proteins | sample 8641801 | NCBI WGS metagenome assembly JADGMW01 (sample SAMN16272018, study PRJNA661076) | feces metagenome | isolation source: fecal sample from diarrhoea affected cattle A | host: Bos taurus | place: South Africa: Lokaleng Village, Mahikeng | collected 2019-09
ACCCACGACCTCTTCGTCCCGAACGAAGCGCGCTACCAAGCTGCGCCACACCCCGTGATGAACCTCGGCTAGCTTACATCACGACTCGGGCGAAGGTTAAATCTGCTGGTCAGCGGTGAGATCGTGCGCTTTCGGCCGCGCTGTCGAGATCCCGGTGCCGGGTCTCGCGCGGAGCCGGGACGAGCGTCAGCAGCGTGGCCTCCGGACGGCAGAAGAACCGTGCGGGGACGAACGGCGACGTGCCGAGTCCGGCGGACACGTGAAGCTGCATGTGCGAGCCCCACCGGGACGGGCCCTTCACCCGCGACCGGTCGATACCGCAGTTGGTGACCAACGCGCCGACGAACGGGAGGCACAGCTGACCGCCGTGGGTGTGACCGGCGAGCACCAGGTCGTAGTTGTCGGCCGCGAAGCGATCCAGCACGCGCGGCTCGGGGGAATGCGTCAAACCGAGGCGAAGGTCGGCGGACGGATCTGCCGGGCCGGCGATCGTCTCGTACCGGTCGCGCTCGAGGTGCGGGTCGTCGACTCCGGCGACGGCGATACGGACGCCGCCCACCTCGATGTCGCGACGCACATGCGTCATGTCGTGCCAACCGCGTTCGGTGAACGCGGCCCGCAGATCGCCCCACGGCAGCGGCGCGCCGTAGACGCGGTCGTGGTTCTTGTCGAAGTAGGCGAACGGGTTCTTCGGGACCGGCCCGAAGTAGTCGTTGCTCCCGAACACGAACAGGCCGGGACGTGCGAGGAGACCGCCGAGCGCCTGAACCACGGCCGGCACCGACCGCGGGTGGGACAGGTTGTCCCCGGTGTCGACCACCAGGTCGGGCTCGAGCGAGTCGAGTTCGCGCAACCAGTTCTGCTTGAGACGCTGGTTGGGCATCATGTGCAGGTCGCTGATCTGGAGAACGCGGAGGGTCGATGCGCCCGGTGCAAGCACCGGGACCGTCACCTCTCGCAAAGTGAAGGCGTTGCGTTCGATCAGAGTCGCGTAGCCGAGGCCGAGGGCAGAAGCTCCGGCGGCGCCGACTGCGACGCGGCGAAGAGCAGAAACATCAGGCACCAGTCCAGGGTACCGCCGCGATCGGTCCGCGCGCCGTGTTCGTGGTCTCGGGCGTAGCGTTTCCTCCATGACCGACACCACTCCCTCGCTCAAATCCACACTGCGCGCGGACCTCACCGCGGCAATGAAGGACAAGGACAAGCTGCGCACGGCGACGATCCGCATGATGCTGTCCGCGATCCAGACCGAAGAGGTGGCGGGTAAGGAAGCTCGCGAACTCTCCGACGAGGACATCCTCAAAGTTCTGGCGCGCGAATCCAAGAAGCGCGGCGAAGCAGCCGAGGTGTACACGGAGAACGGCCGCGGTGAACTCGCCGCCAAAGAGCATGCCGAGGGCCGGATCATCGACGAATACCTCCCGACGCCGTTGACCGACGCGGAACTCGTCGACGTCGTCGACACCGCGATCGGGCAGGTCGCCGAGGAGATCGGTGAGCGTCCCGGGCCCAAGAACATGGGGCAGGTCATGAAGGCTGCGACGGCGATCGCCGCGGGGAAGGCAGACGGCAAGCGGCTCTCGGCGGCGGTCCGTTCGCGGCTGTAGTTTTCGCCCACTCCACCGAAGAGAATCAGGGCGCGACCTCGTGGAGGTCGCGCCCTGATCTATCGGGACCGGTCAGTTGTCGGGTCTGCTCGGAGTGGTGGTCGCCGACGAATCTTCGTCCGGCGGCGGCGACGATTCGGATTGCTCCGGTTCCCGGCCCGGAATAGGCGCCGGAGTGGAACGGCTGGTGGTGTCGGGCACCTCCCGGCCGTCGGGCCGGGCAGGGGTGGCACTGGCCGACGGCACGGCGCGCACCGAGCCGTCACTGACGAAGATCGTCACCGTGCTGCCCGGGACGGCCGAACCCGAGGGGGAACTGCTCGTCACGGTGCCGGCGCGCTGCTCGGCTTTCACCGTCGCCTCCGTCACCGAGAATCCGGCGTCCTGAAGCTGCTGCGTGGCGCGCTCACGAGGGAGCCCCGCCACGTCGGGCACCTGGGCGTTGCCGGCACCGCGCACGTAACGCGGGTCTGCCGGCGGAAGTTCGATCGAGCCGAATCGTGTTGCCACCGGCAGCATCGCGGAGAACCAGGTTCGCGCCGGCTCGGTGCCGCCGAAGAGGTTGCCGTCGTAGCAGGGCCGGACGGGACCGGAGCAGATCTGGCCGGGCGTGGGGGAGTCACCGTAGGTGTAGACGACGCCCGCGTACCGGTTGGTGAAGCCGAGGAATGCGGACGACATGTGGGACTCGGTGGTACCTGTCTTGGCCGAGACGGGCAGGTTCCAGCCCACGGATCCGGCGGCACCCGCTGCCGTGCCACCGCCCGAGGTGTCCTTGCTCAGTGCGTTGGCGAGGGTATCCGCCAGGCCGGGCTCGACGACCTGCTCGCAGGCCTCCTGGGTGATCGGAACAGGCTTGCCCTCGCGGTCGAACACGCCCTCGATAGGCGACGGGGGGCACCACTTGCCGTGCGACGCGAGAGTTGCCGCGACGTTCGACAGTTCGAGTGGATTGACCCAGGTCGGCCCGAGTGTGTACGACCCGAGGTGCTGATCCTTCTGCATGTCCGACATCGACTGGTCGCCGAATCCGGACGTGCGGGGCTGCAGGTACGAGCGCAGGCCCAGTCGCACGGAGATGTCGACGACGGACTCGACGCCGGTGGCCTCGATCAGCTTCACGAACGCGGTGTTCGGTGACTGGGCGAGCGCGTCGCTCACCGACAGGCTCGCCGGGTAGGGGGCGGCGTTCTCGACGCAGTAGTAGTTCGGCGGGCAACCGCGGGCACCACCGTCGCCGAGCCCGCGAGCGTTGTACCGGTTGGGGACGTCGAGTACTGCCGACGTGCCGAGGCCCCGCTCCATCGCCGCGGCGACGGTGAAGACCTTGAAAATCGACCCGGCACCGTGACCGGTGAGCGAGTACGGCTGCGGCTGGACGGTTTCCTTGTTGTCGCCGTTGAGGCCGTACGTGCGGCTCGAGCCCATCGCGAGGACCTTGTGCGTGTCCTGGCCGGGTTCGATCACATTCATCACGGAGGCGACGTCGTCGACGGTGGGGCTGGTGAACTTGTCGAGCGACGATTTCACCGACGACTGGACCTCGGGGTCGAGCGTGGTGCGGATGACGTATCCGCCCTTGTCGATCTGCTCGCGCGAGATCCCGGCGTTCTCGAGGTACTGCAGCGCGTATTCACAGAAGAAGCCACGATCACCTGCGGAGATGCAACCGCGAGGCAGCGTGTTGGGTTCGGGGAGGACACCGAGGGGGAGTTGCTTGGCTTCGCGGATCTCCGCGGCACGCTCGGGAATGTTCTCGATCATGGTGTCGAGAACGATGTTGCGACGCTCGAGGACGCCCTCGGAGTTGGTGTAGGGGTTCAGTGCGGAACTGGACTGCACCATGCCGGCGAGCATCGCGGACTGCGGGATGTTCAGGTCCTTGGCGTCGATGCCGAAGTACGTCTGCGCAGCGTCCTGGATTCCGAAGGAACCGTTGCCGAACGGCACCAGGTTGAGATACCGGGTGAGGATCTCGTCCTTGGTCAGCTTCTCGTCGAGTGTGAGCGCCATCCGGATCTCACGGATCTTACGAGCCGGAGTGGTTTCGATGGCGGCACGGCGCTCGGCGTCGGTCTTGGCGACGACGTGCAGCATGTAGTTCTTCACGTACTGCTGGTCGATCGTCGATGCACCCTGCTCGACCTGACCGCTCGTGGTGTTGGTGAGGAACGCGCGCATCGTGCCCTGCCAGTCGACACCCCGGTGTTCCGGGAAGCGCTTGTCCTCGATCGAGACGATCGCAAGTTTCATCTCGTTGGAGATCTGGTCGCTGGGCACCTCGAACCTGCGCTGCTCGTACAGCCAGGCGATGGGGTTGCCCGCGTTGTCCACCATCGTGGTCACCGCGGGGACGACACCCTCCACGAGTTCGGCAGAACTGTTGTCCACGGTGTCGGCGGCGCGGTTGGAGACGTACCCGAAACCCCCTGCGGCCGGGAACAGCATCCCTGCCACGAGAACGCCGCCGAGGGCGGTACAACCAACAAGCTTCGCCACCGTGCTTCGGATCGACACGAAGTACACAGTACGGGCAGCCGTCCTCCGCGGTCGTATTGAGGGCGGCGGCATGCCGCGCGACGTGCAGCTATGCACGTACGTACCAGAAAAGGTTTTCCTCGCCTTGCGCCCGGGCGTCAGGTTACCTAGATTGAGACATCAGTGTGATGCAGGTAACACCTTGACAGGGGAGATTGCGTTATAGGGGAAGCGCTACGGCGCGACTCCTACGCAATATCGGACACCGCGTAGCGGTGTTCGGAGAGTAGAGGGGCAACTGAATGCACATGACCACCCCGACGGCCCGGCTCGACGTCGACCAAGCGGAAGCACGCATTGCCTGGGTTTCCCGGGCACGGTGCCGCGAAGTCGATCCCGATGAACTGTTCGTGCGAGGCGCTGCACAGCGCAAAGCCGCGGTCATCTGCCGACATTGCCCTGTGATGCTCCAGTGCGGCGCTGACGCACTCGACAATCGAGTGGAGTTCGGTGTCTGGGGAGGCATGACCGAGCGCCAGCGCCGAGCACTTCTCAAGCAGCACCCCGAGGTCGAATCCTGGGCAGACTTCTTCGCAGCGCAGCGTCACCACCAGAACGCGGTCTGACACCGCCCACCCGCAGAGGTTCAGGCCTCGCGGGTGAGCTGGTCGGCCACGGCCCTCAGCGCCTCGAGGTCCGACACCTCGAACGGCAACGAGGGCACGCCCACCACGGGCACGCGCGGGTTCGCGGCGGTGAAACTCCGCAGCAGACGTAGTTCCCGCTTGGCTGTGACTGCGCGGTGCGCGTGGATACGCAGGACGGCTTCGGCAGCCTCCGCGTCGTCACCGCCCCGCTCGGCAAGCGCGTCGGCCGCGGTCAGCGCATGGTCCGGGGGCATCTTCGACAGGGTCGGATGCGTTCGGTTGAGCACCAGGCCCGCGAGCGGCATCCGGTCCTCACCGAGCCGCTCGACGAAGTAGGAGGCCTCCCGGAGCGCGTCCGGTTCGGCGGACGCCACCACCATGAAGTGGGTGCCGGGCTGCTGGAGCAGCTGATAGGTCCGGTTGGCGCGCTCGCGGAACCCTCCGAACATGGAATCGAGCGACTGCACGAACGCGGACGCGTCCGACAGCATCTGGCTGCCCACGATCGTCGACACGGCCTTGAGAGCGATGCCCATCGCTCCGGTGACCAGACGCCCGATGCCCCGGCCGGGAGCGGTGAAGATCCGGATCATCCGGCCGTCGAGGAACGCGCCGAGCCGTTGCGGAGCGTCGAGGAAGTCCAGCGCATTCCGGGACGGCGGTGTGTCGACGACGATCAGATCCCACTCGTCGCTCTGCGCGAGCTGTCCGAGCTTCTCCATCGCCATGTACTCCTGCGTACCGGAGAACGACGACGCGACGGTCTGATAGAAGGGATTGTCCAGAATCTGCTGGGCTTTGTCGGGCGTGGAATGCTCGAGGACCATGTCGTCGAACGTGCGACGCATGTTGAGCATCATCGCGTGCAATTCGCCGGTGGATCCGGCCGGGAGTTCCACCTTCTGCGGCGAATTGTCGAGACTCTGCACCCCGAGGGCCTGCGCGAGCCGACGCGCCGGGTCGATCGTCAGGACCACCACGCTGCGGCCCTTCTCGGCAGCGCGCAACGCCAGCGCGGCAGCAGTGGTGGTTTTCCCGACGCCTCCGGATCCGCAGCACACGATCACCCGCGACGACGGATCGGCCAGGATTCCGCCGACATCGAGCGGAGTGGCGACGCGGGCCTTCCCGGTCATCGGACGCCCTGCTCGGTCAGTGCCTGGGCAAGCTCGTACAAGCCGCCGAGGTCGATGCCGTCGGCCATGGAGGGCAAGGACATGCGCGCCACCTTCACGTCGTCGAGTTGAGCGGCGCTGACCTGCTGTGCCTGCAAGGTTGCAGCGTGCTCGATGGCTTCGGTGAGCAGCCCGGCAAAATCGTCGTCGGAGAGCTTCACCCCGACCCGGCCGAACGCGGCGCGGATCGATTCTCCGGGTACCCGCCCGCCGGCAAATTCATCGACAAGATTTTCGGGCAGATGTTCGGGCGCGGTGCGGTTGACGATCACGGTGCCCAGGCGCAGATCTGCTGCCTGCAATTCCTCGACCGCGTCCGCGGTTTCCTGAACGGGTAGCGCTTCGAGCAGAGTGACAAGGTGCACGACCGTCTCGTCGGAGTGCAGCAGTCGCACCACGCCTTCGCTCTGCGACCGGATCGGGCCGGACTTCGCGAGGTCCGCCATGGCCTTGGTGACGTCCAGGAAACTGCTGATTCGTCCCGTGGGCGGCGCGTCGACCACCACCGCGTCGTACACGCGGCGTCCCGACGCGTCGGTGCGCACCACGGTTTCCTTGATCTTGCCGGTGAGAATCACGTCACGCAGACCCGGTGCGAGGGTGGTCGCGAACTCGACGGCACCGATCCGCCTCATCGCACGGCCCGCGAACCCCAGGTTGTAGAACATGTCGAGGTATTCGAGGAACGCCGCCTCGATGTCGATGGCGAGCGCGGAGACGACTCCGCCGCCCTCGGCGGAGGCGATCTTCGTCTCTACCGGCGGTAACGGCGGAACGTCGAACAACTGCGCGATTCCCTGCCGGCCTTCCGTCTCGACGAGCAGGACCTTGCGGCCGCCCGCGGCGAGCGCGAGCGCGAGCGCTCCCGCGACCGTCGATTTGCCGGTACCGCCCTTGCCGGACACGAAGTGCAGTCGCGCCTGTGCGGCGCCGGCCGGCCACTCGCCGGAATGAGATGTCGGTGTTGCCACGACCACGAGCCTATAAGTCGTGCGCTCGTTAAGGCGGCGGATAGGGTCATGACATGAGTGAAACGACTACGTGGGAGTACGCGACCGTGCCCCTGCTCACACACGCGACCAAGCAGATTCTCGATACCTGGGGTTCCGACGGGTGGGAACTCGTCACCGTCCTGCAGGGACCCACCGGCGAACAGCACGTTGCCTACCTCAAGCGTCCGAAGGGCTGACGCGGTGGCACAACAGTGGTCCGCACGCCTCGCCGAGTTGGGGCTCAGCTTGCCGCCGATCGCCAAGCCGGTGGCGGCGTATGTGCCCGCCGTCCGTTCCGGTGACATCGTCTACACCTCGGGCCAGCTGCCGCTCGTCGACGGCACCCTCACCCACACCGGCAAGGTCGGCGCCGAGGTCTCGCCCGAGGACGCGAAGCAGGCGGCACGTACCGCCGCGCTCAACGCGCTGGCGGCAATCGATGGACTCGTCGGCCTGAACAACATCGCCAGCATCGTGAAGGTGGTGGGATTCGTGGCCTCGGCCGAGGGTTTCACCGGCCAGCCCGGCGTGATCAACGGCGCGTCGGAATTCCTCGGTGAGGTGTTCGGTGCCGTCGGTGCGCACGCCCGCTCCGCCGTGGGCGTCGCGGAACTGCCGCTCGGGGCTCCCGTCGAGGTCGAACTCATCGTCGAGGTGCGCTGACCTCGGCGGTGACCCGATCTACGGGGGTCGTGGCCCGGGACATCGATCCGCGGCCCTCGTAGAGTGGGATCGACCACGACGTCCCTGTCAGGAAAGGCAAGAACATGGCGCTGGTCCACCCCGCGTACGGCCGGCTGCGGCAGATCACGGAGAACGCTGCCGTGGTTCTGGCAGAGAACCCCTCGGTCATGTCCTTGGAGGGCACCAACACGTGGATCCTCCGTGCGCCCGGGGCAGACGAGTGCGTCGTGGTGGATCCGGGCCCGCTCGACGAAGCGCATCTCGCGCGCGTCGCGCAGGTTCCTGTCGCCGCGACACTCATCAGTCACCGGCACTTCGACCACACCGAAGGTGCGGGCCGGTTCGCCGAACTCGCCAACTGCCCCGTGCATGCGTCGTCGGCCGATCACCGGCACGGCGGCGGGAACGAACTTTCCGACGGTGACGTCGTCGAAGCCGCCGGGCTTCGCATTCGCGTACTCGCGACACCGGGCCATACCGCGGATTCGCTGTCCTTCGTCGTGGAGGACGACAACAGTGTCCTGACCGCGGACACCATCCTCGGACGCGGCACCACGGTGCTCGACGACACCGACGGCGATCTCGGCGACTATCTCCGCTCGCTGCGTGCACTGATCGGCTTGGGGCCGGGTTACACGGTGTTGCCCGGGCACGGCCCCGAACTGGACGACCTGGAGACGATCGCGCGGGACTACCTCGCCCATCGCGAGCAGCGCCTCGAACAGGTGCGTGCCGCGGTGCGCACCCTCGGTGAGGACGCGACAGCGCGCCTCGTCGTCGAGCACGTGTATGCGGATGTCGACCGGTCGTTGTGGGACGCGGCGGAGAAGTCGGTGAACGTGCAACTCGAATACCTGAGGAGCTTCGCCTGACGGCGAGACCTCATAACCCGTAAACGAGCGAGCCCGGGACGCGTGTCGCGTCCCGGGCTCGCCCGTGTGTCGTGATGCCGCGTGTCAGCGGGCGCGACGCGCCAGACGCTCCGAGTCGGAGATCAGGACGCTCTTGCCTTCGAGGCGCAGCCAGCCGCGGTGCGCGAAGTCGGCGAGAGCCTTGTTCACGGTCTCGCGCGACGCACCGACGAGCTGGGCGATCTCTTCCTGCGTCAGGTCGTGCGTGACGCGCAGAGCGCCCGCCTCCTGCGTGCCGAAACGCTGCGCGAGCTGCAGCAGAGCCTTGGCGACGCGACCGGGAACATCGGTGAAGATGAGGTCGGCGAGGCTGTTGTTCGTGCGGCGGAGCCGGCGGGCCAGCACGCGGAGCAGCTGCTCGGCGATCTCGGGACGCTGGTCGATCCACGCCTTGAGTGCCTCGCGGTCCATGCTCACGGCACGCACCTCGGTGACGGTCGTCGCGGTGGACGTACGGGGGCCCGGGTCGAAGATGGACAACTCGCCGAACATGTCGGACGGGCCCATGATGGTCAGCAGGTTCTCGCGACCGTCGGGCGAACGCCGACCGAGCTTCACCTTGCCGGAGACGATGATGTACAGGCGGTCGCCGGGCTCACCTTCGTTGAAGATGACATGGCCACGGGGAAAATCGACCGGCTGAAGCTCTTTGACCAGCGCCGCAACCGCAGAGGGCTCGACTCCTTGGAAGATGCCTGCTCTGGCCAGGACCTCGTCCACGTGCGCTCCTTTTGGGAAATGAAAAAACGTTGTCTTGCTGCTGTGTCGGCACGTCTACGGGCATCCGACGGAGGTCACCTGTCAGGCGTACGACTCCCCAGTCTACTGTGCCGAGGTCAGGCGTGAGTGACCGACACCACGGATCGGGTGTTTTGCTTCCGAAAACCTTCTCGCAGGCTACCGGCGAGTATGTGGGTCAGCTGGCGCGACGCGTCCCGAGACCGTGATGTGAGGTGCTGCCGTCCGACTCGGTCGACCCCCGGCGCCGACGGCGGTGGAACCGGGCGAGAGCCCCGGGGAAACCTTCGCGAGCGAGCGCGGCGACATCGCCCTGGTCGGCTTGGTCGAGGAATTCCTCGACCTCGTCCTCGCGGACGGAAAGCCGACTCAGGCGGGACTCGACACGCTCCATGGCGAGTGCGAACAGCGTCAGCAGCACTGGGAAAAGCACCACAGCGAGAGCTTGCATACCGGGAAGTAAACACGGGTTAGGTCTCAGATGAGACACGGGGGCGGATTGATGCGGAGGGGTTTACGTACAGTGGTCCAGGTGCATGCGACCCCGTCCGAGAGCTCCGATCAGGCTCCCCGTGGTGACTCGGGCGCGGCCCCCCGCTCCGAATCCCGGCTCGCGCTGGTGCGCCGCGCGCGACGGATGAATCGGCGGCTCGCCGAGGCTTTTCCCCATGTGTACTGCGAACTCGATTTCACGACGCCGCTCGAACTGGCGGTCGCGACGATCCTGTCCGCTCAGTGCACGGACGTGCGCGTCAACCAGGTGACTCCCGCGTTGTTCGCCCGGTACCCCGATGCCCGCGCCTACGCCGAAGCGGACCGGACGGAGCTCGAAGAGTTCATCCGATCCACCGGCTTCTTCCGCAACAAGGCGAACGCACTCATCGGTCTGGGCCAGGCTCTGCTCGAGCAGTACGACGGCGAGGTGCCGGCTCGGCTCGACGACCTCGTGAAGCTGCCCGGCATCGGGCGCAAGACCGCGAACGTCATTCTCGGCAACGCCTTCGATGTGCCGGGAATCACCGTCGATACGCACTTCGCTCGGCTCGTCGGACGCTGGAAGTGGACCACGGAAACCGACCCCGTGAAGATCGAGCACGCCGTCGGAACGCTCATCGAACGCAAGGAGTGGACGCTGCTGTCCCACCGGGTGATCTTCCACGGCCGTCGGGTCTGCCACGCACGCAAACCCGCCTGCGGAGTGTGCGTGCTCGCCAAGGATTGCCCGTCCTACGGGATCGGACCCACCGACCCGCCGACCGCCGCCGCGCTGGTGAAGGGACCGGAGACCGAGCATCTGCTCGAGCTGGCCGGTAGGTGACGCCGGTGCACCCTTCCTCAGCAGGCCGTTGGAGCCTGGCAGCACTGGTCGTCGTGATCGCCTTGATCGTCGCCATCTGGCCGCGCGGCAACGATGACGCACCGGCTCCCTCGGCGACCGGCGCTGCGACCTCGGCCGCACCCGTCGACCGGCGAGCGCAGGACAACCCGCAGGCTCTCGCGCCCCTCCGGGAAACCGCCGCTCTGGATCCCTGCCCGTCGGCAGCGGGAACGCCTGCAGCGGGAGCGTCTGCCGGCAGCCCGCTCGCGGGGTTGACGTTCGAATGCGTCGGCGACGGTTCCACGGTGGACCTGGCCGCCGCACTCGCGGGCAAGCCGGCTGTGGTGAATCTGTGGGCGTGGTGGTGCGGCCCGTGCGCCGAAGAACTGCCCGTGCTCGAGGAGTTCGCCGAACGAGCCGGAGATGCGGTGACCGTGGTGACGGTGCACACCGATCCCAACGAGGCCAATGCGCTGAGCAAGCTGACGGACTACGACGTGCATCTGCCCGGAGTGCAGGACGGCTCCGGACGAGTCCAGGCCGCGGTCGGAGCCCCGGCGGTGCTGCCGGTGACGATCCTGCTGCGAGCCGACGGCTCGGTGGCCAAAGTGCTGCCTCAGCCCTTCCGCTCCGCCGACGAGGTCGCCGCCGTGGTCGACGAATACCTGGGGGTGGCGGTATGACGCCGTACTGGTTGCGGAAGGTCACGACCCTCGAGCCGAAGGACCCGCACGACGACAATCCGATCATCAACCGGCGCGCGCCCTCCGGGCTCCCGGTCCGGCAAGCGGCGGTCCTGGTGTTGTTCGGTGGTTCGCCGACGCCTGACCCGCTCGCCCGTGGCGGCCTGCCGGCCGACGCGGATGTGCTGCTCACCCAGCGTGCGGCGACCCTGCGCCAGCACAGCGGACAGGTCGCGTTTCCCGGTGGCGCCGCCGATCCCGACGACGAGGGTCCCGAACACACCGCTCTGCGCGAAGCGCAGGAGGAAACGGGCCTGGACCCCGCCGGGGTACGTCCGCTCGCTGTGCTCCCCGAACTGTTCATCCCGCCCTCGGGCTTCGACGTGACACCCGTGATCGCGTACTGGGAGCGTCCGAGCCCCGTCGGTGTGGTCAATCCCGCCGAGGCTTCCCGCGTGGTGCGCGTGTCGCTGCACGACTTGCTCGACCCGCGGAACCGCTTCCAGGTACGGCACGCCCTCGGGTATCGCGGACCGGCCTTCCGGGTCGAAGGGATGCTCGTGTGGGGTTTCACCGCGGGAGTGCTCGCAGGCCTGTTCGCCGTCTCCGGATGGGAAATCGAATGGGATCACCACGACATTCGTGACCTCGATGTCGTACTCGCCGAAATGGAGACCGAGGTGGTCGAACCGTGACCGGATCCGGCTGGCTCGACCTGATCATCGTGCTGATCGTCGTCATCGCGGCATCGTCGGGACTGAGGCAGGGCGCGGTTGCGTCGGCCCTCGCGTTCCTGGGTGTACTGCTCGGTGCGATCGCCGGCATTCTCATCGCGCCGCACGTGCTCGTGCACGTCGAAGAGGGGCGAATGCGGATCCTGGCGGGGATCGCGTTGATCGTGGTGCTCGTCGTGATCGGCGAGGTGGCCGGGATGGTGCTCGGCCGGGCTGCCCGCAGTGGCATCCACAGCCCCGGCGTCCGGGCGGTCGACAGCGTCGTGGGCGCGGGTCTGCAGGCCGTCGCCGTGCTCGTCGCCGCCTGGCTTCTCGCCATTCCGCTGACGGCCACCACTCAGCCCGTGGTGTCCGCAGCGGTGCGGGGTTCTCATGTCCTCGGCACCGTCGACGAATTCGCTCCCGAGTGGATGCGGGCGATACCCAACGAATTCTCGGCTCTGCTCGACACGTCCGGGCTACCCGAGGTGATCGGACCGTTCGGCAGGACCCCGATCGCCGAGGTCGCGATCCCCGACGCTTCGTTGCTCGACAGCCCGGTGGCGGCAGATCTCCATCCGAGCGTGCTCCGCATCAACGGACTCGCGCCGAGTTGCCAGAAGGCACTCGAAGGGTCCGGCTTCGTCGTGGCGCCGGAACGGGTCATGACGAACGCGCACGTCGTGGCGGGCACTGCCGCCGTGACCGTCGACACCGAACAGGGCGCACTCGACGCCTCCGTGGTGCTGTTCGACCCGGCCGTGGACGTCGCGATCCTGTCGGTGCCCGGGCTCACGGCCCCACCGCTGGCATTCGCCCCCGTGCCCGCGGACTCGGGTGAGAACGCGATCGTCCTCGGCTATCCGGGTGGCGGGCCGTATACGGCGAGCGCCGCACGGGTCCGCGAAACGCTGGATCTGCAGGGACCCGACATCTACCGCAGCGGAACGGTCGAACGCGAGGTCTACACCGTGCGCGGTCTGATCCAGCAGGGCAACTCCGGTGGACCACTCGTCGACGCGCAGGGTCTCGTCCTCGGCATGGTGTTCGGCGCGGCCATCGACGACTCCGATACGGGATTCGTGCTCACGGCCGGGGAGATCAGCCGTCAACTCGCACTGGCCGGGTCGGTGTTCGAACCCGTGGAAACCGGCGTCTGCATCGTCTGACGCCGGCGCCCGGCCCGTGCGGTTGTCCGTCGGAGTCAGAGACCCCGCACGAAGCCGAGTAGTTGCGACGTCACGACGTCGGGCTTCTCCTGATGCGCGTAATGACCCGCGCCGTCGACGAACTTCAGGACGCGTCCGGGCGCGTGACGCTTGCACCGGCGCAGCGTCGCGGCCAGTACGTACGGATCGAGCACGCCGTGCAACTGGAGGACCGGCAGCGAGAGTGTGACGTCCATCGCCTTCATGAAACGTCGCCCGTCGGGCCGCCACTGGCTCCGGAACGCCCACCGCTGGTATTCCAGCGTGCAGTGCGCGACCCCCGGGATACGGATTGCCGAGCGGAGACGCTCGACGACGTCGGAGAATTCCGGCGTGGCCTGCCACTCCGGTCCCGAACGCAGGCGCGCGAGCCGTTCGATCTCGCGACTCTCGTCGCGAACCAGCCGACGTTCGGGCCGCCACGGCACCTGATACGACAGGAACGTCGGCAGGAGTGCTTTTCGCTGCGCCTTGTCGCGCAGTGCCCCGTCGCGCAGAGAGATCGGGTGGGGTGAATCGACGACGGCGATGGCACGCACGAGCCGAGGATGCAGAACCGCCGTCGCCCAGCAGACCAGCCCGCCGTCGGCGTGCCCGACGAGGATCGCCTCGCTGTGCCCGAGCGCGCGGACGAGACCCGCGATGTCGTTGGACAGGGTCCAGCCGTCGTATCCGCGCGGGGGCTTGTCCGAATCGCCGTAGCCGCGCAGGTCCACCGACACGGCTCGGTAGCCCGACTCGGCGAAGGCGGTGAGCTGGTGACGCCAGGACCACCACAGGTCCGCGAAACCGTGCACGAAGAGTACGAGCGGGGTGTCCGGATCGTGCGGGCCGGTTTCGACCGCGTGGAACCGGATGCCGTTCGCGTGGATGTCACGATGCGTCCACGGCCCGGGATAGCGGGCCGTGGACGGGTCGGGTGGAGCCACCTCTATATCGCTCGGCGCATCAGCGCGCTGCGTGATGACGACCGGCGGGAGCCTGGTCGTCCTGGTGGTTCGGCAGGACCGACTTCGTCTGCTTGAGCGAGTCGATCGTCTTGCTCGGTGCGCGCACCTTGCGCACGCGCATATAACCGATCAACGCGAGGAGCGCGGTCACCACGACCATGATCAGGAAGACGATGAGGAAGGCGAGCCAGCGCGGAACCCAGACGTCGAGGAGTTCGGCGAGGAAGAAGAAAAAGAAGAAGGAGCTGAAGGTGAGGACGGCGAGCGCCAGGACGAAGAAGAGGCTGCCTTGCAGGCCCTTCTTGACCTCACCGGTCACTTCCGCCTTCGCGAGCTGCACTTCGGCGCGGAAGAGCGTCGACACCTGAGTGGCCACGTCACGGACAAGATCACCGACGCTGGCATCCCGCGGCGTCGGAGCGTCCACCTTCGTCAGCGGAATGCCCGAGATACTCGTCGGCACACCGTCCCCGGGACGGTTCCCGTTCGTCACGCTCACTAGTCGACCCCTTTGGTTGGTTCGTTCCGCTTGCGGTGGGCTCGCCCACGCCGTAACAGTAGCGCCGAACCGAGTATCGACGCGATCAACGAGGTAACCAGGACGGCAGCTTTGGCGATCTCGGCGGCGGCGCCACCGTCGACACCCCCGAGCGAAAGTTCCGCGATGAGCAGGCTGACGGTGAACCCGATCGCGCCGAGCACCGCCAGCGCGAACAGATCTCCCCACATCAGACCGGTCGGGCGGGTCGCGATACCCACCCGGATCGCGAGCCAGGCGCTGCTGAAGATTCCCACCGTTTTGCCGATGAGCAGACCGAGGACGATGGCAAGACCGACCGGGTCGGTGAAGACGTTGCCGATCATCTCCGCGCCGAGAGGCACCCCGGAGGCGAAGAGCGCGAAGACGGGCACGCAGAATCCTGCCGACCAGGGTTGGATCCGGTGCTCGAGACGCTCGGAGGGTGCGTAGTCCTCGCCGGGGTCGGTGCGGACGCGTGTGAGCAGACCCAGAACGACTCCGGCGACCGTCGCGTGGATCCCGGCTTGGTGCATGGCGTACCAGGTGAGCAGCGCGAGCGGCACGTACAGCCATGCCGTGGTGATGCGGCGCTGCTGGGCAACCCAGTACGCCGCGGCGAGGACCACGGTCGCGACCAGCCACATCAACGCGAGTCCCGAGGTGAACAGCACCGCGATCAGCGCGATACCGATCAGGTCGTCGACCACCGCGAGACTGAGCAGGAAGACTCGTGCACTGGTCGGTATGCGAGAACCGGTGAGAGCCAGGACGCCCAGTGCGAAGGCGATGTCGGTCGCGACGGGAATCGCCCAGCCGCGATCCATTCCGGGAGTGCCCCAGCCGACGGTCGCGGCAATGACAGCGGGCAGGACGACGCCTCCGCACGCCGCGATCACCGGCAGCAGGGCTTTCTTGCGGTCTGCGAGTTCGCCGACCACGAGTTCGCGTTTGAGTTCGAGTCCGGCGACGAAGAAGAACACCGCCAGAAGCCCGTCCTTGGCCCACGTGCCCAGCGACAGGTGCAGGTGCAGCGACTCCGGACCGATCTGGAAGTCGCGAAGGGCGGTGTAGGAGTCGCCGAGTGGGGAATTGACCCAGATCAGGGCCAGCGCGGCGGCAAGAAGGAGAAGGGATCCGCCCACGGTTTCGGTACGGAGGAAACGGGCGAGCGAGGTGCTCCAGGCGGGTTGGGACAACGGGCGGCTTTCGGTTCGGCGGATTCCGGTAGGGTCGAGCGCTCGCCGACCAGACTTCCCGGCACACCGTCGAAAATTGTAGACCCGCCGGAGCGCCCGCCCCTGAGTGACCGATCCGGCGCGACCGCAAACCCGCGCTGCCCGGAGACGAGTGCGGCCCCTCCCGGGACACGAAGTCCGGAAGGGGCCGCACCGTCTGTGGAGCTACTTGCCCCGGATCGCGTCGAACACCGCGGGATCGACGAGGGTCGAGGTGTCACCGAGTTCGCGGCCTTCGGCCACGTCGCGCAGCAACCGTCGCATGATCTTGCCGGAACGGGTTTTCGGCAGTTCCGGTACGACCGTGATCTGACGCGGCTTCGCGATCGGGGAGATCTCCACCGCCACGTGCTCGCGGAGTTCCTTGATCAGCGCGTCACCGGTGTTCTCCACGTTCTCCCGCAGAATCACGAAGGCGACGATGCCCTGACCGGTGGTCTCGTCGGCCGCGCCCACGACGGCGGCTTCGGCGACGGTCTGGTGGCTCACCAGGGCCGACTCCACCTCGGAGGTGGAGATGCGGTGGCCGGAGACGTTCATGACGTCGTCGACACGGCCGAGTACCCAGAGGTCCCCGTCCTCGTCGTAGCGCGCACCGTCGCCGGCGAAGTACCAACCCTGGTCTTCGTAGCGTGACCAGTACGTTTCGCGGTACCGCTGCGGATCACCCCAGATGCCGCGCAACATGGCCGGCCACGGCTGGTCGAGTACCAGGTAGCCGTTCCCGCCGGGACCGAGCGGACGGGCTTCGTCGTCGACGATCTTCGCGGAGATGCCCGGCAGCGGCGCCATCGCCGAGCCCGGCTTGGTCGCGGTGATCCCGGGCAGCGGGGAAATCATGATCGCACCCGTCTCGGTCTGCCACCACGTGTCGACGATCGGAGCCTTGCCCCCGCCGATGACGTCGCGATACCAGCGCCACGCCTCGGGGTTGATCGGCTCGCCGACACTGCCGAGCACGCGGATCGACGAGAGGTCGTGCGCGTCGGGGATCGCCCGTCCCCACTTCATGAAGGTGCGGATCAGCGTGGGGGCGGTGTAGTAGATGCTCACCCCGTACTTCTCGATGATCTCGAAGTGCCGGTGCTGGGTCGGTGAGTTCGGGGTGCCTTCGTAGACGACCTGCGTCACGCCGTTCGACAGCGGTCCGTACACGATGTAGGTGTGTCCGGTGACCCAGCCGATATCGGCGGTGCACCAGTACACGTCCTCGCCCGCTTTGTGGTCGAACACGTTGTGGTGGGTGTACGACGCCTGCGTGAGGTAGCCACCCGACGTGTGGATGATTCCCTTCGGCTTACCCGTGGTGCCGGAGGTGTAGAGGATGAACAGCGGGTGCTCGGCGTCGAACGGCTGCGCCTCGTGCTCGGGCGATGCCTGCTCGACGGTGTCGTGCCACCACAGGTCCCGGCCCTCGGTCCACTCGACGTCGATGCCGGTGCGCCGAACCACGAGAACGTGCTCGATCGACGCGGCACCGGCGGTCGCCTCGTCGGCCGACGCCTTGAGCGGCGCGGCGGCGCCGCGGCGCCACTGACCGTCCACGGTGACCAGAAGCTTCGCCTCGGCATCGTCGATACGTGAGCGGAGCGCCGTCGCGGAGAAACCTGCGAACACCACGGAGTGCGTCAGGCCCAGACGAGCGCAGGCGAGCATCGTGACGATCGCCTCGGGAATCATCGGCATGTAGATGGCGACGCGATCGCCGGCCACCAGGCCCAGTTCCGTGAAGGTGTTCGCGGCGCGGGAGACCTCCGCCAGCAGGTCGTTGTACGTCAGTGCTCGCGTGTCGCCGGGTTCACCTTCGAAATGAATGGCGACGCGGTCACCGTTGCCGGCGAGTACGTGCCGGTCCACGCAGTTGTAGGCGACGTTCAGTTGCCCGCCGACGAACCACTTCGCGAACGGTGCGTCCGACCAGTCCAGCACCTCGGTCCACGGGGAGGCCCACTCGAGTCGTTCGGCCTGGGTCGCCCAGAATCCGAGGCGATCGGCGTCGGCAGCAGCCTGCAACTCCGGACCGGCGTTGGCGGTGGCTGTGAACTCGGCACTCGGAGGAAAGGCCTGCTGTTCGTGGTCCGGAGCTGCGCTCGTCATGATGCGGGGCACCTTTCGGGTCGTCTATCGTCGGGCTCCTGAGAGCGTAATCATCTGTGACGCGCATCGCACCGTTGCGCCTGTATATGGTCACGCCACAGTCGCCCATCGGTCGGTTTCGAGCGACGGGTGGTCTGCGGCGGGGACGAGTGGTGTGGTGCGGTGCGTACGCCCGGTCCCACCGGCGGTCGCCGGGAACACCGGCGGTACCGTCGGAGACTGTGACCGACCCGCTTGCACCGCTCCTCGACCTCCCCGGCGTGCGCGACGCCGCCGACCGTGCGCGCGACGCGCTCGCGGAGGTCCATCGCCATCGCACGAACCGGCGGGGCTGGGCGAACACCGCAGCCGAGGCGTCGGTGCGCGCGGCGCGAGCCTCTGCCGCAATCGACGGTGGGTCGATGGAGCTGCCGCAGCCCGGTGAAGCCGGTGACCCGATCCTCGCCGGTGCGCTGCGTGTCGCGCAGACGCTCGACGGTGACGCGCTGGGCAACATGGTGTCGACGTGGCGCCGCGCGCCTCTGCAAGCCCTGGCCCGGTTGCATCTGCTCGCGGCGGCGGACCTCGTCGAGGACGCGGGTCAGCTCGGGCGGCCACGTACCGGGAGCGGGGTCGGAGAACGTCTGGACGCGTTGGCGCAACTCGTGACAGGTGGGTCGGACGCACCCGCGCCGGTGCTCGCGGCGATCGTGCACGGCGAACTGCAGGCATTGAAGCCGTTCGGCGTCGCGGACGGCGTGGTCGCACGGGCGGCGTCGCGGCTGGTGTGTGTGGCGACCGGTCTCGACACCCGGAACCTCGGAGTGCCCGAGGTCCACTGGATGCGCCGGCTCGACGCGTATCGCAGCGGGATCGACGGTTTCGCCGGTGGTACCGCCGAGGGCGTCGGCGGGTGGGTGATCTTCTGCTGCGGGTCGCTCGAGGCGGGAGCGCGCGAAGCCACCTCGATCGCCGAGGCGTTCGCGGGCTGATCGGCCCGGCACTCGGGAGATTCGACGGAGGCCGCCGGGCCCGCAGCGACAAGCGCTGGACACAGGAAAAGCGGGTGACGCGTCGATATAGAATCGGCGTACCACCCGCTGACACGGTGAACCGCGTTACCATGCGTGCTGAAATGGGTTGTGTCTCAACGGCCTCGGCGACGGTGCGATTATCTCGGCTCGGCCTCGCAACGGGTGCGGGGTCTTTACCTTCGAAGAGTCACATCTCGCAAGCCCACAACGCTTCTGCCCTTATAGTGGCACCTGCTCCGCGTGGGTACTCGGCTTCCGTGCTGGGAACTCCGGTCGGGAGATCGAATCTTCTCTTCTGATTCGCTCTTGGCCTTCCGTCGTTCCGTAGTTCCTTTCTACCCCCCTTGCGGTGGGGTAGGCAAGCCCCATGCCGGCTTCGCGTCGCATCTGTGCCGTTCGGCGAAATCGTGTTGTGCAGTGCGATATTCGGGTGGCACGGAGGGCCGCGGACGCGGTGTGCGCCATCCGCCGCGGGTCGCCCGGAATCAGTACCGCAGCGAAGCGTGCGACCGGCGCGCGAGACGGCTCGAAACACCGATGATCAGGGCGAGTGCGCCGGCGATCCCACCCGCCATCCAGAGTGCGCGAGGCGACGTCGGAATACGTCTTTTCAACGGCACGGGAAGTGTGAATCGCAGTATCGGCCAATGGTTCTCGGTCGCGACACGTCGCAACGCCCGACCGGGGTTGACGACACGGGGATTGCCGACCGCCAGGAGCATCGGCAGGTCGGTCGCGGAGTCGGAGTAGGCAAAGCTCTGTGCCAGGTCGTACCCGTACCGGTCCGACAGTTCGCGGATCGCGACGGCCTTGGCCTCCCCGAAGCAATAGAACTCGAGTTCACCGGCGTACCGTCCGTCGACGATCCGCATGCGGCTACCGACGCTGTGGGAGGCACCGAGTGCCTGCGCGATCGGCGTGACGACCTCCTCGCCCGAGGCCGACACGATGATCACGTCGTGACCACGCGCCCGGTGATCGGCGATGAGGTCCTTCGCTTCGGCGTAGACGAGGGGAGTGACCACTTCCTGCAGAGTCTCGTCGACGATCGATTTGATCTGCTCGACGTCCCAGCCCTCACACATGTGCGCGATGTGCTCGCGCATCCGCTCGATGCGGTCCTGATCCGCGGCGGACAGCACGTACAGCAACTGGGCGTAACTGCTCTCGAGCACGGCACGGCGGCTGAGCAGTCCTTCGTTGAAGAACGGGCGCGTGAAGGCGAGAACGCTCGACTTCGCGATGACGGTCTTGTCGAGGTCGAAGAAGGCGGCGATGCGGCCACTTCCTGCCGGATGATCCACTGTCGAGATGCCGGTGCTCGTGTTCCCGGACGCGTCAGTCACGAGCACCACAATAGGTGCCCGGAGGCGGACTGTGGGGGTCGCGCGTGGCCCTCGCCACGCCGGTCCGCTCAGTTGCAAACAGCGTGCACGTTCGGTGTACTATCACGATTGCCCGGATCCGTCCGGGTTGTGTTCAGCCCGACCCCCCGGGGCTGAACACAGACGACCCTCGCCTCCTCCCCCCTGGCGAGGGTCGTCCTCGTTCCGGGGGTTCCCGCCGGCCCTCGCGGCGGCGTTCCCTCCCCGAAAGTCCGCAGGTGACGGGGTTTGTCCACAGGCGTTCCGACGATCCCCAGATTCGGCGTCGCACGCAGTTCTGCGGTCCCGCCGGAGCGTTCACCCCGCACGCTCAGCACATGACCCACGTCCTCGGGCTGACCGACGATACCGCTCTGATCGCGGCGTTGCGCCGCGTCGCTGCGGCCGCCGATCGCGAACTCCACGAAGCCGTCGCGCCGCCGTCCCGCCGTTCCTGGACCGATGCCGCCGTCGTCGTGGTGGACCACGCGTCGGCGCTGGCGTGTGCCGCCGATCTTCCGCGGCGGCCCGGTGTCGTACTCGTGTGTCCGGGAGCCGCCGACCTGCGGGAGTGGCAGGCCGCTGCGGTCGTGGGAGCCGAACACGTCCTCGGGTTGCCCGACAGCGAAGTGGAACTGCTCGCCGTCATCGGTGCGACCGCCGAGCCCGACGCAGCCGGCGGCACGGTGATCGCCGTCGTCGGGGGCTGTGGTGGTGCAGGAGCGTCGACGTTCGCTGCCGCCCTGGCCTGGTCGTCGGCGCGGCGAGACTCCGGCCGCGACGTCCTGCTCGTCGACGCCGATCCCTACGGGTGCGGTATCGACGTGCTCACCGGACTCGAGGAACGGCCCGGCGTGCGATGGTCCGGGCTCACCGTCGAGAGCGGACGCATCTCTGCCCGGGCGCTCCGCGACGCCGTCCCCTCGTGGACTCAGGGGCTCGGGGTCCTGTCCACGGATCGGGATTCCGGCGCGCAACTCACCGCCGGCGCGGCGACGGCGGTCGTGGACGCGGTGCACCGGTCCGGGACGACCGTGATCGCCGACATCGGGCGGGCCTTCGGTCCCGTCGCCGACGCACTCCTGTCCCTCGCAGATCTCACGGCGGTCGTCGTGCCGGCCCGCGTCGGTGCAGCGCTGTCGTCGGCACGGATCGCGGATCGACTCCTCGAACGCGCAGTGCCGGCCGGCCTCGTCGTCCGGGGACCGGCCCCGGGTGGGCTCACACCCGACGACGTCGCGGAGGTCACCGGGCTACCGCTGCTCGCGTCGATGCGGCCCGAACCGGGCCTTGCCGAGACACTCGAACGCGGGGGTATCCGGTTGCGGTCGCGGTCACCGCTCGTCGGTGCGGCGGAAGCCCTGCTCGACGGGCTCGATCCGGCTCGCCCGCGAACGCGGTGGATCGCGTGACCGGGACTGTCGCCGCCGACCTGCTCGACCGGGTTCGCGACCGCCTCGCGGACGAACCCGGGGATCTCACCCCCGCGCGGGTAGCTGCCGCGCTACGCGCAGAAGCCGGGGGCGTGCTCGGCGACTCCGACCTTCTCTCCGCCCTCCGGCACCTCCAGACCGAACTCACCGGAGCCGGACCGCTCGAAGTGCTGCTCGGTGATCCGGCGGTCACAGACGTACTCGTCACCGCACCCGATCGGGTGTGGGTCGACCGAGGCTCCGGACTGCACCTGACCGACGTGACCTTCGCCGACGAGACCGCAGTACGCCGCCTCGCGCAGCGTCTGGCGTTGTTCGCCGGACGCAGACTCGACGACGCGCAGATGTGGGTGGACGGCAGGCTGCCCGGCCACGGCGAGTTCGGAGTCCGGCTGCACGCGGTGCTCTCGCCGGTTGCGCAGGGCGGAACGTGCCTGTCGTTGCGGGTGCTGCGACCCGCCACCCAAGGACTCGATGCCCTGCGGGAACGCGGTGCGGTGCACGACGACGCCTACCGTCTGCTGCACCGCATCATCCGTGCGCGACTCGCGTTCCTGGTGGTCGGGGGCACCGGTGCCGGAAAGACCACACTGCTCGCGGCGCTGCTGGGAGCAGTGGACCACCGGGAGCGGATCGTCTGCGTCGAAGACGCTGCCGAGCTGGTGCCCACGCATCCCCACGTCGTTCGGCTGGTCGCGCGTGCGCCCAACGTCGAGGGGGTCGGGGAGGTCACCGTGCGGGACCTCGTCCGCCAGGCGTTGCGCATGAGACCCGACCGGATCGTCGTCGGGGAGGTCCGCGGGGCGGAGGTGGTCGATCTCCTGACGGCGTTGAACACCGGCCACGACGGGGGCGCCGGCACCGTGCACGCCAATTCACCGGACGAAGTACCGGCGCGGCTCGAGGCACTCGCGGCGCTCGGCGGCCTCGACCGAGCGGCCCTCCACAGTCAGCTCGTTGCCGCAGTCCAGGTGGTCCTTCATGTTCACCGCAGCCCCGGTGGTGCCCGCCGCCTCGTCGAGATCGGCGTCGTCGAACGCGATCCCGTCTCCGGAGTCGTCGTGTCGCCGGCCTGGACGTACGACCACGGTGCGGTCGCGGGCATGGCGTCGCTCGAACGTGCTCTTCGCCGACGGGATGTCCCGTGATCGGGGCGGCACTGTGCCTTGCCGCCGCGTTGCTCGTCGTCCCGGGTTCGTCGGGAGCACACCGAATCCGCCCCCACGTTCCCTTTCGTTTTCCCGTTGCCGGTCACCCGGGAGTGCTCGCCGCCGCTGCAGGTGTCGCACTCACCATGCTGGTCGGCGTCGCACCTGCGGTGGCCGCAGCCACGGTGGCGGCGACGACGCTGTGGCGGATACGCCGGAAACGCCGCGCGGCGCAGATCGAGGCACATCGGCGAATGTTGCTGTCCGGCTTGGAGGCAGTCATCGCGGATCTGCGAGTGGGTGCGCATCCTGCCGACGCCTGCGATACCGCAGCGCGCGAAACCACCGGACCTGCCGCAGATGCGTTCCGGGTCGCGTCTGCCCGCTCCCGCCTCGGAGGTTCCGCGTCGGACGGATTGCGGTCCTCGGTTCCGTCCGGCGACCGCGACGGACTGGCGGGAAGTCTGGCACGGGTAGCCGACGCATGGGCCGTGTCGGATCGGCACGGTCTGGCGCTCACCGAACTTCTGGCTGCGGCCCGGACGGACCTCTCCGCCAGGATGCGGATTCGCTCTCGCACGGACGCGGGCCTGGCAGGGGCGCGTGCAACCGCATCCGTCCTCGCGGCCCTCCCGTTGCTCGGAGTCGGGCTCGGGCAACTCATGGGTGCGGCGCCGGTGGGGATTCTGCTTTCCGACGGACTCGGCGGCATGCTTCTCGTCGCGGGCACGGTGCTGGCATGCGCCGGGTTGTTGTGGACCGACCGGATCGCCGACAGGGTGAGCGCATGACGGCGGCCGTCGCTGCCGCGCTCGCTGCCGCGGCCCTGCTGATCCTTCCGATCGCCGGCGGCAACGCTCGCCTCAGAGATGCGAAAGGTGTTCCCGGCCTGCAGGTATCGGCCGGACGCCCCGACCCGAATGCTGTGCCGGCTGCGTTCGACCTCTTCGCCGCATGTCTGCGCGCCGGAATGCCGGCGCCGTCGGCGGCCCGTGTCGTCGCGGAGTCGGCTCCACCGGATTTCGCCGCGGCGCTGCGCAGGGGCGCCGACAGGCTCGCGCTCGGTGCCGATCCGGCCGAGGCATGGGACGGCCCGGGAGACGACCTGCTCGAGGACTTCGCGAGGGCTGCGCGGCGTTCGGCGAAATCCGGTTCACCCCTGTCGGAGACCGTGGCCGAACTGGCCGTCCGGTACCGGACGGAGGCAGAGGACCGGGTGGCCGCCGATATCGAGCGGGCGGGTGTGCTCGTCAGCGGCCCGCTCGGGTTGTGTTTTCTGCCTGCGTTCGTGTGTCTGGGCATCGTGCCGGTAGTGATCGGCCTGGCCAGGGACGTGCTCGGGGGAGGGCTGTTGTGAAACGTCGGTGCGGACCGTCCGCGCCGCAAGGAGGGAAAATTATGCGCACCATCGGTATTCGGGGTTTCCGGAGTCGCGTGTCGGATCTCGTTGTGGACGACGACGGAATGAGTACGGCGGAGTACGCGATCGGAACCATCGCGGCAGCGGCGTTCGGTGCGGTCCTGTACGCGGTGGTGACCGGCGACTCGATCGTGTCGGCGTTGACCGGCATCGTCGAGCGCGCGCTCAACACAGCGGTGTGAGACGCCGGGGGCCCAGTGTCGACCGGCGCGAGGCGATCTGGGGATTCCGGGCCGGGGATGCCGGCGGCGTCACCGTCGAAGCGGCGCTTGCGATCGCGAGTCTGGTGACAGTGCTGGTCCTGTGCCTCGGTGCGGTGCTGAGCATCGCGTATCAGGTGCGGTGTCACGATGCGGCGCGAGAGGCCGCGCGACTCGCCGCACGAGGTGATCGCACACGGGCGGTCGAGGTGGCCGCCCGTGTCGCGCCCCCTGACGCCGGAATCACGCTGCGGGAGGAGGGAGATCTGATCGTGGCAGTCGTGACGGCCGAGAGTCCTCTGTTTCCCCTGGTGACCTTGACGGCCGAAGCCGTCTCGGTGCGGGAACCGGAGGGGTTGCGGTGATGTCGGACCGGCTTCCGGCGGGTGACCGCGGGAGCGCGAGCGTGATCGGCTGCGCCGTGATGGCGGCCCTGATCGCCGTCACCGCGACGCTGCTTCATGTCGGATCGGTCGTCGTCGCACGGCACCGTGCGCAGGGCGCGGCCGACCTCGCCGCGGTGGCCGTCGCGTCGGCGCTCGATCGCGGTGTCGTGGCGGCGTGCGAGGCGGCCGAGCCCATCGCGCTTCGCATGCACGTGCGGGTGAGACGATGCGAGATCGAGAACTGGTACGCGCTCCTCGAGGTGACCGCTCCGGTGTCGTCGCTCTTCGGCGGGGACGAAGCGAGGGCGGTCGCGCGAGCGGGTCCGGCCGCGGTGACAGGCACCGAATGAGGAGCGGACCGCGCGAGCGGGACCAATGTGACACCCATCACATGTGACGGGTGTCACACATGACTGGGGGCTCCGGCGCCGTCGGCCACTTGCCCGATTTACGAGGCCTCGGGACGCGGTGTAGTGCTGCGATAACGCTTCCGGTGGATGGAAGCGCGGATTCGCTCGGCTCGCCCGGCCCGTGCGACCCCCGCTCGTCGCGTTAAGGACGCATTTCGTCGGGTTCGTCGGGCTTTCTTTCCGGCGGGGCGTGCACGTCCGTCGCTAGGCGTGTGTCTAGAGTCAACCGACGTTCCGGGCCGCACGGTCTTGTTCTTGTGGCTCACACCGACACCGTGGATCATCGCGGACTTCGTGGACAGCGGTGCTGTCCCGTTGGGGCTGAGGAAGGATTGATTTTGAGGATCAAGCGCACGATCGCGGTCGTGTCGGTGGGCTTCGTAGCCGTCGGCATGCTTGCGGCATGTGGCGGCAGTAGTGCTGCCGGCAGTAGTGAGGGCACGTACAGCCTGTACATCGGTCAACCCGAGAACCCCCTGGTTCCCGGCAACACCACCGAGAGTGAGGGCAACCAGGTCCTCAAGGCGCTGTTCGCGCCCTTGGTGAACTACAACGACGAGACCAGCGAGGTCGAGTACACCGGCGTCGCAGAGTCGGTCGAGTCCGAGGACCAGGTCAACTGGACCATCAAGCTGAAGCCGGACTGGACGTTCCACGACGGGACTCCCGTCAATGCCAAGTCCTACGTCGACGCCTGGAACTACACCGCGCTGAGCACCAACGCATACGGCGCGTCGTACTTCTTCGAGAACGTGAAGGGCTACGACGATCTGCAGGCCGCAGAGGGCGGCGAGCCGGCCGCGACCACCATGTCCGGTCTGAAGGCAGTGGACGACTCGACCATCTCGGTCGAGCTGAAGGAGCCCTTCGCGATCTACCCGATCACGCTCGGGTACTCGGCGTTCATGCCGCTGCCCGAAGCCTTCTTCTCCGATCCCGAGGGCTTCGGCCGTCGTCCGATCGGCAACGGCCCGTTCAAGGCCGACGAGGACTTCGTCGACGGTCAGGGCTTCACCGTGACCAAGTACGAGGACTACGCCGGTGAGAACGCCGCGCAGTCGAACGGCGTGCAGTTCAAGGTCTACACCGAACTGGCCACCGGTTACACGGACGTCCAGGCCGGCGGCCTCGACGTGATGCTGGACCTGCCGCCGGACGCGTGGGCCACCGCTCGCGATCAGTTCGGTGATCGCTACCTCGAGCGCCCGCGCCCCGACATCACCTCGCTCAGCTTCCCCACCTACGACCCGCGTTTCTCGGATCCCCGTGTCCGTGAAGCCTTCTCGATGGCGATCGATCGTGGAGCCATCACCGAGGCCATCTTCACCAACACTCGTACGCCGGCCAAGTCCTTCGGGTCCCCGGTCGTCGAGGGTTACCGTGAGGACGCCTGTGGCGCCAAGTGTGAGCTGAACGTCGAGCAGGCCAACAAGCTTCTCGACGAGGCCGGCTTCGATCGCAGCCAGCCCGTTGATCTGTGGTTCAACGCCGGAGCCGCGCACGACCCGTGGATGACCGCGGTCGGTAACCAGATCCGCAGCAACCTCGGTATCGAGTACGTGCTGCGCGGCGATCTGCAGTTCGCGCAGTACCTGCCGTTGCAGGACGAGAAGGGCATGACCGGCCCGTTCCGCTTCGCCTGGATCATGGACTACCCGTCCCTGTACAACTTCCTCGCACCGATCTACAGCACCAGCGCATTGCCGCCCGCGGGCTCGAACAACACCTTCTACAGCAACCCCGAGTTCGACGCGGCCCTGTCGGCCGGTAACAACGCCGACTCGCTCGAGGCTGCCACGACGGAGTACCAGAAGGCCGAGGACATCCTGTTCCGCGACATGCCTTCCGCACCGCTGTTCTACGGTCTCAACCAGGCCGTGTACAGCGACCGGGTCGACAACGTGAAGATCGACGCGTTCGGCGACATCGTGGTCGAAGACGTCACGGTCAACTGAGTGACAAGTGGTGGGGTGTTTCGCACAAGCGAGGCACCCCACCACTGTGTAGGACGTTCTGTTCCGTATAGGAGAACCCAGTGGGTCGCTTCATCACGCGCCGATTGCTGCTGACCATTCCGGTCCTGATCGGCGCCTCTTTTCTGATCTTTGCGATGGTCTACGCCCTCCCGGGCGACCCCATTCGTGCCCTCGCGGGTGATCGTCCGCTCGCGCCCGCGGTCATCGCGCAGCTTCGCGCCCAGTACAACCTGGACGATCCGTTCTTCGTCCAGTACATCAAGTACGTCGGCGGACTTCTGCAGGGCGACTTCGGTTCCGACTTCTCCGGAAGGCCGGTGCTGGACACCATCGCGCAACGGATGCCGGTGACCATGCAGCTGACGGCGGTGGCCGTCGCGTTCGAGGTCCTCATCGGTATCACGGCCGGCGTGCTCGCAGCCCTGCGTCGCAACTCCTTCTTCGACAACCTGGTGCTCGTCTCGTCGACACTGCTGGTGTCGGTGCCGGTGTTCGTCCTCGGCTTCGTCTCGCAGTACGTCCTCGGATACAAGCTGGGACTGTTCCCGATCGCCGGTATCAACAACGGCTGGTACAGCTTCCTGCTCCCGGGCCTGGTGCTCGCGTCGCTGTCGATGGCATACGTTGCCCGGCTGACTCGCACCGCGGTGTCGGAGTCGATGGCCGCCGATTACATTCGCACCGCGCGGGCCAAGGGCGTCGGGTATCGACGCATCGTGGTCCGGCATGCGCTGCGTAACAGCTTGATACCCGTGGTGACCTTCATCGGCGCCGATATCGGCGCACTGCTGGGCGGCGCGATCATCACCGAATCGGTGTTCAACATTCCCGGACTGGGCCGCGCAATCTTCGACGCTGTACAGAACCAGGAAGGTGCGGTGGTCGTCGGCATCGTCACGCTGATGGTCTTCTTCTACATCTTCTTCAACCTCGTCGTGGACGTGCTGTACGCATTCCTCGACCCCCGGATCAGATACGAGTAGTGGTATGGATTCCAAAAATGCCGAGGCCGCCCGTACACATGCCGTGGAGGAGGGCGAGCCGGGCAATGTCATGACGGGCGAAGCCGTCCAACTGGTGGGCCAGGCGAGCTTGTGGGGCAACGCGTGGAAGAAGTTGCGCCGCAGCGTGTTCTTCTGGTTCGGCGGGATTATCACCATCGTCCTGGTGATGATGGCGCTGATGCCGCAGCTGTTCGCCCGCGGCATCGACCCTCGGGCGTGCAACCTGTCCGACAGCCGCCGGCCACCGAGTGCACAGCACTGGTTCGGAACGGATCTGCAGGGCTGCGACTACTACGCCAACGTGATCTACGGTGCCCGCGTCTCCCTGAGCATCGGCCTCCTCGCAGTCATCGGTGTCCTGATCATCGGTGTGCTGATCGGTGCGCTCGCCGGCTATTTCGGTGGCGCCCTCGACAGCGTGCTCGCCCGTTTCACGGACATCTTCTTCGGCATCCCGCTCTTGCTCGGCGCGCTGGTGCTGCTGACGGTGACGTCCGAGCGGACCATCTGGACCGTGTCGCTGGCACTGATCACTTTCGGCTGGATGACAGCAATGCGCCTGGTGCGTTCGTCGGTCATCGCCATCAAGGAGAGCGAGTACGTTCAGGCCGCCCAGGTGCTGGGAGCCTCGACCTTCCGCATCCTGGTCCGGCACATTCTGCCGAACGCGCTGACCCCTGTTCTGGTCTACGCCACCATCGCCGTCGGTACGTTCATTGCCGCGGAATCAGCACTGTCGTACCTCGGTATCGGCCTGCAAATGCCCGCCATGTCATGGGGCCTGCAGATCAACCTGGGCCAGAACTACATCTCGACGTCGCCGCACCTGGTGCTGTTCCCGGCCGCGTTCCTGTCGGTGACCGTGCTGGCCTTCATTCTCATGGGTGATGCGCTGCGAGATGCGCTCGACCCGAAACGGAGCTGACGCAATGAGTGTCGACACGATCGACGAGACCACGACCGACCGCGCAATCCTCGGAGTCTCCGGTCTGACCATCGATTTCGAGGTGGACAAGACCTGGAGAGCAGCCGTACGTGACGTCTCGTTCGAGGTGGCGCGGGGCGAAATCCTGGCGATCGTCGGCGAATCCGGATCGGGTAAATCGACGACGGCCATGGCCGTACCGGGTCTGCTCGCCGACAACAGCCGTGTCCGCGGCAGCATCACTCTCGACGGTCGTGAACTCGTCGGTCTGTCGGAACGTGAACTGAACTCGGTGCGCGGCAAAGACATTGCCGTGATCTTCCAGGAGCCCATGACTGCCCTGAACCCCGTCTACACGATCGGGTGGCAGATCACCGAGGCCATTCGCTCGCACTCGGACATGACCAAAGCGCAGGCCAAGGAGCGTGTGATCGAGCTGCTCCGTCTCGTGGATATGCCCGAACCGGAGAAGCGGGTCAAGTACTACCCGCACCAGCTTTCCGGCGGGCAGCGCCAGCGAGCGATGATCGCCCAGGCGCTGGCCTCCGAACCGTCGGTGCTCATCGCCGACGAGCCCACCACAGCGCTCGACGTCACGGTGCAGGCCGAGATCCTGCAGCTGATGCGGGATCTGCGCGAACGCGTGGACGCGGCGATCGTGCTCATCACGCACGACATGGGTGTCGTCGCCGACATGGCCGACCGCATCCTCGTCATGCGCAACGGTGCCATCGTCGAGCAGGGGACGTCGGACAAGGTCTTCAACAAGCCGGAGCATGCCTACACCCGTGAACTGCTGGCGTCGGTGCCCCACCTCGGCTCGCGAGTCGGCGAGGCCGGAACCGACGACACTCCGGACGTGCGGTACGCACTCGAAATCGTCGACGGCGTGATCGAGTACCCCGGGGCGCGTCGCAACAGCGGCTTCCGCGCGGTCGACGGCGTGAGCCTCAACATCGAGCCCGGTGAGGTCGTGGGACTCGTCGGAGAGTCGGGCTCGGGCAAGTCGACGATCGGCAAGGCCGTAGTGGGATTGCTCAAGTTGCACTCCGGCTCACTGTCCGTTGCGGGCACCGACATCACGAAGATGTCGACACGCGATCTGCGCCCGGTCCGCCGCAAGGTCGGCATCGTGTTCCAGGACCCGGGTTCGTCGCTGAACCCGCGCTGGCCCATCGGACAGTCCATCGGCGAGCCGATGCTGCTGCACACCGAAATGGACCGCACCCAGCGCGACAAGAAGGTCGAGGAACTGCTCGATCAGGTTCAGTTGCCGCGAGACATGCGCAACCGCTACCCGCATCAGCTTTCCGGTGGTCAGCGTCAGCGCGTGGGTATCGCCCGGGCGCTGGCTCTCGAACCGACACTGCTGGTGGCGGACGAACCGACGTCGGCGCTCGACGTCTCGGTGCAGGCCAAGGTGCTCGAGCTGTTCCAGGAACTGCAGCGCGAATACGGCTTCGCATGCCTGTTCATCAGCCACGACCTTGCCGTCGTGGAGGTGCTTGCACGTCGTATCGCGGTGATGCGGGCCGGCAAGCTCGTGGAGTTCGACCGGACCGATCGTATTCTGCGGTCGCCGTCCGATCCGTACACCAAGCGGTTGCTGGCGGCTGTCCCGGTTCCGGACCCGGCCCAGCAGGCGCTCCGGCGGAAAGAGCGTGCGGCACTGCTGGCCGCCGAACGTGCCGAGGACGAGCACAGGCCGGCGGTCTGACGGTTGTAGTGCGGTGTCAGTCCTGGCTGCCGATCGCGTCGAGCACGGCGGTCAGGACGAGCACGGCGCCCGACTTGTCGAGCGGATCGTTGCCGTTGCCGCACTTGGGTGAATACACGCACGACGGGCAACCCGAGACGCACTCGCACGCTGCGACGGCGTCTCGGGTTGCCTCGAGCCATTGCGAGATCCGGCGGTAGCCGCGCTCGGCGAATCCGGCTCCGCCGGGCTGCCCGTCGTAGACGAAGACCGTGGGAAGACCGGTGTCCGGGTGCAGGTCGGTGGAGACGCCGCCGATATCCCCTCGATCGCACGTGGCGACGAGGGGGAGCAAACCGATCGCCGCGTGTTCGGCGGCGTGGAGCGCACCCGGGATCCGCTCGGCCGTGAGGCCGATCTGCGAGAGCAGTCCGGGATCGACGGTGTACATCACAGCGCGGGTCGCAAGGGTCTGCTCGGGCATCTCCAGCGGGATCTGATCGAGGATCTCGCCGGAGGGCAGACGCCGGAGATATCCGACCACCTGGTGCGTCACCTCGACACCCACCGCCGCGACGGTGACGGGGCCGTGGTCCCGATGCTCGTCGATCGACGTGCAGCAGATCTCCGTGACTTCCCGTGCGCTGGTGGACCATTCGGGGTCCTCGGCGTGGACGAGTGCGATTCCGTCGTCAAGGTGCAGTTCGTCGACAACGAAGGATTCCCCCCGATGCAGGTGTACGGCACCCGGATGCATGGTCGCGGGCGCGCGACTGCCTTCGACGGTGCCGAGCATCCGCCCGGTCTCCGCTTCCACGATCGCGACCTGCCCGCCGATGCCGCCGCGGATGTCGATCTCCGCGTGCGGATGCGTACCGGGAGTGACGAACCAGCCGTGCGGACGTCTGCGGACGAGGCCGTCCTCCGCGAGGCGAGCGAGGACTTCCCACGCGTCGTATTCCTCGACTTCGTTGTCGCTCAGCGGCTTTTCCGACGCCGCGCAGAGCAACTGCGGCCCCAGGACGTACGGGTTCGCCGGGTCGGTCACGGTCGACTCGACCGGCCTGCCCAGCAACGCCTGAGGATGGTGCACCAGATACGTGTCGAGGGGGTCGTCGCGGGCGACCAGCACCACCAGCGATCCCTGCCCGCGCCGCCCGGCGCGGCCGCCCTGCTGCCAGAACGAGGCCACGGTGCCGGGGAATCCCGCGACGACCACCGCGTCGAGACCGGCGATGTCGACTCCGAGTTCGAGTGCGTTCGTACTCGCCACCCCGAGCAGACGTCCGTCCGAGATCGCCGCCTCGAGGTCGCGGCGATCTTCCGCGAGGTAACCGGCGCGGTAGGCGGCAACGCGATCGACGAGGTCGGGCGCTGCCGCGGCGAGCAACCGTCGCGCGCCCATGGCCGTGAGTTCCGCACCGTGCCGGGATCGCACGAACGTCAGCGTTCGTGCACCTTCGACGACGAGGTCGGCGAGCAGCCGGGCCGCTTCGGTCCCGGCCGCGCGTCGCACGGGAGCCCCGTGTTCTCCGGTGACCTCACGCAGCAACGGAGGTTCCCACATCGCGACGGTCCTGGGTCCGTGTGGCGACCCGTCCTCGGTCACCGCACGGCACGGTGCACCGATGAGCCTGGACGCCGCGTCGGCCGGTTCGCCGGTGGTCGCGGAGGCCAGGATGAACACGGGATCGGCGCCGTAGTGTCGGGCCAGCCGCCGGAGCCGGCGCAGGATCAGTGCGACGTGCGACCCGAAAACTCCTCGGTACGAGTGGCATTCGTCGATCACCACGTATTTCAGCCGACGCAGCATCCGCGCCCACCGTGCGTTCCCGGGCAGCAGCGACACGTGCAGCATGTCGGGATTGGTGAAAATCCACCGTGAGTGCCGGCGCGCCCACTGCCGCATCTCCGTGCTGGTGTCGCCGTCGTACGCGCACGCCGCCACCGTCGACAGTGCGGGCTCCATCATGGTCAGTTCGGTGACGGCGCGAAGCTGATCGGCCCCCAGCGCCTTGGTGGGGGAGAGATACAGAGCGGTGGCCTGCGGGTCGGTCGCCAGGGCACTGAGCACGGGAAGTTGATACGCCACCGACTTGCCGGACGCGGTTCCGGTGGCGACGACCACGTTCTGTCCGGCGGCGGCGAGATCGGCGGCGTCGGCCTGATGGCTCCACAGCTGCGGTACCCCGTGCTCGCGCAGCGCCCGGACCACCGGCTCGGCTGCCCAGCGAGGCCAATCGGTGTGCTGCGCCGGCCGGGCGGGCAGCGCGGCGACGTGGGTGAGCGGGGACTCGCCGGCGGGTGTTCCGGCCAGGAGGCGGTCGAGGAGTTCACGTCCGTAGGTCGCAGCCGTGCCGTTACCCGGATCGAACGGGGGTGAGCTGGGCACGGAGCGCTCCGGGGGTTGCGGGGTCGAACGGGGGCGGCGGTTCTGCCGTCTGCGGCGGGCGGAAACCACTACCGATCGGTAATCGTACCGACGGTCGGGGACCTTCGATTTTTCTGGGACGTTTGTGCCCATTACTACTGTCGCGACCGCCCCGGGCATGGTTGACTGGCACGCGGTCGCAGCTTCTGTGTTCGTGGACTTGAGAGAGTGAACGCTCGCAGGATCGATGGTTGCGGGCGCGGTGCTTTGCTCTTCCCACGGGGGTTCGGAAGTACAGCGGTCGGAACCGGGGCCGGGCGGGCCGCGTTTCCGGTGGTCTGTCGAATCCGGTGGTAAGAAAGAGAAGGAAAAGCATGGCACAGGGCACTGTGAAGTGGTTCAACGCGGAGAAGGGCTTCGGCTTCATCGCTCCCGAGGACGGTTCTGCAGACGTGTTCGTTCACTACTCCGAGATCCAGGGCGCCGGTTTCCGGACCCTCGAGGAGAACCAGCGCGTGGAGTTCGAGGTCGGTCAGGGCACCAAGGGCCCGCAGGCCACCGGCGTGCGCGCTGTCTGAGAGATTGCTCCCATGAGCGCAAGGTGAGGCTCGACTCCTCATCTGAATCGTCCCCCGTCACCTCCGGTGATGGGGGACGATGCATTTTCGGGTATCGATCGACCGGAAGGAGGATCGTGAGCCAGCTGTCGTTCTTCGGCGCCGAGCTCGGGCCACCTTCGGTCGCAGACCTGAGCGGGGTGCTGGCAGCCCAGGGCCGGGTCGCGATTCGCGGAGACCGGGCTCGGATCTCCGCCGTTGTCGATGCCCCCTGGCGCGCTACCGGGATCGCACACCTGATGTCCGAGGCGGGGCTGGAACCGGAGATCGGCACCACCGACGACGGCCGCACGACAGTGTGCACGGCGTTCGCCGCAGAGACGGTGCCATTGGCTTTGCTGTGGATGCGCGGCACGGTGAAGACGGTGCCGTTCGAGTGGGTGCCGAGTTCGCGTGCTCAGCGCGCATGGTTTCTTGCCGCGGGTACGAAAGAAGTGGACGGAGAGCGATACGTCCTCGGCCTCGATCCACAGACACCCGACACCCATGCGCCCCTCGCCGAGGCGTTCCTGCGGGCCGGTATCGCACCCACTCTCATCGGCACACGCGGGTCGTCGCCGGGCCTGCGAGTGTCCGGCCGCAAGCGCCTGACCAGGCTCGTCGAGAACATCGGGGCACCGCCCGACGACCCCGGGGCGTGGGAGGTCTGGCCTCGTGCCGCGCCGTGGGACCACCACACGTGATGAGGCGTCCGCCCAGGATGTGCGACCCTGTGTGTGGCTACGTCGGGGGGACGTGGTCGGTATACATGTCTTCGAGAAGCGCGACATGTCGGTAGAGGGAAGGCACAGGCGGCACGGTGGCAGCAGACAAGAGCACTTCGGACGGGTCCTCGGGTACACGTCGGCTGGTCATCGTCGAATCCCCGACCAAGGCGAAAAAAATCGCCCCCTACCTGGGGCGCGATTACGTCGTCGAGGCGTCGGTCGGTCATATCAGGGATCTGCCGCGCGGCGCCGCGGATGTCCCTGCCAAATTCAAGGGTGAGTCGTGGGCCCGCCTCGGTGTCGACGTCGATCACGATTTCGAGCCGCTCTACGTCGTCAGCCCGGAGAAGAAGTCCAAGGTCTCCGAACTGAAGAGTCTCCTCAAGGACGCCGACGAGCTCTATCTCGCCACCGACCCCGACCGCGAGGGCGAAGCGATCGCCTGGCATCTGCTCGAGACCCTCAAGCCCAAGGTTCCGGTCCGGCGCATGGTGTTCCACGAGATCACCGAATCCGCCATTCGTGCGGCCGCGGAGAACACCCGCGAACTCGACACCGACCTTGTCGACGCGCAGGAAACCCGGCGCATCCTCGACCGGCTGTACGGCTACGAAGTCAGCCCGGTGTTGTGGAAGAAAGTCATGCCGCGCTTGTCGGCCGGGCGCGTGCAGTCCGTCGCGACCCGCATCATCGTGCAGCGCGAACGCGAGCGGATGGCATTCAGGTCTGCCGAGTACTGGGACATCGCGGCGACCATGGACGCGGGCGAAACCGCGAGCCCCCGCTCGTTCGGTGCGCGTCTGGTCGGAGTGGACGGCTCCCGCGTCGCTTCCGGCCGTGACTTCGGTGCCGACGGCAAGCTGAAGTCCACCGGCGTCGTGGTTCTCGACGAGACCTACGCGCGTCGTCTGGCCGAGGCGCTCGCCGGAACCGCGCTGACGGTGTCGTCGGCCGAGAGCAAGCCGTACACCCGTAAGCCGTATGCGCCGTTCATGACCTCGACGTTGCAGCAGGAAGCCGGGCGCAAGCTCAGGTTCTCGTCGGAACGCACCATGCGCATCGCGCAGCGGCTGTACGAGAACGGCTACATCACGTACATGCGTACGGACTCCACGACGCTGTCCGAGTCGGCGATCAGCGCCGCGCGCGCCCAGGCCACCCAGCTGTACGGCGCCGAATTCGTGCACCCGACGCCGCGCCAGTACACCCGTAAGGTCAAGAACGCGCAGGAAGCGCACGAGGCGATCCGCCCCGCCGGCGACGTGTTCGCCACCCCGGGTGAGTTGCATGCGCGTCTCGACGGCGACGAGTTCCGCCTCTACGAGCTGATCTGGCAGCGCACCGTCGCGTCGCAGATGGCTGATGTCCGCGGCACCACCCTCACCCTCCGGATCACCGGCACCGCCGGCACGGGGGAGGAGTGCACGTTCTCGTCGTCGGGCCGCACCATCACGTTCGCAGGCTTCCTCAAGGCCTACGTCGAGAGCGTCGACGAAGAGGCAGGCGGCCAGTCCGACGACGCCGAGTCGCGCCTGCCCAACCTCAGCGAAGGCTCCGCGGTCACCGCGACGAAGCTCGATCCCGACGGCCACTCCACGAACCCGCCGGCGCGGTACACCGAGGCGAGCCTCATCAAGACGCTCGAAGAACTCGGCATCGGCCGGCCCTCGACGTACGCCTCGATCATCAAGACGATCCTCGATCGCGGATACGTCTACAAGCGAGGCAGTGCGCTCGTCCCGTCCTGGGTGGCGTTCGCCGTGATCGGCCTGCTCGAATCCCACTTCTCGCAGCTCGTGAACTACGACTTCACCGCGGGTATGGAAGACGACCTCGACGAGATCGCCTCCGGTCACGAACACCGGACCGACTGGCTGACGAGGTTCTACTTCGGCGGCGAGCACGGCGGCGAGCAGTCGGTCGCACGACAGGGCGGCCTGAAGAAGCTCGTCAGCGAGAACCTCGAGGACATCGACGCCCGCGAGATCAACTCGATCCGCCTGTTCGACGACGCGGAGGGCCGCGAGGTCCATGTTCGGGTCGGGCGGTTCGGCCCGTATCTCGAGCGGATGGTGGTCAACCCGGACGACCCGGACGGCGACCCGATCTCCCAGCGCGCGAATCTCCCCGACGACCTGCCGCCGGACGAGCTGACGCTCGAGTACGCGGAGAAGTTGTTCTCCACGCCCCAGGAGGGGCGCGTGCTCGGTGTCGATCCCGCAACCGGTCACGAGGTCGTCGCGCGGGAGGGCCGCTTCGGTCCGTACGTCACCGAGTTGCTGCCCGAGCCCACCCCGGAGCCGGAACCCGAACCGGACGTGACACCGATCCCCGTCGAGGAGGTCGAGGCCGCCGGCGGTGGCACGAAGACCGCGACGAAGAAGGCTGTCGCCAAGAAGGCTGCGAAGAAGGCACCCGCGAAGAAGGCGGCCAAGAAGGCCACCGGTCCGAAGCCGCGCACCGCGTCGCTGCTCAAGACGATGGATCTGTCGACGGTCACGTTGGAGGACGCGCTCCGGCTGCTGTCTCTCCCGCGCGTCGTGGGTGTCGATCCCGAGTCGGGTGAAGAGATCACGGCGCAGAACGGCCGTTACGGTCCGTACCTGAAGAAGGGCACCGACTCGCGGTCCCTGGCGGACGAAGAGCAGATGTTCACCGTCACGCTCGACGAGGCGCTGAAGATCTACGCCGAGCCGAAGCGCCGTGGCCGGCAGGCTGCGGCCACGCCGCCTCTCCGTGAACTGGGCGTGGACCCGGTGAGCGAAAAGCCGATGGTGATCAAGGACGGGCGGTTCGGTCCGTACGTCACCGACGGCGAGAC
>JADGMW010000114.1_pt1 | contig 37346 bp, 31 predicted proteins | sample 8641801 | NCBI WGS metagenome assembly JADGMW01 (sample SAMN16272018, study PRJNA661076) | feces metagenome | isolation source: fecal sample from diarrhoea affected cattle A | host: Bos taurus | place: South Africa: Lokaleng Village, Mahikeng | collected 2019-09
AGCGAGGACCACGTCCTCGCAGGCCAGGAGTCAACCGAATCCGGGGCAGTCCCATTGCACTCTCGCGCCCTTGGAGGGGACTGGATTGCACTCTCGCGGCCACCCTGGGGGGTCAGGCGTAGGCGGCTAGCGTGCGGGGGCCGACGGCCTGGCGGGCGCGGGCTGCTGCGCCGGTGGTCGCCAGGAGGCTCGCGACGGCCCACAGGACGAGCGCGACGACCGCGCCGAGCAGGGAGGCGGAGGACTCCTCGACGATGGCGCCGAACGCGTCAGCGGCCGGGGCCAGCGGGAGCCAGCCCACCAGCGAGCCGACCCACGTCGGGACCGTCACTGCGAGGCCGGCGACGAGGTACACGAACGCCGCGACGAGGCCGACGATGCGCCCGGCCGTGCCGAACCACGCGCCGACGGCCTGCTGGAACGCGGCCAGAGCCACCGCGGCGACCGCACCGACCGCTGCGAGCCCGAGCACCCGGCCCAGGCCCTGGTCGGTCAGACCGCCCGCGAGGGCCCCGACGGCCGCACCGGCGACCGCCGAGACGGCCGCAGGCACGGCGAGCGCCCCGGCCGCCTGCGCGAGCGCCGAGCGCGTGGAGCCGGCGACGCGCACCGGCAGCGGCCGGAACACGAGGAACAGCACCAGCGCACCGACCCACAGGGCCACGGCGACCAGCACCGAGACCTGACCCAGCGGCGCCGAGACCACCGAGGCGGGCGGGGCGACGGGAGCGGTCACGACCTGCGCGAGGTCGGCGCGCTGGTCCTCCGGGGTCGTGGGGAGCTGGTCGACCGCCTGGCCCAGACCGGTCCCCAGCTCGGCCGTGCCGTCGGCGAGCTGCACGGCACCGTCGTTCGTCTGCCGGATCCCGTCGGCGAGCTGGGTGGTGCCGTCGGCGAGCTGGGACGCGCCGCCGTCGAGCTGCGCGACACCCGCCGCGAGCTGCGACGACCCGCCCGCGAGCTGCGTGGCACCGCCGGCGAGGTCGGCGGCGCCGCTCGCGACGCCCGACGTGCCGGCCGCCAGCTGGTCCAGGCCGGTGGCGAGCTGACCGGCGCCACCGGCGAGCTCCTGAGCGCCCGTGCCGAGCCGGGCGGCACCGTCGGAGAGCTGCTGGAGGGTCGCGAGCAGACCCGGGTTCCCGGGTGTGCCGTCGCCGTCGACGGCCGTGGCGACACCCTGAGCGAGGCCGGCTGCGCCGGTCACGACGCTCCTCGGGTTCGTGGCGTCGAGCTGGGCCTGGAGTGCGGTGAGCTGACCGACCGCGATCGCACAGGTCGGCGTCGGCTGGCGGTCGGGCGGCACCGACGCGTCGCACGCGTTCGCGGCGACGAGATCCTGGGTCGTTCCCAGCAGACCGTCGACGAGCTGACGTGTCCCGTCGGCCACACCGTCGGCACCCGTCACCAGCCGGGGCAGGCCCCGCGCCGGGTCGCCGGCGCCCGCCGAGGCCTGCGCCAGCCCTGCGGCGAGCTCCCCGGTCCCGGCTGCCAGCTCCCCGGCACCCTGCGCCAGCTCACGCGCGCCGGCTGCGGACTGCCCCGCGCCACCCGCGAGCTGCTGCGCGCCGCCGGCCAGCGACCGTGCGCCCTGCGCGAGCTGGCTCGTCCCTGTCGCGAGGTCGTCCGACCCGCCGCGGAGCTCGCGCACACCGCCGGCGAGCTGCCCGGCACCGTCGGCGAGCCCGTCGGCGCCGGTCGCGAGCTGGCCCGTGCCGTCGGCGAGCTGCCCGGCGCCGTCGGCCAGCTGCGTGGCGCCGTCGGCGGCCTCGCCGAGCTGCTCGCTGAGCGTCGTGAACCCGACGAGCACGTTCTCGACGTACGTCGTGGTGAGCTGCTGGCCCAGCACCCGCGTGGCCGTCGTGGTGACCGTCGAGGCGAGGACCTGGTCGACGGCGGTGGCGCCCGGGGGTGAGGTGATGTCGATCGTCGCCTGCTCGACCTGGCCCGCGCCGGACGCGAACGACGTGGCGGCCGCCGAGAAGTTCTCCGGGATCGTGACGACGGCGGCGTACGTGCCGTCGGCGAGCCCGGCGGTGGCGTCGGCCTCGTCGGTGACGACCCAGTCGTAGTTCGCCTCGACCTCGGCCCCCTCGACGAGGGCCCCGGCGAGCTGCCGTCCGAGCGGCGTGTACTGCCCCTCGAGCGTGACGGGCTCGTCCAGGTTGACGACGGCGGCCTTGACGCGCGCGAGCCCGTCCGCGGGCGACCACGCGGCGGCGAGCAGCAGCACGACGAGCGCCAGCGGCGCCGCCAGGGCGACGACGACGGCGGGCCACCGCCGGACGGACGGGCGGGTCACCGAGGTGCGGGTCATCGGGGTTCCTTCCTGCGCGCTCACGCGAGGACGCCGGTCTGCGGCGCGAGGGTGGTCACGGGGGTGCCGGCGGGCAGCAGGTCGTCGGCGGGGGTGGTGCCGACGACGCCGAGCAGGAGCGTGGCGCCGGCCTCGGCGGCGCGGGCGATCGCCGCCGCGAGGTGCGCACGCTCGTGCGGGTCGGTGACGAGGTCGGTCCGGTCGACCGCGAGGACCGCCGGACGCTCGGCGACGGCCGCGTCGAGCGCGTCGACGCCCTCGGTGCGCAGGTCGACGTACCCGACCCGGCGGCGCACGGCCGCGGCCCGCACGGGCAGCAGGTACCCGTCGACCTTGAGGTCACCCCCGGCGGGCGTGTGGCGTCCGGCGACCGTCAGCAGCAGCGCGGCGACGCGGGCCGGCTCGTCGGCGTGCGCGACGAGCGCGTCGCCGCGGCGCACGGCGAGGTTGACGACGTCGGTGCCGTCGGCGGCAGCCAGGCGCAGGTCGCGCGCGGCCACCACGACGTCGGCGTCCGCGGGCCACCGCGCCATGCTCAGCTCGCGGTGCAGCGCCTCGCCCTCGACGTCGAACGACGGCAGGACGCGGTCCAGGCCGCGCGGCATCCACCAGGCGCGGTCGCCGAGGATCTGCATCACGGCGGGCACGAGCGTCATGCGCACGATGAACGCGTCGACCGCGACGCCCACGGCCAGCCCGAGGGCGATGGGCTTGATGTTGATGTCGCCCTCGGGGACGAAGGCGAAGAACACCGCGACCATGATGACCGCCGCGGCGGTGACGACCTTGGCCGAGCCGACGAACCCGGTGACGACCGACTGCCGCGCCTTGCCGGAGTGGACGTAGTCCTCCCGCATGCGCGACACGAGGAACACCTCGTAGTCCATGGCGAGGCCGAAGAGCACGCCCATGAGGACGATCGGCATGAACGAGATGATCGGCCCCTGCCGCGAGACGTGGAGCAGGTCGGCGGCGACGCCGTGCTCGAACACGCTGGTCACGACGCCGAACGCGGCCGCCACCGACAGCAGGTAGCCGAGCGTCGCCTTGAGCGGGACGGCGACCGAGCGGAACACCATCGTCAGCAGGACGAGCGAGAGACCGACGACGAACACCGCGAACGGCAGCAGGGCCGCGCCGAGCTTGGCCGACACGTCGATGCCGACGGCGGTGAAGCCCGTGACCGACAGGTCGAAGCCGTGCTCCTCGAGGATCTGAGGGCGCAGGTCGCGGATGGCCTGCACGAGCTCGGCGGTCTCGGGGTCCGTGGGGCCGGTCGTGGGGACGACCTGCACGATGCCGGTGTCGATCGACGCGTTCGGCGTCGACAGCGGCACGTCCTCGACGCCGGGCAGCGCCCGCAGCTCGTCCGCGACGTCCGCCATGAGCTGCAGCGGGTCCTCGCTCGTCACGATGCTGCCGGTGACGACGAGCGGGCCGTTGGCGCCGGGGCCGAAGTGCTCGGTGATCCGGTCGTACGTGATGCGCTGCGAGGAGTCGGTCGGCGAGACGCCGGCGTCGGGCAGCGCGAGGCGCAGGTCGAGCGCGGGGAAGGCCAGCGCCAGCAGCGCGCCGACCGTGAGGACGACCGTGACCCACGGGCGCGCCGTGGCGAGCCGGACCCAGCCGGCGAAGAAGCGGTTGTGGTGCGCGGGCAGGTCCCAGTCGTCGCCCGTGCGCTGCTCGGCCGGGGCGGACAGGGCAGCGGCGGCGGCCGGCGCGGTCGACGAGCGGCGCGCCCGCCGGGACGGCCGCGGGCGCAGCTTCTCCCCGGCGACGCCGAGCATCGCGGGCACGAGCGTGATGGAGACCAGCACCGCGACGCCGACCGACACGGCACCGGCCACACCCATGACCGTGAGGAACGGGATGCCGGCGACACCGAGGCCGACCAGCGCGATCATCACGGTGAGCCCGGCGAAGATGACGGCCGAGCCGGCGGTCGCGTTGGCGCGTGCGGCGGCCTCGTCCGGTGCCAGACCGGTCGCGAGCATCTCGCGGTGGCGCGACACGATGAACAGCGCGTAGTCGATGCCGACGGCCAGCCCGAGCATGAGCGAGAGCAGGGGTGTGGTGCTGGTGACCGACGTGAAGGCGGCGGCGACGAGCACGAGCAGGGTCGAGAGCCCCACGCCGAGCAGGGCGTTGAGCAGCGGCATGCCGGCGGCGGCGAACGAGCCGAGGGTCAGCAGCAGCACGATGAAGGCGACGACGACGCCGAGCGCCTCGGTCACGGTCAGCCCGGGGAACTCCTGGGAGTAGAGCTGGCCACCGATGGTCGCCTCGTAGCCGTCGGGCAGCGCCGCGTCGAGGTCGTCCGCGATGTCGCGCAGGCCGTCCTTGACGTCGGCGCCGATGGACACGCCCTCACCCTCGAGCGAGATCGTGACCAGGGCGGCCTCGCCGTCGTCGCTGACGGCGGAGGCGCCGGGGGTCTCGGTGTCGAACGGGGAGACGGCGGACGTGACGCTCTCGACCTGCGTGAACGCCTCGATCGCGTCGTCGACGGCGGCGACGACCTCGGCCTCGTCGACCTGGTGGCCGTCCTCGCCGACCACCAGCACCTGGGCGCTCGTGCCCGCCGCCTCGGGGAACGTCGCCGCGAGGTGGTCGAGCGCGGCCTGCGACTCGGTCCCGGGGATCGTCACCGAGTTGTCGAGCTTGCCGCCGAGCAGGCCGGCGAGTGCACCGACCAGGACGAGCAGCCCCAGCCAGGCTCCGATGACGGCGCGGCGGCGCGCGAACGCGGTGCGGCCGAGGCGGTAGAGCGCAGAGGACACAGGTGCTCCCGGAGGCGGTGTGGGGAGGACGGCGACGTCCGACGGTCGCGCGAGGCGCGGGTTCGATACACGACTGTATGCGATACAGGAATGTATCGACACCGGTAGGCTCCTGCCCGAGGGACGACGGAGGGCGGAGGCATGAGCGAGACCAGCACGACCGCGGGCGGCGACGTCGAGGCGACCGTCTCGCGCCGGCGCCGCCACACGCGCGAGCGCCTGCTCGACGCCGCGTTCGACCTGTTCGCCGACGAGGGCGTCGACGCCACCTCGATCGAGGCGGTCTGCGAGCACGCCGGCTTCACACGCGGGGCCTTCTACTCCAACTTCGACAGCAAGTACGCGCTCCTGCTCGACCTGGCGGCGCGCGAGCACCGCCGACGTCTGCGCGAGCTGCGCGACGCGCTCGCGGTCGCCCAGGCCGACTGCGCGCGGGGCTCGGCCGTCGACGTCGACGCGATGGCGCGGTTCCTCGAGATCCTGCTCGAGCGCATCTCCGACGACCGTCGCTGGCGCGTCATCAGCGCCGAGCTGACGCTGCTGGCCATGCGCCAGCCCGACATCGCGCGTCACCACCACGACCTCGACCGGCAGATGACCGACGAGGTCGCCGACGAGATCGAGCGACTCATGCCGACGCTCGGTCGACGCCTCGTCCTGCCCGCCCGGCAGGTGCTGCGCGTGCTGGCCGCGGGGTACCTGGCGGACCTCAACGCTGCCGACCTCTCGGGGGACCCGCAGCCCGCTGCGCGCGCCCGCGCGGAGGCCGCGACCTGGTTGCCGACGGTGGCGGAGCGCCTGACGCTCCCTGTCGGGCTGTAGGGCACGCCGGAGACGGGGGCGTCCGGCATGCTGGACGCATGACCAACCTGCCCGGCGGTGTCTCCGTCAGCCGTCAGCGGGTCTACGACTGGCTGGCGCCCGACGGGGTCGGGCGCGCGGGCAGCGGGACCCCCCACCTGCACCTCGCGTCGAGCCAGGCGTACGTCGTCCTGTCCGGCACGGGGGCCGTGCACACGCTCAGCCCCGACGGCGTCGCCGAGCACCCGCTGCGGCCCGGGGTGCTCGTCACCATCCAGCCGGGTGTCATCCACCGGGTGGTGAACGACGGCGACCTCGAGGTGCTCGTCGTCACGTCGAACGCCGGCCTGCCCGAGGCGGGGGACGTGGTCATGACGTTCCCCCCGTCGGCACTGACGGACATCGCGACGTACCGCGACGCCGCCGCGCTGCCCGTCGGTGGTGCGCACTCCGACGTGACCGACGAGCAGGTCGCGCACGCGGCCCGTGCCCGGCGCGACCTCGCGCTGCAGGGGTACGCCCAGCTGCTCCAGGCGGTCGAGCACAAGGGCCCGCGCGCCGCGCTGCACCCGTTCTTCGCAGCGGCCGTGCGGCTCGTACGGCCGTCCGTGCCGCGGTGGCAGGACCTGTGGGGACGCACGGCGTTCGCCGAGACCGACGCCACGGCGGCCGTCCTCGAGGGCCTCATGCGCGGTGCCGCGCCGCACCTGCAGGCCGGGCGCGCCGAGCGGGTGGAGGCCGACCCGGCGCCCCGCGGGTACGGCATGTCCGGCCGGACCCAGACGTGGACGCTGGGCTGAGGTGACGCGGGCCGGCGCCCGCGACCACGGGGGCCCGCGCCGCGGTCAGCGGCCGACGGCTGCCGCGAGGACCCGGTGCCGGTCCGCCGTGACCGCGGCGAGCAGGTCCCGCTCCGACTCGGCGTGCCGGTGCAGGTCGGTGCGGCCCGTCACGGCGAGCTGCCGGCGGAAGGCCAGGGTGGTCGCGTCGCGCTGGAACCGGCGCATCGCCTCGGCCGCCTCCTTGCCGCCGGTGCGCTCGGCCCAGCCGACGGCCGTGCTGCGGCGCGGCAGGGACGCCAGCATGTCGATCTCGTGCGGCGCGAACCAGCCGGCCCGGGCGTACTCGGTCAGCCGGTGGCGGATCACGGCGGACTCCTGGCGGCGCAGCCAGAACGCCAGCGCGACGACGCCGGCGAACAGCGGCACCTGCACGACGGCGAACACCATCAGGTAGGCCGGCCCGGCCACCAGGCTCATCGCGTTCCACAGCCCGTGCCCGGTCATCGCGGCCAGCAGCCCCACCGGGAACAGCCACCACGCGGCCGACCTGTGGCGCGAGCGCGCCGCCAGGCCCAGGGCCGCACCCGTGCACGCCGTGAACAGCAGGTGCGCGAACGGCGTCGCCAGGCCGCGCAGCACGAACGTCTCGGGGAGCGCTGCGCCGGCCTGGCCGAAGTACAGGACGTTCTCCGTGAACGCGAACCCCGCCGCGACGACCCCTGCGTACACGATCCCGTCGACCACGCCGTCGAAGTAGCGTCGCCGCGCGAGGAACAGGACGAGCACACCGGCACCCTTGGCGAGCTCCTCGATCACGGGGGCCGACACCACGGTGGCCGCGACCACGCCCGCGTCCAGGTCGCCCGTCGCCTGCGCGACGGTGTAGAGCGTGAGGTCGTTGACGACGAGCGAGACGAGCACCGCGACGCCCGCGCCCCACAGCAGCCCGAACAGCAGCGCACCGCGCGGCTCGGGCTCCCACCGGTCGAGCCAGCGCACGCCCAGGAGCACGACCGTCAGGGGCACCAGCGCGAGCATGATGCCGACGACGCCCATGCCCATGCCCACCTGCACGAGCATCAGCGCGACCGCGCCGAGCGCCGTGACCGCGAGGAGCGCCAGGGCCAGCACCGCCAGGACGTCCCGCGCGGTCCGCGGACGACGCGACGGCACCCACTGCGCCGGGACGCACTGCGCAGGGCTGGCAGGGCTGGCAGGGCCGGCGGGACGTGCGGGCTCGTGACTGCTCACGCGGTCACCCTAGGGGCGCGGTGGGACGCACGTCCCCCGAGTCCTGCCGTGCGGCGACCGTAGGGTGGCCGGGTCCCCGCCGGCAGGGTGGGGCGAGGCGAGGGGAAGCATGGACGAGCGCGAGGTCCGCCGCAGGATGCGGGCGCAGGAGCTGTACGACGACGAGGGGCCGGGACTCGAGGCGCTGGTCGCGGAGCGGCAGCGCGCCAAGGAGCTGACCTGGCGCTTCAACATGGCCAACCCCACGGACGTGCCGGCACGTCAGGCGCTCCTGCGTGAGCTGTTCGGCCGCATGGGCGAGCGCGTGTGGATCGAGGCGCCGCTGCAGGTCTCGTACGGCTACAACGTGACGTTCGGCGACGACGTGTTCGTCAACGTCGGCTTCACGCTGGTCGACGACATCGAGGTCACCATCGGCTCGCGCGTCATGATCGCGCCCAACGTGACGATCAGCGTCACGGGCCACCCCGTGCACCCGGAGCTGCGCTCGGGCATGGCGCAGTTCTCCGCGCCCGTCGTCGTCGAGGACGACGTGTGGCTCGGTGCGCACGTCGTGCTCCTGCCCGGCGTGACGGTCGGTGCCGGCTCGATCGTCGGTGCGGGCAGCGTCGTGACGAAGGACGTGCCGCCCGGGGTGGTCGTCGGCGGCGTGCCGGCGCGCGTGCTGCGGCCGATCACCGACGCGGACCGCGAGTTCGCGTACCGCGCGCCGGGCACGCTGGGCTGAGCCACCGGCGCAGCACCACGTCGCTCCGGTGACCGGGGGGGTGGACACCGGAGCGACGTGGTGCGGCACGTGCCGCGCGGGGCGGGACGCGGTCAGCCGCGCACTCGCGCCCTGCGCGTCCGTGCCAGGGCTCGCGCTCCCGCCGAGAGGAGCCCGATCCCGTGCAGCACGCCGGGGTCCGCACCCGCCGCGGCCAGGGGTCCTGCAACCACATCGGCGCCGTACGTCGGGCACAGCCTGGACGCGCTTCCAGGCGTGGCGTCGATGTTCCGGCGCGCCCCACGTCGTGTCAAGGAGAAGTCCCTGCTCATCGCCCTGACGAGTGAACGGTCCGGTCGTGCCGCCGGCCCGGGAGCGCGGCACGCGTCGGGTCGGCGGGTGGTAGCCTCGCGCCGATCATCACGCCGGCGGGGGGATCCATGACAGGGCGCACCGGACGGGCCCCCACCCTCGACGAGGTGGCGCGGCGCGCGGGCGTCTCGCGGTCCGCCGCCTCCCGCGCGATCAACAACGCGATCCACGTCAGCCCTGCCACGCGCCTCGCCGTCGAGCGGGCCGTCCGCGAGCTGGGGTACGTGCCCAACGTCATGGCGCAGGCGCTGGCGCGCCAGAAGGTCGGTGCCGTCGTCCTCGCCGCGTCCCACGACAACGCGGAGCTGTTCGGCGATCCCTTCTTCGGGCAGGTGATCGTGGGCGTGACGTCGGCGCTCGAGAGCACCGAGCTCGACCTCAAGCTGCTGCTGTGCCACTCCGAGCGCGGGCACGACCGGGTGCGGCGCATGCTGCGCCGTCCCCGCGCCGACGGCGTGATGGTCATGGCGCTGCGCGGCGACGACCCCCTGCAGCGCATGGTGCTGGAGTCCGGCCTGCCCGCGGTGTTCGGTGGACGACCGCTGCACGGCCGGCCCGACTGGTTCGTCGACGTCGACAACAGGGACGGTGGTCGCATCGCGGCCGAGCACCTCGTCCGGCTGGGACGACGCCGCGTCGCGACCATCGCCGGGCCCGCCGACTCCCACGCGGCGGTCGCCCGGCTCGGTGGCGTCGCCGACGCGCTGTCCGTCGCGGACCTCGACCACACGCTCGTCGAGCACGCCGACTTCACGCGCGACGGCGGGGCACGGGCCATGGAGCGTCTGCTGGAGCGCGACCCCACGATCGACGCCGTCGCGGCCGCGTCCGACAACATGGCGGCCGGTGCCCTCCAGACGCTGCAGCTGCACGGGCGGCGGGTGCCGCAGGACGTCGCCGTCGTCGGCTTCGACGACCTGCCGATCGCGCAGCTGGCGCACCCCGCGCTGACGACCGTCCAGCAGCCGATCCGCTCGCTCGGCTACGAGATGGCGCGGCTCCTGCTGGCCGTGGTCGACGGCGAGGCCCCCAGCCCGCTGCTCCTGCCCACGCGCCTCGTGGTCCGCGAGTCCGCCCCGGCCGTGGGCTGACCCGCTCAGGCGGCGTCCGCGTACGACTCCACGACCGCCAGGTCCAGCGCGAACTCCACGGGGGCCGACCCGAACAGCAGGGCCCCGGCCTCGTCCGCCGCGTCCCGCACGGCCTGCGCGACGGCGTCGGCGTCCTGCGCGGGGCAGTGGACCACGACCTCGTCGTGGAGGAAGAACACGAGGTGCGCGCGCCCGTCGCCGATGTCCCGCAGGCGGCGACGCAGGGACGCGAGCCAGCACAGCGCCCACTCGGCGGCCGTGCCCTGGACGACGAAGTTGCGGGTGAACCGGCCGCGGTCGCGGGCGCGGCGGCGGGCGTCGCGCACGTCGTCGGCGTCGGCGCCCTCGGCCCCGGCGGCGCCGAGGTGGTCGAGGAACGCGGCGCTCGCCGGCGGTGACGTCCGGCCGAGCCACGTCGAGACCGGCTCGCCGCGCTCACCCGCGCGTGCGGCCGCCTCCACGAGCGCGACCGCCTGCGGGTACGCGCGCGTCAGACGCGGCATGAGCATGCCCGCCGTCCCCGTGGTCGCGCCGTAGATCGCGCCGAGCAGCGCGTACTTGGCGTCCTTGCGGGTCGGGACGGTGCCCGCGTCGGCGATGCGCTGGTAGAGGTCGGAGCCGCGCGCGGCCTCGGCCATCGCGCGGTCCCCCGACATCGCGGCCAGCACGCGCGGCTCGAGCTGGGCGGCGTCGGCGACGACGAGCCGCCAGCCCTCGTCGGCGCGGGCGGCGGCGCGCAAGGACGTCGGCAGCTGCAGCGCACCGCCGCCGTCGGTCGCCCAGCGTCCGGTGACCACGCCCCCGACGACGTACGTGGGCCGGAACCGCCCGTCGCGCACCCACGCGTCGAGCCACGCCCAGCCGTTCGCGCTCAGCAGCCGCGACAGGCGCTTGTACTCGAGCAGCGGCTCGACGACCGGGTGGTCGAGCTCGCGGATCTCCCACTTGCTCGTCGACGCCAGGGAGAAGCCCTGCCGGCGCAGCGCCGCGAGCAGGTGCGGCTGGGAGTCGGGGTTGAGCCGCGGGTCGTTGAGCAGGTCGCGGATCGTGGCGACGAGGTCCTCCAGGCGCCGCGGGCGCCCGCCGCCGACGGGACGCGGGCCCACGAGGTCGGTGAGCAGCTCGTCGTGGCGCACGGGGTCCCACGGCAGGCCGTCGTGCTCCATCTCCGCCGCGAGCAGCGCCCCGCCGGACTCCGCCGCGAGCAGCAGGCGCAGGCGCCCCGGCTGCGTCGACCCCGCGACGGCGGCGAGCTGGTCGCGCAGCTCGCCGAGCAGGCCGTGGGCGTCGTCCGCGGCCTCGCCGGGACCGGCGGGCACTGACGGACCGACGGCGCGCGGCTCGGGGGCGACCCGGTCGCCCGGGTCCTCGTCGTCGAGCTCGCGCAGCGCGTCGAGCAGGTCGGGCTCGTGCGGGGGCGGTGCGTCGGGGGCGGGGGCGTCGAACGGTCCCGGCGGCGCCGCCTGCAGCCGCGACCCGGCAGCCGACGCCGCGTGCCGCAGGATCGTGTGGCACAGCCGCAGGTCGTGGCAGCGATCGACACGGACGCCCGCGGCGAGCAGCGGCGGGTACCAGCGGCGCGTGTCGTCCCACACCCAGCGCGGGTGCTCGGCGGCCTCGACCTGCGCGACGACGTCCGGGAGCGAGTCGACGGCGACGACCCGCGCCGCCGGTGCCCCGCCCCGCCCCGGCGGCGCGACCGGTGCTGCCTCCGCGTCGAGCGGCGTCAGCGTGACGCTGCGCCCCGAGGCGTCACGGGTCAGCAGGACGTAGGCGGGCACGGCTCATCCTCCCGCTCCGGGCGGGCGCCGGCGTCACTCGTCGCGGCTGGACAGGACGCAGAACTCGTTGCCCTCGGGGTCGGCCAGCACCGTCCAGGAGACGTCGGGTCCCTGACCGACGTCCGCGCGCGTCGCCCCGAGCTCGAGCAGCCGGGCGATCTCCGCCTCGCGGTCGTCCGAGGTGTGGGGTGCGAAGTCGAGGTGGAGCGCGCTCTTCGCCCTCTTGTCGTGGTCGACCGCGACGAAGCACAGCCCGGGAGGCACCCGGTGGAACGGGAGCGACGCGGCCAGCTCGCGTCCCCACGGTGGCAGGACGTCGGCCTCGTCGTCCTCGAGGGGGACGTAGTCCCAGCCCAGCGCGTCGGCCCACCAGCGGGCGAGGGCGTGCGGGTCGCGGGACTCGATGACGGTGGTGTACCAGCGCAGCGGCATCTCGGCTCCTCCTGACGGGTGCCGGCCACGCTACGCCCGGCCTCCGACACGCCGCGCGTCAGCGCAGGAGTGCCGTCCTGACGGCGTCGCCGGGCACCGCGAGCAGCGCGGTGCCGTCCTGGCCGTCGAGCGCCACCACGAGGTCCGCGGTGTCGGGATCGACGAGGACCTCGACCGCGTCGTCGCCGTGGACGACGCCGGGCGCGCGCAGCGCGTCCGCGAGGATCTCGCAGGGCCACATCCAGCGCGTCACCCCGGACTCCTGCAGGAAGTGCACGACGAGGTGCGCACCGTCGCGGTGCACCGTCGTCGCGACGGTCGCGGACGTGCGCACCAGCACGCAGTCCGCGGAGGTCAGCGCCGGTGTGGCACCCGTCTCGCCCATGTCGTCGTCCCTCCGTCTGGTCGGTCCCCCCGCGCCCGGGTCCGACGACCGGGCCGACCGCGGGCCAGCCGGGTCGGTCCGGACGCTATCGGCGCTCACTGACACAGGGGGGTGCAGACCGGGGTGAGATACCGGGGCGATCGGGTGACGTGTGGTGGCGGAACCGCCCGGGTGGCCCAGCGGCCGGTCCGCGCAAGCGCTTCGCCCCGCGGCCGCCGTCGCCGGTGCCCGCGGCCCGCGGTTACCGCGCGCCGGGTCACCTGCGTTAGCGTCGTGCGGCCGGTCGCAGCATCCGTAACGTCGTAGAGGACCCCGTGGTGGACACGCCCCCGTACCAGGACCCGTCGCTGCCGATCCCGGAGCGCGTCGCTGACCTGCTGAGCCGCATGACGCTGCCCGAGAAGGTCGGTCAGATGCTCCAGCTGGACGCGCAGCCGGGAGTGGAGGATCTCGTCCTCGACAAGCACGTGGGGTCGATCCTGCACGCCTCGCCGCAGCGCGTCCTCGAGGCGCTCGACGCGGTCGAGCGCACACGGTTGCGCATCCCGCTCCTCGTGGCCGACGACGCGATCCACGGGTACTCGTTCTGGCGCGGCGCCACGATCTTCCCGACCCAGCTCGGTGTCGCGGCGTCGTGGGACCCCGCCGCGGCCGAGGCGATGGCGCGCGTGACGGCCGTGGAGGTGTCGGCCACCGGGCTGCACTGGACGTTCTCACCGGTCGTCTGCATCACGCGCGACCTGCGCTGGGGGCGCGTGACCGAGACGTTCGGCGAGGACCCGTTCCTCATCGGCGAGCTCGCCTCGGCGATGGTCCGCGGCTACCAGGGCGACGGCCTGGACGACCCGACCGCGATCCTCGCGTGCGCCAAGCACTTCGCCGGCTACTCCGAGACGCAGGGCGGGCGCGACGCGTCCGAGGCGGACATCTCGCGGCGCAAGCTGCGCTCGTGGTTCCTGCCGCCGTTCGAGCGCGTCGCGCGCGAGGGCGCCCGCACGTTCATGATCGGCTACCAGTCCACCGACGGCGTGCCGATCGTCGTCAACAGGTGGCTCCTGCAGGACGTGCTGCGCGGGGAGTGGGGCTGGACCGGCACGCTCATCACCGACTGGGACAACGTCGGCCGGATGGTCTGGGAGCAGAAGATCGCCCCCGACCACGAGCACGCCGCGGCCAACGCCGTGAACGCGGGCAACGACATGGTCATGACGACGCCCGGGTTCTTCGAGGGTGCGCAGAAGGCCGTCGCCAACGACCTGGTCGACGAGTCGCAGCTCGACGCCGCGGTGGCGCGCATCCTGACGATCAAGTTCGAGCTGGGGCTCTTCGAGGACCCGCGCCGTCCCGACCCCGTCCGGCAGGCCGAGGTCATCGGCTCCGACGACCACCAGGACATCAACCTGCACGTCACGCGGCGCTCCCTGGTGCTGCTGCAGAACTCGGGGGTCCTGCCGCTGGGTGGGGGCCTGGAGTCGGGTCTCGACGGGCGGGCCACGGCGCCCGACGGGTCGGTGCCGCCGCCGGTGCGCATCGCGCTCGTGGGGCCCAACGCCGACGACGTCGACGCGCAGCTCGGCGACTGGGCCGGACGCTCCGGCCAGGTCGACTGGATGCGCGAGGAGGGCCACCCCCGCGAGATGACCGAGACGGTCCTCGACGGGCTGCGCGGCCTGCTGCCGCAGAGCTGGGAGCTCACGTACGCCAAGGGTGCCGAGATCGGCGCGCTCGGCCCGGACCCCGAGGGTGAGACGTACCCCGACGGCCAGCCGCGCATGCCGATCCTGCACCCGGCCGCCCCGGACCCGGTCCTCATCGCCGAGGCCGTCGCCGCCGCGCAGGCGGCCGACCACGTCGTCGCGGTCGTGGGCGACACGATCGGGCTGATGGGCGAGACGCGGTCGACCGCGACGCTCGAGCTCGTCGGCGGGCAGGTCGCGCTGCTCGACGCGCTCGCGGCGACGGGGACGCCGATGACCGTCGTCGTCATCGCCTCCAAGCCGCTGGTCCTGCCGGACTCGGCGCTGGCCGCCGACGCGATCGTGTGGGCCGCGAACCCGGGCATGCGCGGCGGGCGTGCGATCGCCGAGCTGCTGCTCGGGACGATCGAGCCGGCCGGGCGCCTGCCGCTGACGTTCGCGCGGCACGTCGGCCAGCAGCCGGTGTACTACAACGGCCTGCGGGGCCAGCACGGCAGCCGGTACGCGGACCTCACGCAGGACCCGCTGTTCGCGTTCGGTGAGGGCCTGTCGTACTCGACGGTCGAGTACTCCGACCTCACGGTGGCAGAGCCGGTCCTGGCGCGCGACGGCGTGGTGCGGGCCCAGGTCACCGTCACCAACACCGGCGCGCGGCCGTCGCACGAGGTCGTGCAGGTCTACGTCAGCGACCTCGTCACGTCCCTGACGTGGGCCGACAAGGAGCTCAAGGCGTACCGGCACGTCGACGTCGCGCCGGGGGAGTCCGTCGTCGTCGACCTCGAGCTGCCCGTCGCCGACTGCACGATCGTCGACGCCGAGGGCCGCCGCGTGGTCGAGCCCGGCGAGTTCGAGCTGCTGGTCGGCCGCTCGTCGCGCGACCGCGACCTGCTGCGGGCGGGGTTCACGGTCACGGGCTGACCCCGCCCCCGCGTGCTGCGGGCGTCGTCCCACGGGTGTGTCGCTAAACGATTCGCCGCGCCTCCGGGTCTTCGGAGATCCGCGTGATCATGGGATTGTGAACGTACACAACGGCCACCGGGACCCCTCGCTCCCTCCGGTCGCGCGCAGGACGACGGCGTCCTGCGCTCGCACGTCATCCGCCGCGCGGTCGGCGGATGCCAGCAGAGAGGGTGACGCATGCAGAACACATCGCGACGGCCCCGCAGGGTGCTCGTCGCCGCGACCTCGGTCGCCGCCTTGACGCTCACGGGTGTGCTCACGGCACTACCCGCCCAGGCGGCGGCGAGCACGCTCGGTGCGGCCGCCCAGCAGAGCGGGCGGTACTTCGGTGCGGCGATCGCCGCGGGCCGGATGAACGACGCGACCTACATGGGGATCGTCGACCGCGAGTTCGACTCGATCGTGGCCGAGAACGAGATGAAGATGGACGCCACGGAGCCGAACCAGAACCAGTTCAACTTCACCAACGGCGACCGGATCGCGAGCTACGCCCTCGGCAAGGGCAAGAAGCTGCGCGGGCACACGCTCGCCTGGCACGCCCAGCAGCCCCGCTGGATGGAAGGCATGTCCGGCGACACGCTGCGCAGGGCCCTGATCAACCACATCACGCAGGTCGCGGCCCACTACAAGGGCAAGATCCACAGCTGGGACGTCGTCAACGAGGCGTTCGCCGACGACGGCCGCGGCAGCCGGCGCGACTCCAACCTGCAGCGCACCGGCGACGACTGGATCGAGGCCGCGTTCCGCGCCGCCCGTGCCGCCGACCCGGGCGCCAAGCTCTGCTACAACGACTACAACACCGACGGCGTCAACGCGAAGTCGACCGGCGTCTACACCATGGTCCGGGACTTCAAGGCGCGTGGCGTGCCGATCGACTGCGTCGGGTTCCAGTCCCACCTGGGCACGGGCGTCCCGAGCGACTACCGGGCCAACCTGCAGCGCTTCGCCGACCTGGGCGTCGACGTGCAGATCACCGAGCTCGACATCGAGCAGGGCTCCAACCAGGCCAACGCCTACCGCCAGGTCGTCGAGGCGTGCCTCGCGGTGTCCCGGTGCACCGGCATCACGGTGTGGGGCGTCCGCGACACCGACTCGTGGCGCGGGGGTGCGAACCCGCTGCTGTTCGACGGCTCGGGCAACAAGAAGGCCGCCTACACGGCCGTCCTCGACGCGCTGAACGCGGCGACGCCGACGCCGACGCAGACCCCCACGCAGACCCCGACCCCCACGCAGACCCCCACCCCGACGCAGACGCCCACGCAGAACCCCGGCACGGGCGCCTGCTCGGTGGACTACCGGGTCACGGCGCAGTGGCCGGGCGGCTTCACGGCCGACGTCAGGATCACGAACCACGGTGCCGCCCTCAACGGGTGGACCCTCGCGTTCGCGTTCCCCGGCAACCAGAGCGTGCAGCAGGCGTGGAGCGGTGTCGCCACGCAGAACGGCAACCAGGTCTCGATCAGGAACGCCGACTACAACGCGTCCGTCCCCAGCGGCGGGACCGTGCAGCTCGGCTTCAACGGGGTGTTCTCCGGCAGCGCCAACCCGGTGCCCACGGCGTTCACGCTCAACGGTGCCGGCTGCAACGGTGCGGTGATCCCGACCCAGGGGCCCACGGCGACGTCCACCCCGAGCGTGACCCCGACCCCGTCGGTCACGCCCACGCCGACCGTCACGCCCACGCCGACGCCCACCCCCACGCCGCAGCCCACCTGCACCCTGCCGTCGTCGTACCGCTGGTCGGACTCCGGCGTCCTCGCGCAGCCGCGCTCCGGCTGGGTCTCGCTGAAGGACTTCACGGTCGCGCCGTACAACGGGCAGCAGCTCGTCTACGCCACGACGCACGACAACGGCACGTCGTGGGGCTCGATGAACTTCGGCCTCTTCACGAGCTACTCGCAGATGGGCTCGGTGAGCCAGAACGCGATGCCGTTCAGCGCGGTCGCGCCGTCGCTGTTCTACTTCGCACCCAAGAACGTGTGGGTGCTCGCGTACCAGTGGGGTGGCCCGGCGTTCTCCTACCGGACCTCGACCAACCCCACGGACGTGAACAGCTGGGGGCCGCACCAGAACCTGTTCACCGGCAGCATCTCCAACTCCGGCACGGGCCCGATCGACCAGGCGCTCATCGGTGACGACAGGAACATGTACCTGTTCTTCGCGGGCGACAACGGCAACATCTACCGGGCGTCGATGCCGATCGGGAACTTCCCCGGCAGCTTCGGGTCGACCTACCAGACGATCATGACCGACACCCAGGCCAACCTCTTCGAGGCCGTCCAGGTGTACCGGCTCCAGGGTCAGAACCGGTACCTCATGATCGTCGAGGCCATGGGCGCGCAGGGCCGGTACTTCCGGTCCTTCACGGCCACCAGCCTCGACGGCCAGTGGACCCCGCAGGCCGCGACCGAGTCGAACCCGTTCGCCGGCAAGGCCAACAGCGGCGCGACGTGGACCAACGACATCAGCCACGGCGAGCTGCTGCGCACCAGCGCGGACCAGACCATGACGGTCGACCCGTGCAACCTGCGGCTGCTGTACCAGGGCCGCAGCCCCAGCTCGGGTGGCGACTACGGTCGCCTGCCGTACCGCCCGGGTCTGCTGACGATGCAGCGGTAGCCACCACGACCGTCGGCGGGCCCAGACGCCCCGACCGACGCACGACGGGCCCGACCGTCGCCCCCGGGCGACGGTCGGGCCCGGCCCGGGATCTCGGACCCGGGCGGGCCGGGGGGCGCGAGGGGCCGCCCGGCCCTCCGCCGACCGCGCCGGTCACCTGGCCGGCGCGGTCCCCCCGCCGGCCTCGGAGCGGCGGCTCAGCGGCGCGGCTGCCCGCCGACCACGTCGGGCAGGGCCTCGACGAGCGCCTGGGTGTCCGGGTGGTGCGGGTCGCGCAGCACGTCGCGCAGGGGGCCGGACTCGACGATGGTGCCCTCGGCCAGGACCAGCACGTGGTCCGTCAGCCGCTCCAGGAGCCGCACGTCGTGCGACGCGACGAGCAGGCCGATGCCGTCGGCGCGCACGAGCGCGCGGATGTCGTCGGCGACCTCCTCGCGCATGGTCTGGTCGACGGCCGTCAGCGGCTCGTCGAGCAGGAGCAGGTCCGGCCGGGTGGCCAGCGCGCGGGCGATGGCGATGCGCTGCCGCTCGCCGCCGGACAGCGTGCCGACGCGGCGCGTGACGAACCGGATGGGCAGACCGACGACGGCCAGCGCGGCCTCGACGTCGTTGTCGGTGGTCCGGCCGGCCTTCCGGGCCTCCTTGAACGCGTCGAGGATCGTCTCCTCGACGGTGCGCTGGACGTCGACGCCGGCGATGCCGTTCTGGTGGACCGTGCGCAGACGCGCCTTGACGTCCTTGCGCTTGCGTCGGGGCGTCTTGGCGACGGGCACGCCGTCGAGCGTCACGTGCCCCTGGCCGGGCCGCATGCCCCCGCCGAGGATCTCCACCAGCGTGGACTTGCCGACACCCGAGCGGCCGAGCAGGCCCACGGCGTCGCCGGGGCGCAGCGTGAGGTCGACCCCCGCCAGCACGGGCGGGCCGCCGTACCCCGCCCAGACGTCGGTGGCCTGCAGGACTGCGCGGGTGCTGCTCATGCGTGGTGCTCGTCTCGTCTCGTCGTGGGCGTCGTGCGACACCGGTTGCTGGTCCCAACGTACGGCCAGGCCGGTCGGATCCCACGATCGGTCGTCGGATCCGCGGTGCGCGCCGGTGCTAGCGTTCGGGCAACCGTCCGAGACGCCGCAGGTGGCTCCCGGGGCCGCCGGCGACGACGCCGCTGCGGCCCTGTCCTCGCCCGCGCGCCGTCGCGCGCCCCAGGAGGACCGCCGTGCCCGCTGACGTCCGCATCCGCTACGGCGCCGACTACAACCCGGAGCAGTGGCCGCAGGACGTCTGGGACGAGGACGTGCGTCTCATGCGCGCCGCCCACGTCACGACCGCCACCGTCGGCGTGTTCTCGTGGTCGCGTCTCGAGCCTCGCCCCGGGGAGTACGAGTTCGGGTGGCTCGACGACGTGCTCGGGCGCCTGCACGCCGGCGGCGTCCGCGTCGTGCTCGCGACCGCGACCGCCTCACCGCCCGCCTGGTTCGCCGCGCGGTACCCGGACTCCCTGCCCGTGACGCAGGACGGCGTACGCCTGGCCTTCGGGTCGCGGCAGCAGTACTCGCCGTCGTCCCCGGACTACCGGCGGCACGCGCTCGCCCTGGTCGAGCAGGTCGCCTCGCGGTACGCCGACCACCCGGCGCTGGAGATGTGGCACGTCAACAACGAGTACGGCTGCCAGGTGTCGCGCTCGTACGACGCGCACAGCGCGACCGCCTTCCGCGCGTGGCTCGCGCGCCGCTACGGCGACGTCGAGGAGCTCAACCGTGCCTGGGGCACGGAGTTCTGGTCCCAGCGGTACGGCTCGTTCGACGAGGTCGGCGTGCCGTCGGCCGCACCGGCGACCCGCAACCCGACGCAGGTGATCGACTTCCGGCGCTTCAGCTCGGACGCCATGCTCGCCCTGCACCGGGCCGAGGTCGAGGTGATCCGCCGCCACAGCCCCGACGTGCCCGTCACGACCAACTTCATGGGCTTCTTCGAGGGTGCGGACTACTGGGCGTGGGCGCCGTTCGTCGACGTCGTCAGCGACGACGCGTACCCGGACCCCGTGGACCCCGCCGCGCACGTGCGTCTGGCCGCGCAGCGCGACCTCGTGCGCGGGCTCGGGGGCGGTCGGCCGTGGCTGCTGATGGAGCAGGCGACCGGTGCCGTGAACTGGCGTGCCCGCAACGCGCCGCGTCCCCGCGGGCAGCACCGGGCGCAGTCGCTGCAGGCGGTCGCGCGCGGCGCGGACGGGGTCCTGCACTTCCAGTGGCGGCAGTCGGCGTCGGGCGCCGAGCGGTTCCACTCGGCGATGGTGCCGCACGCCGGCCCGGGCTCGCGGGTGTTCCGGGACGTCGTCGCGCTGGGGGAGGAGCTGACGGGGCTGACGGACCTGGTCGGCACGCGCGTGACCGCGCACGTCGCGCTGGTCCTGGACTGGGACTCGTGGTGGGCGCTCGAGCAGGACGCGGTGCCCACGCGCGTCGAGTACGTCGAGCGGTTCCTCGACTGGTACGCGCCGTTCCTGCGGCGCGGGGTCACGGTCGACGTCGTGCCGGCCGGGGCCGACGTCGTCGGCTACGACCTCGTCGTCGCGCCCGCGCTGCACGTCGCGCGTCGTGCGCACCTGGCGGAGCTGGACGCGTACGTGCGCGGGGGCGGGCACCTGATCGTCACGTACGCGTCGGCCCTGGTCGACGAGGACCTGCGGGTCCACCTCGGGGGGTACCTCGGGCCGCTGCAGGGGACCCTCGGTGTCCGGGTCGAGGAGCTGGCGCCGACGGCCGGGCCGGGCGGCACGCCCGGACCTGCGCTGCGGCTCACCGGTGGGCTCGAGGGCACGGCGTCCCTGTGGCAGGACGTGCTGGTCGTGGACGACGCGGAGGTCGTCGCGACCTTCGCCGACGGGTACGCCGCGGGCGGTGCGGCCGTGACGCGGCGCGAGCACGGTGACGGGGTCGCCTGGTACGTCGCGACGCAGCCCGCGGCCGACGTCCTCGACGCCCTGGTCGACCGGGTGCTGGGCGAGGCCGACGTGGCGGCGTTGTTCGCGGCCCCCGTCGAGGGCGTCGAGGCCGTGCGGCGCGGCGACCGCCTCGTCGTCGTGAACCACACCGACGCCCCGGTGAGCGTCGACGTCGCGGGGACGCGCACGGACCTGGGCGCCCACGACGCGAGGGTGCTGCCCGCCGACCCGGCGTGAGCCCCCGGCCTGCCGGGGCGTCTCAGTGGTGGTCGTGCGGCGCCGGTGCCGCCGTGCCCCCGGGCTCGACGACGACGAGCTGACCCATGAGGCCCTCGTCCTCGTGCAGCAGCAGGTGGCAGTGGAACATGTACGGCGTGGTCGGGTCCGCGTGGTCCTCGAAGCGCATGACCAGCCGGTACGTGCGCCGCGGCTCGAGGTACACGGTGTCCTTCGCGCCCGCGAGCGCGGGCGGTGGTGCCTCGCCGTCGATGTCGAGGACCCGGAACTGCACGTCGTGGACGTGGAAGTTGTGGGGGAACAGGTCGAGGTTGCGGACCTCCCAGAGCTCGGTCGCGCCCTTCTCGACGGTCGCGTCGACGCGGTCCATGTCCATGCGCCGACCGTTGATCTGACGTCCCTGCAGGTCGAACGTGCGGGTCACGGTCGCCTCGGGCAGCGGCTCGAGCGTCGTGAGCGCGCCGGCGACGGGCGGCGACGGCGCCAGGTCCTGCGCGGCGCGCAGCTCCAGGACGTCGAACGTGTCGTTCGCCCCCATCGCGAACGCCGCGACGACGCGCCCCAGGTCCGGCGGGTACGACCGCAGGCGCACGCGCTCGCCCGGTGACACCGTCACCACGACCTCGGCGCGCTCACCGGGCGACAGCTGCACGCGCGTCGTCGGGACCGGCGCGGGCAGCAGCCCGCCGTCGCTGGCGACCTGCAGCACCTCGCGGTCGTCCGCGAACCCGAACGCGTACGTCCGCGCCGTGGACCCGTTGAGCAGCCGCAGCCGCACGCGCTGCGTCGTCGCCTCCAGGTAGGCGCCGCGCACGCCGTTGGCCGTCACGAGCGAGCCCAGGACGCCGAGCTCACCACCACCGCTCAGGTCGAGGTCGCCGTCCGCGTCGAGCTTGCGGTCCTGCACGACGACGGGGACGTCGTCCACGCCGTACTCGTCGGGCAGGCCGACGTCCGCCGCGGCCGGGTCGTCCAGCAGGAAGAACCCGGCGAGCCCGCGGTACACGTGCTCCTCGGTGCGGCCGTGCGGGTGCGGGTGGTACCAGAGGGTCGCGGCGGGCTGGTCGACGCGCCACGTCGGGCGCCAGGTCGCCCCGGGCTCGACGGGCTGGTGCGGCCCGCCGTCCATCGCGGCGGGCAGGTGCATGCCGTGCCAGTGCACGCTCGTCGCCTCGGGCAGCGTGTTGCGGACCTCGACCGCGACCTGCTCGCCGCGGGACGCCCGCAGGGTCGGGCCGAGCAGGTCGCCGTCGAACCCCCAGGTGGGGGTGTCGACGCCCGGCACGAACCGGGTGGTGCCCTCCTGCGCGGTGAGGCTGAACGTGCGCGTCCCGTCGGCGTCGACGGTCGACGGCGCGAGCGGCGGCACGGGCAGCGGGGCGTCGAACGTCTCGGGCACGTCGACGCGCGACACGGACACGCCGCCGCAGGCCGACAGCCCCGCGACGACCAGGGCCACCACGGCGACGCCGGCCGCGGCGCGGGACCTGATCACGGCTGTCGCCCCCGCAGCTGCTGCACGCCGCTGCCGAGCAGTCCGGCGCCCGCACCGAGCAGGGCGCACCACGTGAGCTCCCAGCCGGCCGCGAACAGCACGACGGGCGTCGGGCGCGGCTCGCGGCCGAACGCCAGGGACAGCGCCACCAGGACGGCGCCGTACAGCAGCCCCGCGAGGGTGCCGGTGAGCACGGGCCGGGGCGCGTCGAGCAGCCCGAGCACGGCGACCCACGTGAGCGCCGTGACGGGCAGGACGACCGCCGCGAGGGTCAGGTCCGACAGGCCGACGGCACCCAGGACGGGCCACAGCGCGACCGTCGCGGCGAGCGCGACGACGAGTCGGCCGCGGACGCGCCGGGCAGGCGTGCGCGGAACGGATGTGCTGGTCAGAGGCATGTTCTCCATGTCGCACGACGCTAGGCACGGGGGCCGGCGGGCGAATCCGTCACGTGTCGCCGGCTGCGGACGTCGCCGGTCGACGCGGGGGTCGGCACCAGGCGACCGCGGGAGTCGACCGCTCGGGGATGTCCCCCAGCGCGCCGTGTTCCTACGCTCGGGGTGTGAGACCCCCACCTGCAGGGACGCGCGCCACCGACGTCGGGCTCGCCGTCGGGACCGTCGCGGTCGTCGCACTGACCATCGGCTCCGGCGTCGCGGCCGAGCGGGCGACGTCGCCGGTCGCCTACGTGTTCGCGCTGGGCTTCGGTGCCGTGCTCCTGGCGCGTCGGCGGTGGCCCGTGGCCGTCCTGGTCGTCACCGTGCTCGGGATCTTCGCGTACTACGCGCTGGGCTTCCCGGCGATCGGTCAGGCGCTGCCCGCCGCTGCGGCGCTGTACTCGGCCGCGGAGCTCGGGCGCACCCGCGCCGCGCTCGCGGTCGGCACGGTGCTCGTCGGGGTCGCGGCGTACTTCCGCATCACCGAGGGTCTGCCCGCCACGTACCTGCTGAGCTACGAGCTGCTGACGAACGTCGCGCTCGTGGCGGCGGCGGTCGCGCTGGGGGTGAGCGTGCGGGTGCGCCGCGAGGCGCGGGCCGACCAGGAGCGGCTGCGCGTCGCCGCGCTGGCCGAGCAGGCCGCCGAGGCCGAGCGGCGGCTCGAGGCGCAGCGCGTGCGCATCGCGCGGGACCTGCACGACAGCATCGGGCACACGGTGTCCGTCATCGCCGTCCACGCGGGCGTCGCCGCCGAGGCCGTCGGGCGGGACGACGCCCTGGTGGCGTCGTCGCTCGCGCAGGTGCGCGACGCGACGCGCTCGACGCTGCGCGAGCTGCGCGCCACCGTGCGGCTGCTGCGCACCACGGGGGACGATCCCGCGCGTGGCGCGGTCGGGGTCGCGGGCGTGCCGGCCCTCGCGGCGTCCGCGGGCGCGGCGGGGCTGGACGTCGACGTGCGGCTCGACGTGCCCGACGGCGCCCTCGACGGCGCGATCGGCGCGGCCGCGTACCGGATCGTGCAGGAGGCGCTGACGAACGTGCTGCGGCACGCGGGCGCGGGGAGCGTGGACGTCGAGGTGCGCGTCGCCGACGGGTGGCTCGACCTGCGGGTGCGTGACGACGGCGCCGGCCCGGGCGAGGGTGCGTCGGGCGACGGCCAGGGGCTGCGCGGCATGGCCGAGCGGGCGGGCCTGCTGGGCGGGACGCTGACGTCGGGACCCGCTGACGGCGGCGGCTTCGTCGTGCAGGCCCGGCTGCCTGCGAGGCTCGGCGCATGATCACCGTCGTGCTGGTCGACGACCAGGAGCTGCTGCGCGCGGGCCTGCGCAGCCTCGTCGAGCGCGACGGCGACATCCGCGTCGTCGGGGACGCCGCCACCGGGCGCCAGGGCGTCGCGCGCGTGCGCGAGCTGCGGCCCGACGTCGTCCTCATGGACGTCCGCATGCCCGACCTCGACGGCATCGAGGCGACGCGCGCGATCGTCGCCGACCCCGCGCTGGTCGACGTCGCCGTGCTCGTGCTCACGACGTTCGACGAGGACGAGAACGTGTTCGCCGCGATCCGCGCGGGCGCCGCCGGGTTCCTGCTCAAGGACGTCGCCCCGGACGAGCTGCGCCAGGCGGTCCGCACGGTCGCCGCGGGCGAGGCGCTGCTGGACCCGGCGGTCACGCGGCGCGTCATGCGGGCCGCCGCCGCGACGCCGCCGCCGAGCGACGCGTCCCGCCTGTCCGTGCTCACCGAGCGGGAGCGCGAGGTGCTCCGCGAGGTCGGCCGGGGCCGGTCCAACCAGGAGATCGCCGCGCGCCTGTACCTGAGCCCCGCGACCGCGCGCACCTACGTCAGCCGCCTGCTCACCAAGCTCGACGCGCGCGACCGCTCGCAGCTCGTGGTCCTCGCGTACGAGACGGGCCTGGTGGGCGGGAGCGCGACGCCCTGACGTCAGCGGCGGCGCGCCACCAGGACAGCGTCGCGGACCGGGACGTCGACGCCGTCGTGCCGGTGCGTGCGCTCGACGACCCGCGCCTCGATCGTGCGCCACTGCGTCGGGTCGAGGTCGGCGCCGACCTGCTCGGCCGTGTGGCCCAGCCGCGCGAGGTGGGGCCGTGGCACGGGGCCGTCCACGTCCGACGGGTCGTGCCCGACGACGAGCAGCGTGCCGCCCGGCGCGACCGCGTCGGCGAGCCACGCCCAGCCGCGACCGCCCTCGGCGTGCAGGTAGTGCGACGTCACCAGGTCGTAGCGTCCCGGGGGTGTCCACGTGCGCAGGTCCGCCTGCTGCCACGTGACGTCGAGGCCGCGTGCGGCGGCCTGCGCGGCGCCCCGGTCCAGTGCCGTCTGCGAGGCGTCGACGGCCGTGACGCGCCACCCCCGCTCGGCGAGCCACAGCGCGTCGGCGCCCTCACCGGCTCCCGCGTCCAGGGCTGTCCCCGGGGTCAGGTCGGCCGCGACCTGGGCGAGCGTCGGGTTCACGTGCCCGCTCCACACGCGGTCGAGTGTCCGGTAGCGGTCCTCCCACCACGCCGGGTCGAGCTCCTCGGTGCTGCTGGTGTCGTCGGTCATGACGGGCTCCTCACGTGAGGTGTCGCGGTGGTGGGGTCAGGCACGGGCGGCGGCGAGGTCGGCCGCGACGAGCGACATGTTGACCTGCGCCCCCACGGCCGAGCCGACCGCGATGCTCGACGCGAGCGCGTGCTGCGGCCCGGTGACGTTGCCCGCGGCCCACACGCCGGGCACGGACGTCGCGCCCGCGCTGTCCACCGTCACGCCGCGGCCCAGGTCCTCGTCCGGCGCGCCGACGGGCTCCGTCGCGATCCCCAGCCCGTCGACGACCGCGTCGGCCAGGACCGCCCGCGGCGCGACGAACACCGCGTCGCACGGGACGGTCGTGCCGTCGGCGAGCAGCAGACCGGTGAGCGCGTCGCCGTCGACGCGGACGCCCGTGACGCGTCCGGCCACGACCCGCACGCCGCGGGCCGCCAGGTCGGCGCGCTCGTCGTCGTCCGGGTCGAGGGCGTCGTGCAGGACGACCGTCACGTCGTCGCTCAGCTGACGGACCAGCAGGGCGCGGTGCACGGCCGAGGACCCCGACGCGAGGACCGCGAGCGTGCGGTCCCGCACCTCCCAGCCGTGGCAGTACGGGCAGTGCAGGACGTCGCGCCCCCAGCGCTCGCGCAGGCCCGGGACGTCCGGCAGCTCGTCGCGCAGGCCGGAGGCCAGGACGAGCCGGCGCGCACGGTGCGTGGCACCGTCGTCGGTGCGCACCTCGAACGCCGGTTCGTCGCCCGGCAGGCGGCGGGCGTCGACGACGCGGGTCGTCACGACCTCCACGCCGTACCGCTGGACCTCGTCGCGGCCTGCCGCGAGGATCTTGCTGGGCGGGGTGTCGTCGTGGGTGAGCAGGTTGTGCGCGCGGGCCGCGACCGCGTTGCGCGGCTCGCCCGCGTCGAGGACGCGCACGCTGCGGCGGGACCGGCCGAGGCACAGCGCGGCGGACAGCCCGGCGGCACCGCCACCGAGCACGAGGACGTCGACGGGGGGGAGGGGCTCCGTGGTCATGCACCGAGCGTGCGGTGCGGGCGTCGGCTTGACAAGTGGAGTTGCCGGGACGGCAAATGAGGCATGGTCGAACTGGATGCGGTGCTCGGCACGGTCGGTCCCCGGCTGCGGTCGCTGCGGGAGCACCGGGAGGCGACGCTCGCCGACGTCGCCGCCGTCACCGGCATCTCGGTCAGCACCCTGTCCCGCCTGGAGTCGGGGCTGCGGCGTCCCACGCTCGAGCTGCTGCTGCCGCTCGCGCGCTTCCACGAGGTGACGCTCGACGAGCTCGTCGAGGTGCCCGCGGGGGACGACCCGCGCGTCGTGCCGCACCCCACCGTGCGCCACGGCGTGACGTACGTGCCGCTGACCCGGCGCACCGAGGGGCCGCGCGCCTACCGGCTGGTCTACCCGCCGCGGACGCCCGCCGAGGTCGGCGAGCCGCGCGTGCACGACGGCTACGAGTGGCTCTACGTGCTCAGCGGCACGCTTCGCCTCGTCCTGGGCGGCCGGTCGCTCGACCTCGTCGCGGGGGAGGCCGCCGAGTTCGACACCCGCGTCCCGCACTGGCTCGGCAACGTGTCCGACGGCCCGGTCGAGGTGCTGGCCCTCTACGGCCCCCAGGGTGAGCGCATGCACGTCCGCGCGCGCCCCCGTCGTCGTGACGCCTGACCGCAGCGGTCAGCCGAGCGTCGCCGCGACCACCAGCAGCACCGGGACGCACAGCACGGTCGTGACCAGGCCGGCGTCCCGCGCGAGCGCCTCGCCGTGGCGGTACTGCATCGCGTAGACCAGGACGTTCTGCGCCGTCGGCAGGGCGGCCATCGCGACGACCGCGAGCAGCGCGGGCGCGGGCAGCCCCAGGGCCGTCCCCACACCCCACGTCAGCACGGGCTGGACGACCGACCGCAGCCCGACGGCCAGCGCGAGGTCCCGCCGCGGCGCGGCGCCGCCGGGTGTGCGCGGGACGGCGAGCGACATGCCGAACGTCAGCAGTGCGAGCGGTGCCGCGGACGCGCCGACCAGCGCGAACGGCTCGAACACCACCTCGGGGAGTGACCAGGGCAGCGCCGCGAGCACCAGGCCGGTGAGCGTCGCGACGATGATCGGGTTGGTGAGCGTGCGACGCGCGACCGCCTCGACGCGCAGGGCGAGCGGCGCCCGGGCCCGGGGGAGGGAGGGGTCGTCCGCGCCGGCGGGCCGGTCGAGGACCGCGAACGCGACGGGCGCCAGCACGAGCAGCTGGAACAGCAGGGTCGGGACGACGGCGACGGGGTCGTCGAGCAGGTACACCGCCAGCGGCAGGCCGATGTTGCCGGCGTTGACGTACGACGAGCTGAGCGTGCCGATCGTGACGTCGGCCGCGGGGCGTCGCCACGCGACCCGCAGGACCACGACCGCCAGTGCCGCGACCAGTGCCGTGCTCAGCCACGTGACCAGCGCCGTGCGCGACACCAGCACGTGCAGGTCGGCGTGCGCGACCGTGGAGAGCAGCAGCGCGGGAGCCGCGACCGCGAACACGACGCGGGCGAGCACCGGTGCCGCGCGCTCGCCCAGCACGCGGTGGCGTCCCAGCACCCAGCCGAGGGCGACGACGGCGCCCATGGTGCCCAGCGCGACGAGGACGGCGGACATCAGCGTGTCCGTGTGGCCGGCGGCGGCGCGGACGTCGAGGCGCTCGCTGTCACGCGCCGATCCTCGCACGGGCGTCCCGGACTCCAGTGCCGCCTGCGCCACCGAGCATCTCGCTGCAACCAAAGGGTTGCACTGCGCCGGGACCGGTGGCACGATCTACTGCAACATAACAGTTGCACAAGGAGGCTGCCATGACCGAGCACCAGACCACCGCCCTCGTCGACGACGCCACATCGACCGTGACCCGCACGGTCCGCGTCGACGCCCCGCCCGCCCGCGTCTTCGAGGTCCTCACGCGCGAGGACCTCGTCGCGCAGTGGTTCGGCCAGCGAGCCTCGCTGCCGGACCTGCGCGTCGGGGCCACCGGCACCCTCGGGTGGGACGGTCAGGACGACGTGCCCGTGCGGATCGAGGCGTGCGACCCGCCCCGCCGCTTCGCGTTCTCGTGGCCCGGCTGCGGCGGGGACCTGACGGACGACACCGCCCTGACCGCGACCTTCACGCTCGAGGCCGACGGCACCGGGACGCTGCTCACGGTCGTCGAGACCGGGTTCGACAAGCTCGGCGACGAGCGGCTGCGCCAGCTCGCGGACCACCGCGACGGCTGGACGTCCGAGCTCGACGAGCTCGTGCGGCTGGTGCGCGACGAGGTCGCGGCGTGACGTCCGCGACCGGCACGACCGACGTGGTCGCGGTGTGCGCCGCCCTCGGTGACGAGACGCGGTGGCAGGTGCTCAGCGAGGTCGGTCGCGGGGAGGCGTCGGCGTCGGCGCTGGCCGAGCGGCTGCCGGTGACGCGGCAGGCGATCGCCAAGCACCTCGCCGTGCTGGCCGAGGTGGGTCTCGTCGAGCCCGTGCGCGCCGGACGTGAGGTGCGCTACCGCGCCGTCGGTGCGCGCCTCGGCCTGCTCGCGCGGACGCTCGAGGCCGTCGGCGCGCGCTGGGACGAGCGCCTGGCCGCGATCGCACGTCTCGCGGAGTCCCCGGCGCCCTGACCGCGTCACCCGTCACCCGCCACCCACCGCCGAGCGCGGACCGTCCGAGGTCCGCGCTCGGCGGCGTGCCGGGCACCCGGACCACAGTGCGGACGACCACCCGGGGCCGTGCGACGCGCGCGTAGCGTCACAGGCGTCGTGACACGGGGTGCCGCACCAGCGGCTGAGATCACACCCGTCGAACCTGATCTAGGTCGCACTAGCGAAGGGATGTCGCGCATGTCTCCCATGCGTCCACCGCTGCACGCCCACCCGCACCGTCGCCGGGGGCGTCTCACCCCCTGACGTCGACGCGTCCACCGCGCGTCGCCCCGCAGGCCCACCGGTCGCCCACGCGTCCGGCGATCGCGCACGCCCTCCTGGAGACCCCATGACCCGCCGCCGCCTCGCGCTCGCCACCGCCCTGCTCGCCGCCGCGCTCCTGCCCGCCGCCTGTGCCGACGGCGCGGCCACCGCCGCCGACCGTCCCGTCGTCCGGTTCGCGCTCGACTGGACGCCCAACACCAACCACACCGGCCTGGAGGTCGCGCTCGCCCAGGGCTGGTTCGACGACGCGGGCCTCGACGTCCAGGTGCTGCCGTACACCGACGTCCAGCCGGACGCACTGATCGACGCCGGCGCCGCCGAGGCGGGCATCAGCTTCCACGGCGACTCGGTGCTCGCCCAGGCGGCCGGCGCCGACGTGGTCGCGGTGCTCGCGCCGCTGCAGCACTGGGCCTCGGCCATCGCGGTGCGCGCCGACGACGCGACGATCACGCGCCCGCGGGACCTCGACGGGCGGGTCTACGCCGGGTTCGGCGGCCCGGCGGAGGTGCCGCTGCTGCAGGCGGTGATCCGCGCCGACGGCGGGCGCGGCGACGTGACGGCCGTGACCCTGGGGACCAGCGCCTACGCCGCCCTGTACGCGGGCGAGGCGGACGTCGCGATCCCGTTCGTCGCGTGGGAGGGGCTCGAGGCGCAGCGGGCCGGCACACCGCTGCGCTACTTCCGGTACACGGACTACGGGTTCCCCGACGCGTACGCGGTGCTGGTCGACGCCCGCCGCTCCTGGGTGGCCGACGAGCCGGAGGTCGCCGCCGCGTTCGTCGACGCCCTGGGGCGCGGCTACGAGTACGCCGCCGACCACCCCGACGAGGCCGCGGAGCTGCTGGTCGCCGCGCACCCCGACGCGTTCGCGGACCCCGGCATGGTCGTCGAGAGCCAGCGCCTGCTGGCGGCGGAGTACATGCGCGCCGCCGACGGCACCGTCGGCGGCATCGAGACCGCGCAGCTCGCCGGCTACGGCGACTTCCTGCTCGAGCAGGGGCTGCTGGCCGGACCGGACGGGGAGGTCCTGACGACCCGGCCCGACTGGTCGACCTTCCACGTCGACCTCGGCGGCGCGCCGTGACGGACGTGCCAGGGCGGGTGCTCCCCGTGGGTGTGGGCGTCCTCGCGCTGCTGGGCGTCTGGCAGGTGGTCGTCGCGACGGGCGACGTCGCACCGCGCCTCCTGCCGTCCCCGGCCCGGGTCGCGCAGCAGGCGTGGACGCACCGGGACGCCCTCGCGGGCCACGCGGGCGCGACGCTCACCGTGGCGCTGGTCGGGTTCGCGGTGTCGGTGGCGGTCGCGGGGGTGCTGGCCGTCACGCTCGACCGGCTGCCTCGCCTGCGGACGGGTGTGGTGCCGCTGCTCGTGGCGTCGCAGACCGTGCCCGTGCTGGTCGTCGCGCCGCTGCTCGTCCTGTGGTTCGGGTTCGGGCTCGCGCCCAAGGTGCTGGTCGTGACGCTCGTGACGTTCTTCCCCGTCGCGCTGGGCCTCGTCGAGGGGTTCGCGGCGGCCGGGCCCGGTGCGTCGGCGCTGCTGGCGACGATGGGTGCGAGCCGGTGGCAGGAGTTCGCGCACGTGCGGCTGCCCGCCGCGATGCCCCGGTTCTTCACGGCACTGCGGATCGGCGTCACGTACGCGGTGGTCGGGGCTGTCGTCGCGGAGTACGCGGGGGCCGTGCAGGGCCTCGGGACGTACATGACGATGCAGCGCGCCGCGTTCCGCACCGACCTGGTGCTGGCCGCCGTCGGGGCGTGCGCCGCGCTCACCCTGGCGCTGTACGCGCTGACCTGCGGGATCGAGCGCGTCGTCGTGCCGTGGGCGCGACCGCGGCGGGTGCGTCGTGCCTGACGCGCTGCTGCAGGTCCGCGACGTGCACCTCGCGCTGCCGGCCGCCGACGGGCCGCGGCCGGTGCTCTCCGGCGTCGACCTGGCGGTGCCCCGGGGGTCGTTCACGTGCGTCGTCGGGCCGTCCGGGTGCGGCAAGAGCACGCTGCTCGGGGTCGTCGCGGGCCTGCGTCGCCCCGACCGCGGGCAGGTGCTGCTCGACGGCCGCGACGTCACCGGTGCGCCGGGCCGGGCCGCGTGGATGGCGCAGGACGACCTGCTGCTCGAGTGGCGCACGGTCCTCGACAACGTCGCCCTCGGGCTCGAGGTGCAGGGCGTGCGCCGCCGCGAGGCGCGCGACCGCGTGCGCGACCTGCTCGTGGAGTTCGGGCTGGCCGACCACGCCGACGCGCGCCCCTCGGAGCTGTCGGGTGGCCTGCGGCAGCGCGCCGCGCTCGCGCGGACGGTCGCGCAGGGGCGCGACCTGCTGCTGCTCGACGAGCCGTTCGGCGCGCTCGACGCCCTGACGCGGCTGCACCTGCAGCGCTGGCTCGCGGCGACGTGGGCGGAGCACCGCTGGACCGTCGTCATGGTGACGCACGACGTGCGCGAGGCCGTGACCCTCGCCGACCAGGTCGTCCGCCTGTCCGGGCAGCCGGCCCGCGTCGCGGCCCGTCACCCGGTGGGCGACCCGCGCCCGCGGCACCCGGCGGCGCTCGGGCCCGTCGCCCGGCGTGTGGAGCACGAGGTGCTGACCGGTCTGGGCGTCGGGGTCGTGCCGGACCCGCTGCTCTCCCGGACGGGGTGTCCGGGAGAGCAGCCGGGGGTCACAGAGCGGAGTTCTGCATGGACCCCGTGAAGCCGCCCTCGGGGTGCGTGACGAGGCACTGGACGACGTCGTCCCCCTGCTCCCAGCTCTCCTCGGTGGGGGTGAAGGGCACGAAGTCGAGCGTCGACTCCTCGTACGACGTGCCGACGAAGCCCGCGAAGGCGTCGTAGCAGAACGTCTCGGCGACCGACGGCGTCTCGGTGTCTGCGGCCTCCCGCAGGGCGAGGTCGGCCTGGAACTGCTCCTCGGTCAGGGTGGTCTCGGCGTAGATCTCGGCGTCGTGCGGGTCGGCGCAGGGCACGGTCCGCACGGAGTCGAACTCGGTGGCCTCGGAGAGGGCGGCGTAGTCGATGCAGTCGCCGACCTGGAGCGAGAAGGCGTCGGCCTCGGCCGCCTCGGTGATCTCGCCGCCCGGCTCGTCGCGCTGGGCCTCCTCGGTGCCGCCGAGGGCGGAGTCGAGCGCGGAGCAACCGGTGAGCGCCGCAGCGAGGGCGAGGGCCAGGACAGGAGCGGTCAGCAGACCGCGGGTTCGTGTGTTCACGCGGAGAAGTGAAGCAGCGTCCCCCGTCCGGGTGACACCGTTTTGCCCACATTTCGGTAACGATGCGCCGGGACGTCAGGCGCCCGCCCCGGGGGCCGCCGTCACCGGGTGGCAGGGACGGGGGCCAGGCCCCGCACGGCGCTGGTCACCGCGTCCCGGAACGCCGCCGAGGACGCGACCGGCCCGGGGAACACCTCGTCGATCGCGAACAGCCGCCCGACGGGGTCCGGCGCGGCGACCGCCTCGGCCAGCCGCGCGGCCATCGGGTCGTCGAGCACCACGCGGCGGCCGGCCACGACCAGGTCACCCGCGACCGCGGCCTGCACGTACGCCACCCACCCGGCGAGCGCGTGCGCCGCGGCGTGCGGCACGACGCCCGCGGCGAGCCGGTCGGCGACCGTCCCCAGCAGCCGCTGCGGCAGCTTCTGCGACCCGTCCATCGCGACCTGCACGGTCGTGTGCCCGGTGCGCGGGTTGGCGAACCGGTCCAGCACCTCGTCGCGGTACGCGCGCAGGTCCAGGCCCTCCGGCGCGACGAGCGTCGGTAGCACGTCCTCGTCGACGAGCGAGCGCGCGAGCGACTCCAGGTCGGGGTCGGCGACGGCCTCGGCGATGGTCGCGTGCCCGCGCAGGGCGCCGTGGTACGCCAGCGCGGAGTGCGTCGCGTTGAGGATCCGCAGCTTGGCGCGCTCGAACGGTGCGACGTCCTGCGTCAGCGTCGCACCCGCGAGCTCCCACGCGGGACGCGGCCCGGCGAACGAGTCCTCGACGACCCACTGGAAGAACGGCTCGCCCGCGACGAGGCCGGCGTCGCGCAGGCCCAGCATGGCGGCCGCCTCCGCGCGGTGCGCGTCGGTGGTCGCGGGCACGATCCGGTCGACCATGGTCGACGGGAAGCGCACGGACGACGCGACCCACGCGGCCACGTCGTCCGCACCCGGCACCGCTGCCAGCGCCTGCCCGACCAGGCGCGCGAGCACCGCGCCGTTGTCGCCGAGGTTGTCGCAGGGCACCACGGTCAGCGGCGCACGGGACGTCCGGTACCGCCGGACCAGCCCGCGCACGAGCATCCCGATCGGCGTGAGCGTCGCGGCCTCGTCGTCGCGGACGAGCTCACTCGCCGCCGACCCCAGGTCGGCCGCCACGTCGTGCGCGGCCGTGTCGAGCCGGCCGTCGGCCGCGCGGCGGTAGCCCTTCTCCGTCACCGTCAGCGTCACGACGTGGGTCGTGGGCGCCGCGATCGTGGCGAGCACGAGGGGGGTGTCCCGGCCCGGGTAGGCGACGGCCCGCACGGCACCGACCACGCGCAGCGACGTGGTCCGCGCGCCGGTGGTCAGCACGCCGTACAGGCCGTCCTGCGGACCGAGCTGGTCGACCACCCGCGGGCTGCGCTGCGTCACGCCGAGCAGGCCCCAGCCCGTCTCGCCCGTCGTCGCCGCCGCGTCCTCGGTGCACACGGCCTGGTGCGCGCGGTGGAACGCGCCGATGCCGAGGTGCACCTGGCCCACGGTCAGCGCGTCGGGGTCCACGGCCGGGCCCTGCACCCCGTCGGGCAGGCCGTGCGCGACGCGGTCCGCCCACGTGGTGGCGGACAGGCGGGGCAGGGTCATCGGGGCTCCGGGGGGTGGGGAGGGGGTGCGGTGGTGCCGCGGACCACGAGCTCGACGGGCAGGAGGGTGGTCGGCGCGTCCGGGGTGTGCGGGCCCAGCAGCAGGTCGACGGCGGTGCGGCCCAGGCGTGCGAGCGGCATCGCCACCGTCGTGAGCGCGGGGGTGACGAGGGTCGCGACCGGGACGTCGTCGAACCCGACGACCGACACGTCGTCGGGCACCCGCAGGCCGCGCGCGCGCAGCCGGTCGACGATGCCGAGGGCCATGAGGTCGTTGTGCGCGAGCACGGCCGTCGCCCCGCTCGCGACGACGAGGTCGGCGGCGCCGACGCCCCCGGCGAACGCCGGCGGGTGCGCCCCGAGGTCGATCAGCTGGACGTCGAGGTCCAGGGCCTCGAGCCCGTCGCGGCGGCGGGCGTCGGACCACGAGCCCGCCGGGCCTCCCGCGTACGCGACCCGGCGGTGACCGAGCGCGTGCAGGTGGCGCACCGCCTGCCGGACGCCGCCGCGGTTGTCGACGGCCACCGACGGGAGCCCCGCGCCCTCCCGGTTGACGAGCAGCACCGGCCGGCCCCCGGCGGCCACGGACGCGAGGTCGTCGTCCGACATCCGCGGCGAGCACAGCAGGACGCCGTCGGCCTGCGCTCCCAGCTGACCGACGAGCTCGGCCTCCAGCAGCGGGTCCTCCTCGGCGTCGGCGACCACGACCGCGTGCCCCGACGCCCGGGCGCGGGACTGGACGGCCTTGGCGACGGCGGCGAAGAAGGGGTTCTCCAGGTCCGGCACGACGAGGCAGAGGTACCCGCTGCGACCGGTGATGAGCTCGCGCGCGGCCCGGTTGGGGCGGTAGCCGAGCTCGCGTGCGACACGGCGCACCGCTTCGCGCCGCTCGGGCGCGACGAGGTCCGGGGCGGACAGCGCCCGCGAGGCGGTCGCGGCGGAGACGCCGGCGGCACGTGCGACGTCGCGCAGCGTGACGGCCATCGGAGCTCCTGTCGACGTCGGGACGCGTCCGGGCGGCGGCACCGGCGGGCAGACGATGAAACCGATTTCATCATGGCGTGCCGCCCGGGCGCAATGTGCCCGGATCGTCCTTGCATCCGCCCTGAACGGGTGGCAGGGTCTGCCTGCAAACGTATTCACCGTGGTGGGCGACCCCCGTCGTCCGCACCGCGGCAGCGCGCCGCAGCGCCGCCGTGGCCCGGCGCTGGAGGATCCCCATGCCCGACCCCGCAGCCGCTGCTCCCCGCTGGGCGCTGCACCCCGACCGTGCCCTGCCGGCCGACCCGGTGACCCGCCCGGTCGCACGGCAGATCCTCGACGCGACGCGTGACCTGCCGATCGTGTCGATGCACGGTCACGTCGACGCCGGCGTGCTGGCGCGGGACGAGCGGTTCGACGACCCCGCCTCGCTGCTCGTCGTGCCGGACCACTACCTCGTGCGCATGCTGGTCTCCCAGGGCGTCCCGCACGAGGCTCTCGGCCTGCCGCGCCGCGACGGCGGCGCGGTGCAGAGCGACCCGCGAGAGATCTGGCGGACGTTCGCGTCGCACTGGCACCTCTTCCGCGGGACGCCCACGCGGTTCTGGATGGAGCACGTGCTGGTCGAGGTGCTCGGCGTGACCGAGCGGTTGTCCGCCGCCACGGCTGACGCCGCGTACGACACGATCGCCGAGCGCCTCGCCGAGCCGGGCTTCCGGCCGCTCGCGCTGCTCGACCGGTTCGGCATCGAGATCATCGCGACCACCGATCCCGCGTCCGCCGACCTGGCCGACCACGCCGACCTCGCCGCTCGCGGCTGGGGCGAGCGGATCGTCCCCACGTTCCGCCCGGACGCGGTGCTGCACGTCGACCGGCGGGGCTGGGCCGACGACGTCGCGCTGCTGGGGGAGCGCGCGGGTGTGCCGATCAGCTCCTACCGCGACTTCCTGCGGGCGCTGGAGGCGCGGCGCTGGGCCTTCGTCGACGCGGGTGCGCGCGCGACCGACCACGGTCACGTGCTCGCGGACACGACGCCGATGGCGGAGACCGACGCGACCGCCGTGTTCGCGTCCGCGCTGCGCGGTGACGTCGACCCGGCCGCGGCGCGCGCGTTCTCCGCCCACATGCTGTTCGAGATGGCGCGCATGTCCACGCAGGACGGCCTGGTCATGCAGCTTCACCCCGGGGCGCTGCGCGACCACGACCCGCACGTGGCGGCGACGCTCGGGCACGACGTGGGGTACGACATCCCGGTCGCCACGGAGTACGTGAAGGCGCTGCGTCCGCTGCTGTCCGCCTTCGGCCACCACCCGGACCTGCGCCTCGTGCTCTTCACGCTCGACGAGGACACGTTCAGCCGCGAGCTCGCGCCGCTGGCGGGCGTGTACCCGGCGGTGCGGCTGGGTGCACCGTGGTGGTTCCTCGACAGCCCCGACGGCATGCGGCGGTTCCGCGAGGCCGTCACCGACACCGCGGGGTTCGCCAACACCACGGGCTTCGTCGACGACACCCGCGCGTTCCTCTCGATCCCGGCGCGGCACGACCTGTCGCGACGCATCGACGCGGGCTTCCTCGCGCGGCTCGTCGTCGAGCACCGGCTCGACCTCGACGAGGCCCTGGAGACCGCCGTCGACCTGGCCTACGGCCTCCCCCGCGCCGCCTACGCCCGCCAGACCACCCCCGCAGGTGCGTGAGAGTGCGATCCAGTCCCCCCAGGTGCGTGAGAGTGCGATCCAGTCCCCCCTGAGAGCGCGCGAGAGTGCAATCCAGTCCCCCAGGGGTGCGTGAGAGTGCAATCCAGTCACCCCTGAGGTGCGCGAGGGTGCGATCCAGTCGCACCCCAGGTGCGTGAGAGTGCGATCCAGTCACCGCCCAGGTGCGTGAGGGTGCGATCCAGTCACCCCCCAGGTGCGCGAGAGTGCGATCCAGTCACCGCCCAGGTGCGTGAAGGTGCGATCCAGTCACGACGGGGTGACTGGATTGCACTCTCACGCCAGGAGGGGGAGGGGCGGAGG
>JADGMW010000210.1_pt1 | contig 37007 bp, 29 predicted proteins | sample 8641801 | NCBI WGS metagenome assembly JADGMW01 (sample SAMN16272018, study PRJNA661076) | feces metagenome | isolation source: fecal sample from diarrhoea affected cattle A | host: Bos taurus | place: South Africa: Lokaleng Village, Mahikeng | collected 2019-09
AGCGAGAAGGGTGGCACCCGGTCTTCCGACCGAGTGCCACCCTTCTGCTGTGCGCAGTGCCGCGCGGATCAATCCTGTCCGGATCGACCCTGTGCGGATCAGTCCTGGTATCCGGGCGGGTAGAGAACAGACTTGGTCTCGCAGAACGCCTCGAGGCCTTCCGGCCCGTTCTCGCGTCCGATGCCCGAGTTCTTGTACCCGCCGAAGGGCGAACCGGGATCGAATGCGTACCAGTTGATTCCGTACGTGCCGGTGCGCACGCGCGACGCGATGTCCAGGCCCTTCTCCACATCGGTGGTGTACACCGACCCTGCCAGCCCGTAGTCGGAGTCGTTGGCGATCTTCACGGCCTCGTCGACGCTGTCGTAGGGCAGCACGCACAGGACGGGACCGAAGATCTCCTCGCGGGCGATCGTCATGGAATTGTCGACGTCGGCGAAGACGGTGGGCTCGACGAAGTATCCCGTGTCGAGTCCGGCGGGGCGGCCGCCGCCGAGAACGAGGCGCGCGCCTTCTTCGAGGCCCTTGGCGATGTACCCCTCGACACGTTCACGCTGCTTGGCGGAGATCAGTGGGCCGAGCTGTGCGCTGTCGTCGGACGGCGGCCCGACGGGGAAGAACGCTGCGGTGGCGACGATCTTCTCGACGACTTCGTCGTACCGGGATCGCGGCGCCAGGATCCGGGTCTGGCCGACACATGCCTGTCCGGTGTTCATCAGGCCCGACATCACGAGCATCGCGATGGTGGAGTCGAGATCGGCGTCCTCGAGGATGATGGCCGCGGACTTGCCGCCGAGTTCGAGTGAGCACCGCTTGAGGTTGCGTGCGGCGATCTCGCCGATGTGCTTGCCCACGGCCGTCGAACCGGTGAAGGTGATCTTGTCGAGATCGGGGTGCGAGACGAGGTACTCGCCGGTCTCGGCGCCACCGGGGACCACCGACAGGACACCCTCGGGAAGTCCTGCCTCCGTGAAGATCTCCGCGACGACGTTGACTGCCAGGGGAGATTCGGGTGCGGGCTTGAGGACCACGCTGCAGCCCGCGAGCAGGGCGGGGCCGAGCTTGTTGGCGCACAGGAACAAAGGCACGTTCCAGGCGATGACGGCGCCGACGACGCCGACGGGCTCACGGGTGACACGCGAGCGGCCGAACGAACCGGTCCGCTCGTCGGTCCACTGGAACGTCTCGGCAAGTCCTGCATAGTAATTGAGCGTCGCGAGCGACGGCGTCATCTGCATCATCTGGACCGAGGCGGCAGGCTGCCCCATTTCGGACGAGACGAGCGACGCGAGGTCGGCGGCGCGTTCTTCCATCAGCTTCGCGGCCTTCGCGATGACCTGGCCGCGTTCGGCCGGGGACATGCGGGGCCACGGCCCGTCGTCGAACGCGCGGCGAGCGGCGGCGACTGCGGCGTCGACGTCCTCGGGTCCTGCGACGGGAACCGATCCGACGCGTTCCTCCGTGGCAGGGGAGAACACCTCGAGCTTCTCGTCGGTCGACGGTTCCACCCAATGCCCGCCGATGAACAACTTGTCGTAGTCGGTCATGTCCGCTTCCTCACCAGTTGCTGTTCGCTCATGTAAAGGCAGGTTCGTGGTTCGGTGCCGACGATCCCGCGGCCCACCTGTGACCTCGAACACTAGAACAGGTTACAGGTTTTTGGAAAGAGTGCGGGCGACCGGTGGCGGGAAACCGTTGTGATGACCACACTGGAGAGTGCCTGGGGTCACGCGACGGACGGTCACGGGCCATGACGCTCGGTCACGGGCCAACGGTCAGGAGACAAACAATGGCGGAGAACAACCCCTTCGGATTCGATCCGGACGACCTCGACCGCGTGGTCCGTGAAGCCGGGGAGGAGCTACGACAGCTCAAGGACCGGGTGCTGTCGTTCCTCGACGCACCGGAACAGCCGCGCTCCCCTCGGAGCGCACCCACGCCCGAGACGACGGGCGACACCGGAGCCGGTGTGTGGGTCGTCTACAACTGCGACGAGGACGGCGTGGTGCGGGTCGACCAGGTCTACCCCGCCGAACTCGACGCACTGCGTGCGCTCAAGGGCAACACGGATCCGACCAGATCGGTGCGGTTCCTGCCGTACGGGATGAGCGTGAGCGTCCTCGACAGGCCGAACAAGACCGCGTCGGACGACGAGACGGAGACCGACGAGGACTCCGGCCTGTAACGGGCTCAACCTCGGTGGATGTACGACTCGAGCTGGTCGCGCTCGGCTTCGAGTTCGTCGAGGCGGCTCTTGACCACGTCGCCGATGCTGACGATGCCGACGAGGCGGCCGTCCTCGACCACGGGTAGGTGACGCACCCGCCTCGAGGTCATGGTTTCGGCGAGACTGTCCACCGTGTCGGTGGGCAGGCAGGTCGTCACGTCGGTGGTCATGAGGTTCCGCGCCTGATCGGCGAGGATGGACGGCCCGCGGTGGTTGAGGCTGCGCACCACGTCGCGCTCGGTGATGATGCCGACCACCGCCCCGTCCTCGACGACGACCATCGCCCCGATGTTGTAGCGGGCGAAATCTCCGAGCAGCTCACAGATCGGCGTCTCGGGTGGGACGGTGCAGACTCCCGAACCCTTGTTCCGCAAAATCTCAGCAATCCGCATCCCGGTACCGCCGATCGATCCGCTGGAAGAGTGGTACGTCAGAGGGTAGGGCAGTGTCCCGCGCGCGCAGGACTTGGTTATCTAGTCGTGACCTGCGGCGAGGAGCGACGCGCCGGCCAGCGTGCCCAGTGCGCCGAGTTCGGCGGGCACGACGCGCACCTCGCGCAGGAAACCGAGGCGGGCATGCCGCGTCGTCGACGCCAGCAACGGTCGCCACAGGTGCGTTCCGGACTGTGCGAATCCGCCACCGACCACAACGTGCGAGACATCGGCCAGGGCTACCGCCGATGCGATGACCTGCCCCAGCGCGGTTCCCGCGCGTTCGAGTGCGGCTGCCGCCACGCCGCTGCCTGCCTGTGCGTCGGCAGCGAGGGCGGTGCCGTCGGATCCCTCCCAGCCGTGCAGCCGCGCCCACCGCACCGCTGCCGGCCCGCTCGCGACGGTCTCGATACATCCGACCCCGCCGCACGCACACACCGCGGTGCCGTACGCCGAGACCATGTGCCCGATGTGGCCGGCGTTGCCGGTGCGGCCCGTGACGATCCGGCCGCCGAGCACCAGTCCGCCTCCGATGCCGGTACCGACGACGACGCCGAGCAGGTCGGCCACGCCGCGCCCGGCGCCGAAGCGCTGTTCGCCCAGCGCGGCGGCCGCTCCGTCCATCGCGAGCCGTACCCGGGCACCCGGGAACAGACTGCGGACCGCATCGGCCAGCGGGAACCCGCTCGCCCATTCGGTGATGTTGATGGGAAACACCGTGCCCCGCGCGGTGTCGACCGGGCCGGCCGCGGCGATACCGACCGCCGTGACCGGTTCGGTGCCGGCGACCTCCCGCAACAACGCCGCGCACGTCTCCCACACCCCTGCGGCGGGCACGGGTACGGACTGCGGTTCGAGAGGTGTCGCGTCGTCGGCGACGGTGGCCGCGGCAATTTTGGTGCCGCCGACGTCGAGTGCCAGTGCGGTCATACCGTGACCCTAGGGGATGCCTGCAGCAGGACCCACCGGGACGTCACCGGCGCTGCATCACGAGAACCAGGTTGCTCACAAGGATTTCGCGGATCCACGGCACCTTCACGAGCCACCACGCCCACCGCGGGTGATACCGCGGGAACGCGGCGAGCAGGGTGCCGTCGGTACTCGAGCGCGCCCAGCGCAGACCGTCGGCCGCTCCCACTTCGAACAGGGACTGCCCGTACCGGTTCTTCGGCTCGCGGCCGTGCTTGCGCGCATACCTGCGCGCCGCGTACTCACCGCCGAATGCGTGCCACGGCCCGGTCTCGTGGCCCCCGAAAGGTCCCCACCACAACGTGTAGGACAGCACCATCAACCCGCCCGGTCGCGTCACCCGCAACATCTCGTCGGCCATCACCCAGGGGGCCGGGACGTGCTCCGCGACATTCGACGAGAAGCACACATCCACCGACCCGTCCCGCAGCGGCAACGCCAGCCCCGACCCGCGGATCGCGCCGCCCACCCGGAGGCCCGCCGCGTGCATCTCGGACGGGTCCGGCTCGATCGGGACATAACGGGCCCCGACGGCGTTGAAGGCATCCGCGAAGTATCCGGGTCCGCCGCCGACGTCGACGACCGTCGTGCCGGCCAGCCCGGTGCCGGTCGCGCCGGTGTGCAGATCGCCGATCAGATCGACGGTGTCGCGGGCGAGCCCGCCGTAGAACTTGTCGGGCGCGGACTGCTCGAAACGGAAACTGCTCAGCAGGCCGGCCGACCGCCGCAACGTCGCGCGTCGTGCGAAGAGCCGGGTCACGCTGGAGTCGGGCGCGGTCGGAGAAGGCACGTCGAGACACCTTAGTGTGAGGCCGACGGACGCTCTCCATACCTATGGCGCGGCGTACCCGTTAGGGTGTTCGTTGTCATACCTAGGCCCTCCCGGGTCACACACCGGTCCCTTCGGGACGTCGCAAGATATTGGGGGCTCCGCGTGCAGGAGGTACTGCTGCTCTGCTGGCGTGACACCGGACACCCTCAAGGGGGTGGCAGTGAGCGGTACCTGGAGCAGGTAGGAGCCCAGCTCGCTGCGCGCGGTATCAAGGTCACGCTGCGTACCGCGTCGTATCCCGGTGCCCGCCGCCGCGACAGCGTGGACGGTATCGACATCAGTCGCGGTGGTGGCCGGCTGACGGTGTACCCCCGAGCGCTGGCCGCGATCCTGGCCGGCCGGTTCGGTGTCGGCCCGCTCGCCGGAATCCGGCCCGACGCTGTCATCGACACCCAGAACGGCATCCCGTTCTTCGCGCGGGTTGTCGCCGGCGCACCGGTCACCCTTCTCGTGCACCACTGCCACCGTGAGCAATGGCCCGTGGCGGGACGCCTGATGGCCAAGCTCGGCTGGTGGATCGAATCGTCGCTGTCACCGCGCGTGCATCGCCGCAACCAGTACCTCACGGTGTCCCTGCCGTCCGCCGACGAACTGCGCGCGCTCGGCGTCGACCGGGAGCGCATCGCGGTGGTGCGCAACGGCGCCGACGCGATACCTGCCGGGGTCGCACCCGGCGACGACCACACCCGTACCGAGCACCCGAGCCTGTGTGTGCTGTCGCGGCTCGTACCGCACAAGCAGATCGAAGATGCGCTCGGTGCTGTCGCGGCGCTGCGCGGCCGAATCCCCGGTCTGCATCTGGATGTCATCGGCGGCGGATGGTGGGAGCAGAATCTGCGCGACGCCGCCGCAGACCTCGGGATCGCGGACGCGGTGACGTTCCACGGCCACGTCCCGGAGGATCGCAAGCACGAACTCCTCTCCCGCGCATGGCTCCACGTCATGCCCTCCCGCAAGGAAGGGTGGGGTCTGGCGGTGGTCGAAGCCGCCCAGCACGGTGTGCCCACCATCGGCTACCGGAGTTCGAAGGGCCTGACCGATTCCATCATCGACGGGGTGACCGGGTTGCTCGTCGACTCCCCGGCCGAGTTGACCGATGCCGTCGCCGACCTTCTCGAGGACCGCGGGCGCCTGCGTCAACTCGGTGCGAAGGCACGCATCCGGGCCGGGGAGTTCTCGTGGGAGGCGACCGGCGACGGAGTGTTCGACGTGCTTGCCGGTACCACCCGTGGTCAGCCTGTATCAGGACTGTTTCCGAGGACGGGCGAACCGCTGCACCAGCACGCCCACCACGCCGCAGGCTGAGAGCAGCAGCCACACCACGTGTGCCGCGATAGCGGATGCACGGTGCGGAGAGGCGTCCGTGGTCACGCCGTCCACGCGGTAGAGACTCAGATCGTCGTCGCTGTAGACCGGCTCGAGCGCGGCCAGAGTCCGCTGCGACTCGCCCCGATCTCCGGGGGTGCGGTGCTCGACGAGCACCCAGCCCACCCCCTCCGCGGCGAGCGTGTCGGGACCGGCGCCGGTGAGCAGGAGTCGTTCCACTTCCTCCGCGCGGTGCCCCTCGCCGGCCACCGTGCCCCCGGCCACCAGCAGGGTCCCGGTCTGCAACACGTCCGCGCGCACCATGCGCGGAGCCGGATCCAGCACGGCGGCCGGACCGGCGAAATCGAAGATCCGGAACATGCCACCGGGGAGCACGGCCACGTCGCCGTCGCGTGCGGTCACGTACTCGGTGACCTTCTGCCACCCGTCCGGGTAGCGGACGGGACGGACCTGCCCGGAGACGCCCCACGCGAGATCGGGCAGTGCGAGGACGAGTCCCGCGACCACCACGGCCGCCCAGATCGGGTCCGGTCCGGAGAATCGACGTTGTAGTGCCCCGACGCCCGCTGCTGCGGCGAGCGCGTAGCCGGGCATCGCCACCGCCACCCACTTCTGGGTGTCCCGGAGCAGCCCCACGCCGGGCACGTTCGCCATCGACCATTCGCCGGCTGCGAGTCCCGGGCCGGTCGCGGCCAGGGCCGGTCCGAGCACTGCGACCGCGGCGAGCACACCAGCGGCGACGACCACGGGATGACGACGACGTCGCCACAGCGCCGGCACACCGCACGCGACGATGCCGAGCAGCAGCAACGTGCCGACGAGCGCCCACGGGGTGGTGCGGGAGCCCGGCACGGCATCGCCGTTCCAGATGCCGCCGAGTCCCGCGAGGGAACCGAGGGTGCCGAGGAGTGGTTCTGCCCGCGCGGCGAACGCACGCACACCGGCCGGGTCGGCTTCGGTTCCTCCACCGGCCAGGAGAGTGGCGGTGAGCCACGGCAGCGACGCAAGGACGGTGAAGGCAACGGCTCCCGCCACCCGCACGACCGTCGAATTCCGGCCCCCGGGCAGGGCAAGAACGGCGAGCGTCACCACGGCGGCGAGCAGCACCCCGGTGGGCGTCAGCCCGGCCGCTGCCAGGCACACCGCCAGCGCGGGCCATCCACCGCGCTGCCGACGCCGGATCGACACGGCCGCGCATATCGCCCAGGGCAGCGCCGCGTATCCGGCGAGCAGGCTCCAATGGCCTTGCAGCAGGCGCTCCGCCACATAGGGATTCCAGATGGCGACCGTCGCCGCCACCACTTGGGCTGCCACCCCGGCCCGCGGCAGAACGACGGCCACGAGGCGTGCCGCTCCCCATCCCGCCGCCCACACCGACAGTGCGAGGATCGCGCTCACCGCGACCCCACCGTCCACCACCGTGGTCACCCACGCGAGCAGCGCATCCTGGGGGACCGCGCGGGCTGCCGCGTCGGACAGCCCGAGGGACGAGTCGGTGAGGAAAGACCGCGGCGTGCTCACCGCGTCGCGCAGCAGCAGGTAACCGGGTGAGGTGAGGAGCGGGCCGAGCACGACGAATGTCAGGAGCAGTGAACACAGCGCCGGCACCGACCGCACCGGCAGCACCGGTGCGACCGACCGCGAGGACACCGGCGTCAGCATGGCGGCAGAATACGGGGTCCGTACTGATGCGAGGATGGGCGGATGCCTCGACCCGAGACCACGCGCCGGTCGGCTGCCGCTGGAATGACGATGGTGACCGTCGGGGCGATGACGGCCAACATCGCGGCCTACCTGCTGCACCTGCCCGCGGGCAGATGGCTCGGCCCCGCCGGGTACGGCGAGTTCGCGAGCCTGCTCGCCGCCCAACTCGTGCTGGCGGTCCCCGCGCTCGCGTTGCAGACGGTCGTGGCGCGCGAGGCTGTGCACGGCAGCAGCGTCGCGGTGCTGCGGCGCCTCGGGTACCGGTGCGCCGCCTGGGCGGGCCTCGCCGCGCTGGTTCTCGTTCCCGTGGTGGCGTGGGCACTCGACACCAGCGTCGCCGGTGCGTTCGGATCTCTCGTGACGGCGCCCCTGCTCGTCCTTCTCGCGGCCGAACAGGGCCTTCTCCAGGGGCGTGGCAGGTTCGCGGCGCTCAGCGTCGTGCTGGCCACAGCGGGCATCGCGAAGGTCGCCCCGGCGGTTGTCGTGCTCATGCTCGGTGGCGGACCCGGGGCGGCGCTGTTCGCCGGCGCTGTGGGGACCGGCATCACCGCGATCTTTGCGTCCGTCCTCGTCGGGCGCACCGATCCGGCTGACGCGGGGTCCTCCTGGACGCCGTCCGCCGGTGCGATCCTGCGCGCCTCCCAGGTGCAACTCGCGCTGATCGCGCTGACCTCACTCGATCTGCTGCTCGCCCGGATGGTGCTGGACCCGGAGTCCGCAGGCCTGTATGCCCTCGGTGCTGTCGCGACGAAGGTGGCGTTCTGGCTGCCGCAGGCTGTGGGTGTGGTGCTCTATCCACGAATGGCCGATCCGGCGGAGTCCGCGGGGGCGGTGCGGTCCGCGCTGACGGTGCTCGTGGCGCTGGGCGCGGCGCTCGTCGCGGCAGCAGCGTTGTGTGCACCGCTCGTCCCGCTGCTCGTGGGAGATGCGTACCGGCCTGTGCAGTCGTTGCTGTGGATGTTCGCCCTCCAGGGAGCGTGCCTGGCGGTGCTGCAGGGCGCGCTGCTGTCGGCGATCGCGGGCGAGCGCACGCACCTGGCACTGGTCGCATGGGCCGGTCTTCTCGTCGAGGTGATCCTGATGGTGACGGTGGCGTCGACGATCGAGCAGTTCGTCGGCGTCGCGGTGGGGGTGGCGGCCACGACCGCCGCGGTGGTCGCAGTGCTGGCCGTACGAACCGCCGCCGCGTCCGCCCCACGCCCGGACAGCGAACCCAGCCCGGGCAGCGGACCCAGCCCGGGCAGCGGACTCACGACCTGACCCACAACGACACCGCCCCCACCGTGAACGGTGGGGGCGGTGTCGTTGTTCTTTGCGCTGCGCGTGCCTACTGCTGCGGAGGCTTCCGCAGGTCGGTGCGCGGGATCTCCTGCGTCTGATCGGTGGTCCAGTCACGCTGCTGCGTGTCCGAGCCCTGATCGTTCCGCGGGATGACCTCGGTCCTGTCGTCGGTGTAGTCCCGCTGCGGCGACGCGGAGTGCGCCGGTCCCACCGTCGTGGTGGCCGGGCCGGCCGGCGACGGTCCGGTGGTGGCAGCGGCACGACGGCCACCGTTCTGTCCGCCACGGAGACCGAGCACGATGCCCGCGATCAGCAGGATCGCGCCGAGGATGCCGAGGATGATCGGCACGGTACGACCGAACAGGGACAGCTGATCCTGTCCGTCCTTGGCCTGGCCGATCTGGTACTCGACGGTTTCCTCGTCGAACGGCAGTGTCACGTCGAGAATCGTCACCTCGGGGGTGTCGGCTTCGCGTGCGTAGTACTGGTTCTGTGCTTCCTGGCCCTTCACCACGACACCCGTGATGGGGTCGACCCACAGGTCGCGGACGTTGTTGTACCAGCGGGTCATCGTGATCGGCTCGTCACCCTCACCGACACCCCACGTGGAAGCGGGAAGGCTCAGCTTGTAGGTCGGGACCTCGGGATCGGCCTCGGACAGGTCGATCGGTCCGACTTCCTGGCTGAAGTGGTAGACCGCCATGCCGTTGATCTCTTCCTCACCCTTGAACTCGAGGGGGAAGGTCTCACGCGCGTTGATGTCGTAGTAGGGGTACGACTCCTGCTTGACATCGAACGGGAACTTGTACTGCAGGCCGTCGCGGTCGCCGAGATCGGTGGGCGGCGCGTCGGCAGTCGACTGCACCGTGCTCACCCGATCGGCGAAGTCCTCGGACGACACGGGCATCGACGTGTCGCGGTCGATCGTGACGCGGTCGACGGTCGCCGACACCAGTCCGGTGTCGCCCTGCATGTCGAGGCGACGCACCGTCTGACCCGCCTGGAGGGTCATGATGTCGCCGTCTGCGGGATCTTCCACCGTCACGTAACGCTGCGCCACGATCGGGACGTCCCTGTCGACCTGAGCATTGCCTGCGAGCAGGGCTCGGGAATTGAGGATGTCACCCGTGCCCTCGGCAACGGTGGTCACCTCGAGGTCGAGGGGTGTAGTCGCCAATTTGCCGACAGTGTAGGTCGGTACGAGAATTGCGATTACCAGGAGGAACGCCCCCAGGCCTATCAGAATCAACGCAAGTATCCGGCCGGAGCTCGAACGCTCAGCCATGCTGTCTCTCCTCACTCAACGGGTTGTCATCGAGTACCCCCACCGGCAGCAGGGCTGCACGGATCGCCTTGGCATCCGACCCGCGAACGCCACGTGAGCCAAGACACTAACAGTCCGCGGTGCTCGGTTGCTCGTGGCTCGTGACGAACCCGCATTTACGCGGGTGTGCCTGGGCGGGCACACTGGTCGCCGATGAGTAGTACAAGGGTCTCCGGCCCCCGCGTAAACGGGTTTCTCCCGGCGCTGGAGGGCATGCGCGGACTGGCATCGGTCGCCGTGGTGGTGACCCACGTCGCTTTCCAGACCGGTGCCGTGCACGAGTCGGCGCTCGGACGCGTGTGGGGTCGGCTGGACCTGGCCGTCGCCCTGTTCTTCGCCTTGTCGGGATTTCTGCTGTGGCGCCCGCACGCAGCCGAGGCCCGCGGTCTCGGCCCGCGGCCGTCTGCCCGGCGGTATCTGGTGTCGCGCGCGACGCGCATCCTGCCCGCCTACTGGATCGCGGTGATCCTGGTGCTGTGGCTGCTCCCCGGCGCCGGCGGCGGAGCCACGGTGTGGTGGGCGAACCTGACGTTCACGCAGGTCTTCGTGCCGCTCACCCTCACCGAGGGGCTCACCCAGATGTGGAGCCTGTCGGTGGAGGTCGCGTTCTATGCGGCGCTGCCGCTGATGGCGCTCGCCGTCTGCCGGTTGCGGGGCCCGGCCGCACGGATCCGGATTCCGCTCCTGCTCGGAGTGAGCGTGCTCTCGCTGCTGTGGGTGTGGTTGCCGATACCGACTCCCGAGCACATCAATCACGAGAACTGGCTGCCGGGGTATCTGCCCTGGTTCGCCGCCGGAATAGTGCTCGCCGAATTGGTGACCGGTCCCAGGACCTGGGTGCACCGGATCGCGGAGCGCCGGTACCTGATGCTGGGGATCGCGGCGGTCACATTCGGTCTGGCGACGACTCCGCTTGCCGGACCGAAGACGCTCACCGACCTCGAACCGTGGGAGTACAGCAACAAGATCGTGCTGGGCGCGATCATGAGTTTCGCGCTGCTCGCTCCGCTGGTCCTCGCCCCGCGCGAGCACCACGGATTCCTCGCGAGCGCGCCGGCGCTCGCGGTGGGGCGCTGGTCCTACGGCTTGTTCATCTGGCATCTCGCGGTGATGGCGATCATCTTCCCCGTCTTCGGGATCGCACCGTTCCAGGGGCATTTCTGGCCGGTGCTGGCCGTGACCTTCGTGCTCAGCGTTGCGATCGCGTCGGCCAGTTACGCGCTCGTGGAGGTGCCCGCGCGTGAGGCCTTCCAGCGTTGGGACCGCTCTCGCAAGGGCAGGGCGGCGAGCCCCACCGCGACGAGTCCCACCAGCGCCGCGAGCTGAATCAGGTACGAGTGCCCGACGTAGCCGTCGGGTGAGCGCCACGGCCCGGTGGACAACAGGGCCATCGCGAGCACGGTGGCACCGCCGGCAGTTCCCACAAGCAGACGCGATGCGGCTCGCCGACCCCAGCGTCGGGTCGCGGTGACGAGTCCCAGGGTGCCGAGGACCGCGACGACGGCACCTGCACCGCCGGCCACGACGACGGCAGCGGCGAGGACACCGGCCAGTCCGGCGACCGGCGACCGCCATGTGCGCGGTGCGGGACCGGGATCGGAGGCGCGCCGACGCGAGAGCGGCCACAGGGCCAGCGCGAACAGCGGCACCAGCAGCGCCAGTCCACCGAAGATCCCCACCCGGTACCAGCGGTCGGTCGTGAACTCGAGCGTCAGTGTGCTGTCCGGTCCGGCGGGCAGTATCCACCCCTGCTGCCAGCCGTCGACGACGACAGGGGTGGGCTCGAGACCGTCGGTGCTGCTGCTCGCCACCCAGCCGATGTTGGTGCTTTCCGGGATCACGACGAGCCGGTCCTCGTCGCTCGCGGGCACGGTGAGCTCCCGCAGGTTCGCGGACCAGGCGCCGGTCTCCAACTCCACCGGGGACACGGCCGGGGCGTCGGCGCCCGGCACCGTCAGTTGCAGGCGGGACACGATGAACGGGGTTCCCGGCGACACGTCGACGTCGACGCGACCGGCGTTCATGCCCACCGCATCGGTATCGCAGAGCGTCGCCGGCACTTCGGCCCCGGCGGCGAGATCGGCAACGCTCGCCGTCACCGACGTGCGGTAGGGCTGCCCGTCGATGGTGACCACCGGGCCGTCGTCGCAGCCGACCGTCACCTCCCGGTCGTAGATCCGGTCCTGCGCACCGATCGGGCCGTCGTCACCGCGGACGGTCACCTCGGCGATACCCGGGGGCGCAAGCTTCGAGAATCCCAGCACCGTGCGGTCGAGGACGTCGTCCCAGCGGAGAACGGTCAGCGTGATCCGGTCGGTGACATGCGGAGCGAGGTCCAGTGTGGTGGTGCCTTCGCTCAGCTCACGTACCTGTGGACCGTTCCCGAGGTTCACCGCGACCGCGCGTGGCGCGACGGGCAGCACTCCCAGCGACGTCGCGATGTCGAGGCCGGTGACCCGTTGCGGTGACGGCAGTTCCAGCGTCAGCGTCGGGCGGGGTCCGCCGGGTGCGAGGGAGCGTTCGTCGGCCGCCCACGATGTGCGCGGGTCCCCGTCGGTGGCGGCGAACGCCGACCCCTGCAGATCCACGACTTCCGCGTCACCGCGGGCGACGACGCGATCGGTGCGGTCGATGACGTCGTCGAGTGCGGGCCCGGGGCGCACGCGCAGCCACAGGTCCGGTTCGACGACGGTCGCGGCAGGCACCTCGAGCGTGCGCGTGAAGAGGTTGGGTTCTTCCGTCGACGTCGCGAGTCCCCGCGCGCAGCGCACCCGGTCCGGGGTGTCGACGCAACTGCCGCGTCCGGGGAATTCCTGTCCGAGATCCCAGCCGCGCACCGCGACACCCTCCGCGGGGCCCGGAACGACGATGCGGCGCCGGATGTCGAGGCGCTCGGGGTTGCGTCCGTCGGTGAATTCGTCGACCGCAAGTTCCGCGATCCCGAATTGGTTTCCGCGCGAACCACTTTCGGTGTGGGTCGAGGTGATGCGGATCCACGACGTGGTACCGAGCGGCAACGCGACGGTCTGAGGGCGGCCGGGCTCCTCGACCCGCACGGCGGTACTGCCCCGCTCGGTGGTCACTTCGAGCCACCGGACGGGATCGCCGAGCGCACCGGAACTGGTGGTCAGTTGCAGCATGCCCGAGTGGACCGGGGTGTCGAGATCGAGTTGCAACCACTGTCCGACGGCGGATTCGAGGCCGTTGCTGTGCCACCCGGTGGTGGGATCTCCGTCGACGACGGCTGCGGGCCCGCTGCCCACCGCGGTGCCTCCGAGTTGCGTGGCGTCCGACGCCGCGCTCGACACGGTGATCCGTGCGCCTTCCCATTCGGCACGGACGAGTTCGGCGCCGGGCACCGGATAGTCGGGTACCGCGTTGCGGGTGCGGCGTGGGTCGTCCGCGGCACGAATCGCCGACGAGTGGTGATCGACCTGGCCGTAGTCGGTTTCCCGGTCGGTGGGGGTGTCGGTGACGGTGGCCTCGTCGACGGGCAGCCCCGTGCGGGCAGCGTCGGCGGAGAGAAGCGTGGGCCCGGCCAGATCCGGGTCTCCCGCGCGGAGGTTGAGCAGCGATTCGGGACCGCCCTGGACGACGGGCACATCGGCCGCGTCCACCATGTACGGCCCGATGGGTGTCGATTCGGTAGCCGCGACCTTGTAGATCTCGACTGCGGGATATGCCGGCCGCAGGTCCGCGTCGGTCACGAACCCGTCGGCGCTCGCCGACACGATGTCGTTGCCGAACCGGGCGACGCGCTCGATCCCGGGCGACTCGTCGAGGGCTCGATGGACGAGTGCGGGTCGCGCGGACGGGGACGTCTCGGGATCGAGGTCGTTGCGCACCACGAGGAACCCGATGCCCTGGCCACGCAGGGTTGCGGCGAGTCCCGGCGACGGGCGGCCGTCCGCGATCTGCCGTTGCACCGAATCGAGGGCGCGGATCGCTCCGGGCGGGACGAGGGGCACGGCGTCGCGCGAGGCCCACGGCGTGGTTGCGAGCGCCTGCAGCGGCTCGTCGCGCGTCAGTCCCCAGATCTGGCTGCCGAACGGTGCCCCGGGCACGATCAGAGCACGTTCGCCGCGTTCGTCGGTGTGCTCGTCGAGCCATGCAGCGGTGGCGTGCCAGTAGTCCGGAACCTCGTCGTAGGCGCCGCGCGGCGCGAGCTTGCCTGTCCACGCCAGCGACGTGGCGAGGGTGAGGGCAACAAGGATGAGCGTGGCGCACGCGACCATCGGGTTGCGTTCGGGGTGGGCGAACGCCGTCCGGGTGCGCGCCCACGGCACCGAACCGGGAAGCGGAACCCGGCGCAGCAGGTGCGCGAGACCGAGTACGAGCGGCAGCCGCACCAGCGGTTCCAGTTTGTGCACGTTGCGCAACGGCGCGCCCGTGGAGTCGAGGAACGCGCGCACCTGATCGGCGACCGGCGATCCGAGCTCCCCGGCATATCCGGCGCCGAGGCCCGCGATTCCGACGAACAGGATCAGCGTGAGCCGGCCACGTGCCGGCATCGAGCGCATCGCGAGCCCGGCCAGTCCGGCGGCGGCGATCGCACCGGTGACGAGCACGGCAGCGGGCTGTGTGACCAGTACGGCGCCGGCGATGCGTTCGGGTGAGACGAACGGCGTCCAGCTGCTCGTTCCGCGAAGAACTTCCGCGAGCGATGTCCACTGGGTGGTCACACCCGACGATTCGATGAAGTCGAGGAACGGCGGGCTGACGCGGCCGAGCAGGAGCAGCGGCACCATCCACCACGTCACGGCGACGAGGCACAGCGGTATCCACCACGCCGTGAACCGCCACCATCGGCGGTTGGGCTTGTGCGAGGCCCACCACAACGCTGCGATCAGGCATGCAGCGGCCGTCGCGACGGCATTGATCGCACCCATGAGCGCGACTGCCGCGGCCGATTGCGCCGCGAGCCTGCGCGGCGAACCCACGTACCGAGTGCTCAGATACCGCACCACCGGCAGGAGCACCCACGGGGCGAGCATCATCGGATGCGCTTCGGACGAGATGGACCCGAGCGTGGTCAGAACGCGGGGGGAGAGAACGAACACGGCCGCCGCGACAACGCGGGAACCGCGGTTCCCGACTCCGAGGGCCTCGGCGAGCCGCACGATTCCCCAGAACCCGACGACGAGCAGCACCGCCCACCAGGCACGCTGCGTGATCCACGGCGGGATGTGCAGCAGCTGCCCGGCGGCGAAGAACGTGCCGTGAGGAAAGAAGTAGCCGTACGCCTGGTTTTGTACCTGTCCCAGCGGTGCGGTGCTACTCCACTGGTGAGCGGCGCGCGCGAGAAATCCGAGAGGGTTCTGCGTCAGGTCGTACTTCGTGTCGGCGACGACCAGGCCTGGAACCTGAGCGAACGACAACAGCACTGCCACCACGGTGGCGCCGAACAGCCACCGGCGGGACAGGGGTTCGGCGGACGGAGTGTCCGTCGCGCCTCGGTACGTGAGTGAACTCGAAGCGTTGCCGGAGCCGTCAGCGGCTGCCGTACTCAACCTGGTTCAGGAGGGAGGACTCGGCGTTTCCGCTGCGGTCGATCTGGGGACGCGTGTTCTCCTGCACTGCAGCAGTAACTCCGAACACCGCGACGACGCCGAGAACAGCACCGATTACCGCGCTGCCCAGGCCCGGACCCAGGAACTTCGCCATACCAATCTCCCCATCGTTCGTAACGCATGTCATATTGCTCGCGCCAAACTATCACCCCGGCGCGCGATGTCCGACCGCCTGCACCCCGAGAAGGATCTAGACCCCGAGCGAACCCAGCAGCGTGCGCAGCTTCGCGGTGGTTTCGTCGAGTTCCGCGTGCGGATCGGAATCGGCGACGATCCCCCCGCCTGCCCAGGCGACCGCCCGCCGGCAGTCCGAACTCAGCTCGGCGCAGCGGATCGCGACGAACCAGTCGCCGTCACCGTCGGCGTCGCACCAGCCGACCGCACCGCCGTAGAACCTGCGGTCGCCCTCGACCCGCGCGATGGCGTCCATGGCCGCTTCGGTGGGCGTACCGGCCACGGCGGGGGTGGGGTGCAATGCGGCCGCGAGGGTGAGCGCGTCCGTCTCCGGGTCGCGCAGCGTCCCGGTGATGGGGGTGGCCAGGTGCCACACATCCGGCGTGGAGGTGAGCTCGGGGGTTTCGGGGATCTGCAGGTCGCGGCACAGCGGCGCGAGACGGGCCCGGATCCACTCGACGACGTACCCGTGCTCGGCCAGGTTCTTCGCCGACCCCAGCAGTTCCTTGCCGGCGCGGCGGTCGTCGTCGGGGTCGTCGCACCGCGCCGCCGTCCCGGCGAGTGGTCGGCACGTGACGGTGTCCCCCCGGCGGCTGACGAGCAATTCGGGGCTCGCGCCGACCAAGGTGTGTCCCCAGAATCGTTCACCGGCCGCACTGAGATCGACCGCGAACGTCGCCGCGTCGGGATGCCGCTCGATCATGCGGGTGGCGAGGGTGAGGGGGTCGATGGGTGCGTCGGCCTCGAGGGCGACTCTCCTGGCCGCCACGACCTTGTCGAATTCGCCGAGTTCGAGCCGTTCCACCAGTGCGCGGACCCGCGCGACATGCACGCGCGGCAGCGGAAGCTCGGTGGTCCGGTAGACGTCCGGAAGGTCGGGGAGGTCGTCCGGCGCGGCCCACGGTCCGTCGGTGACGTCGGTGTGTTCCGGCTGGGCCAGCGCGACCGGTCGTGTCGGATCGAACGGCAGGGCGCCGACGACGATGTCGGCGTCTCCGCGGTGCAGGGCGCGAGACGCGGACGCGACATCGTCGAAGAGACGACGCGTGCCGGTGGCGTGCACGGTGCGATCGGCGCGGGAAAGCAGAAAACCGTCCATGGTGATTCGACGATATTCCTGCGCGCGCCGCGCTCAGCGTCCAGGTGGCACGATCAGCACGGGACGGTGACTGTGGCGCAGGACGTGGTCGGCCACCGAAGACTGCAGCAGCGAGCGCAGGCCCGTGGTGCCACGCGTGCCGGCGACGATGATGTCGACGTCGAGTTCGTCCGCCGCTTCGACGATGGCAGCCCACACCGCGTTGACCACCTCGACGGTGCGACCCTCGGCCTGCAACCCGAGGGAGTTGGCGAGTGCGAGTCCTTCGTCGTTGGTGACCTTCGCATCGGTCAGCGCGATGTCCTCACGGTCCTCGTCCGGAACCCATTCCGGTTGCATGACGCCGGAGAGTCCCGACATGCGCGCCGCCTGCCGCACCATCGGCTCCCAGGCTGTGACGACCACCGCTCGGCACGACTCGAGGAACCGCCCCGCGTACTGCACGGCGCGCTTGGAATTCTCGGACCCGTCGTAGGCGATCAGGATCAGATCTGCGGCCACCGGGCACCTCCTGTGTCGAGTGATACGGGGTCGAGTGGAGTCCGGGTCTGCCCGGGAAGGCCTCTACGACTGCGGGATGCGGGACGAATGCTCGGGTGCACCTTAGCGTGCGGCGACCGGCTGCGGGAGGGTTCGTCGCGGCGGTCCGCTACCGTCGGAACGATGCGGACCCGCCACACGCTCGCCGTCGTTCTCACCGCTGCACTCGCAGCCGCGGGATGCGGCGCGAACGACACCTCCGATGTCTCGACCACCAGCGGAACGGATGACACCGCGACGTCCGAGTCGAGGACCGCCACCTCGTCCGTGGAGGCCCTGCCGACGGCGCCACCGGCGTGCGGCGACGATCTGCTCGCCTCGCTCACGGGCAGGCAGAAGCTTGCGCAGTTGCTCAACGTGGGAGTCACCGGAGCGGACGACGCACGTGCGGCCGTGCAGTCCGAACAGATCGGCGGCATCTTCATCGGTAGCTGGACCGACCCCGCAATGCTCGCCGAACGGCAGGTTCAGGGTGTCGCGGCGCAGAGCACGCTGCCGTTGATGGTCACCATCGACGAGGAGGGCGGACGGGTGTCGCGTGTCGGGGCACTGCTCGGCACCGATCCGTCGGCGCGCGTCACCGCCGAGACCATGACGGTCGAGCAGACCTATCAGATGGCACTCGAGCGTGGACGGGAGCTGCGCGAGCTCGGTATCACCGTCAACTTCGCTCCCGACGTCGACGTGAGCAGTCAGCCCGACGACTCGGTCATCGGCGACCGTTCGTATTCGTCCGACCCGCAGGTGGTCGTCGAGTACGCCGGCGCCTACGCGCAGGGTCTCCGCGATGCGGGCATCATGCCGGTGCTCAAGCATTTCCCGGGCCACGGGTCGGCGTCGGGGGATTCGCACACCGGTGCTGTCACTGCTCCGCCGCTCGAGCAGCTGGAGCAGAGCGATCTCGTGCCCTACCGGGCACTGGTCGCGCCCGATGTCGCCGTCATGCTCGGGCACCTCGATGTTCCGGGACTGACGGGCGGGTTGCCGGCCAGCATCAGCCCGGAAGCGGTGGAGCTGTTGCGGTCGGGCTCGTACGGAGCACCCGAGTTCGACGGGGTGATCTTCACCGACGATCTGTCGGGGATGCGGGCGATCACCGACACCTACGACATCACCGAAGCGGTCGAGGCTGCGCTGGTGGCCGGCGTCGACCAGGCGCTGTGGCTGACCACGGACGAGGTCCCCGAGGTCCTCGACCACCTCGAGGACGCCGTGGCGGCGGGGGAACTGCCGCAGTCGCGGGTGGACGACGCCGTCCGTACGGTCGCTCGGGCCAAGGGCGCCCTGGACTGCTGATACGCATGTTCGCGCCTGTGCGCAGACTTCCCTACCGTAGAGTAAGAAACCGATTCGAGGAGGTGGGGAGGGTCGATGGCCGGCGGAACCAAACGATTGCCGCGCGCGGTGCGGGAGCAGCAGATGCTCGATGCCGCGGTGGACGTTTTCTCCGAGAACGGTTTCCACGACACCTCCATGGATGCGATCGCAGCACGGGCATCGATCTCGAAACCGATGCTCTACCTCTATTACGGCTCGAAGGACGAGTTGTTCGCCGCGTGCATCAGCCGCGAGGGGCAGCGTTTCGTCGAAGCGCTCACCCCGGCCGGCGATCCGTCGCTGTCGCCGCGTGAGCAACTGCGGGTCGCGCTCGAGTCGTTCCTCGGCTTCGTCGACCAGCACCGCAGTTCGTGGATGGTGCTCTACCGCCAGGCGCTTGCGCAACAGGTCTTCGCAGGACAGGTGCGGGGCAGCCGGGATCGGCTCATCGAACTCACCGCACATCTGCTCGAGTCGAGCACCCGGGACCCCGAACCGGGGACGGACTTCACGATCATGGCTGTCGCGCTGGTCGGTGCGGGAGAAGCGGTAGCCGACCGGATCGCGGGGGGCGAGATCGACGTCGCGAAGGCCGCCGAACTCCTCGACAACCTGGCATGGCGCGGTCTCGCGGGCAGAAAACGCTCGGATCCGCCGGGCTGAAACACCGCCGGATGTCGGAGGGCAGGTGCCGGGACGCCCCCATCGCGTCCCGGAACCTGCCCTCCGATCGTCAGCGCAGTGTTGCGGTGAGGTGTGGGTAGAGCTTCTTCGGATGGCGAAGCGAGATATCCCAGCCGTCGGCGTCGCGCCGCGCGTAGAGATTCACGGTCGCCGGAAGAAGTACCGGTTTACCGAATTTCACCGCGTAGGTCACTGCTCCGGGGACCTTGCCCTCGACGGCGCGTAATGCTGCCGCCGCACTCCACATTCCGTGGGCGATGGTCTTCGGGAAGCCGAAGGCCTTGGCGCCCAGGGTCGAAACGTGGATCGGATTCCGGTCTCCGGATACCGCAGCATACCGGGAGATGACCTTCTGATCCACCCTCAGTGTGGAAGTCGGGACCGGCGGAATTTCCACCTCCGGTGGGTCCTGCCTGGGCTGCCCCGACAGTGAAGTCCGTTGCTGATGAAGGAACGTGGAGGTCTGGCGCCACACCGGTTCCCTGCCGACCGCGACCTCGCTCACCACGTCGACCAGCAGACCCTTGCGGTGTTCGCGCATGTTCTCCGCGTGTACCCGCACGTCGAGCGGTTCGGTGACGGAGATGGGCCGGTACTGTTCGATCACGTTCTCGGCGTGTACCGAGCCGACGGCTGCGAACGGAAACCCTTTGGACACCATGAGTTTCATGACCACCGGGAAGGTGAGCATGAACGGGTAGGTGAGCGGCAGGGTGTCGCCGAACGTCAGCCCGCACACCTTGGTGTACTCGGCGAGGTTGTCCGGATCCACGCGCAGACCACGAAGGACGAGCGTGTCGTCGGGCAGCGTGTCGCCCTTGGCTCCCACGACCGGAAGTGCCGACAGCACAGCACGGCCGTAGACGCCGAGAACCGAAGGGCTCGAATCGAGTTCGATGACCGCCATCAGGCCCCCAGCATGGACTGACCGCACACGCGGACGACCTGGCCGGTCACGGCGCTCGACGCGGGGCTCGCGAACCACGCCACGGTTTCCGCGACGTCGACCGTCTCGCCACCCTGCTGCAACGAACTCATCAGTCGTCCGCCTTCGCGGGTCGCGACCGGGATGGCCGCGGTCATCGCGGTCTCGATGAAGCCCGGGGCGACGGCGTTGATCGTGATGTTCTTCTCGGCGAGGACCGGAGCGGTGGCCTGGACCAGTCCGATGACCCCGGCTTTGGACGCACCGTAGTTGGTCTGGCCACGATTGCCGGCGATCCCCGCGATCGAGGAGACATCCACGACGCGGCCGCCCTCCTTGAGCGCGCCCTTCTCGACCAGGACATCGGTGATCTTCTGGGGTGCAACGAGATTGACGCCGATGACGGCGTTCCACCGGGCGTCGTCCATGTTCGCGAGCAGCTTGTCGCGGGTGATGCCCGCGTTGTGCACGATGATGTCCGCTCCGCCGTGGCGTTCGAGAAGGTGCGCCGCGAGCTTGTCGCCTGCGTCGGGCGCGGTCACGTCGAGGGCGAGCGCAGTGCCGCCGACCTTGTTGGCGGTCTGCGCGAGTGCTTCCCCGGCCGCGGGGACGTCTGCCGCGACAACCGTGGCGCCGTCGCGCGCAAGGACCTCCGCGATGGTGGCGCCGATGCCGCGCGCCGCACCGGTGACGACGGCGACCTTTCCGGCGAGGGGCTTGTCCCACGACGCCGGAGCGGTCGCGTCGCCGTCTCCGATGCGGATGACCTGACCGTCGACGAAGGCGGATTTCGCCGAGAGCAGGAACCGCAGGGTCGATTCGGCGCCGGACAGTCCGGTCGACGCCTTGGGCGAGACGTAGACGAGTTGGGCGGTCGCACCGCGGCGAAGCTCTTTCGCGAGGCTGCGGGTGAATCCTTCGAGCGCGCGCTGCGCGATGCGTTCGTCCACCGACGACGCGTCCTCGGGCGTGGTGCCGAGAACGACGACGCGTCCGCTCGGGGCCACGTTTCGGATCGCGGGCTGGAAGAAGGTGAAGAGCTGTTCGAGGCCCGCGGAGTCGGTGATGCCCGTAGCGTCGAAGACGAGTCCGCCGAACGACGTGTCGGCGGGGTCGGCGATCGGGTAGTCACTCAGCAGCGACCGGATCGGCTCGATCAGCCGGCCGTTGCCACCGACGAGGAGCGGCCCGGGGAGTGCGGGTTCGCCGGGCTGGTAACGCCTGAGCTTCTCCGGCTGCGGCAGGCCGAACTGCTTGGCGAGGAAAGATCCGGGTGCGGACGAGATGAGCTGGGCGTAGAGCTTCGGAGCGCCCTTGGCTTCTGCCACGGTTCCACCTTCTTCTTTTCGGTCGTCGATGCAGTGGTCGACAACAAACTTACCCGTGAGTAAGAATAGTAACCAGAATTCGAGTCCATCTGAATCCGGGAGACACCAGTGACCACCAAAGCCCGTTCCACGCAACAGCGCCGTGTCGCCGTCCTCGGGGGCAACCGGATCCCGTTCGCACGGTCCGACCGCAAGTACGCGCGCGCATCGAACCAGGACATGTTCACCGCGACACTCGACGGCCTCGTCGGTCGCTTCAACCTCCAGGGCGAACGCCTCGGCGCAGTCGTCGGTGGCGCCGTTCTCAAACACAGCCGTGACTTCAACCTCGTCCGGGAGTCGGTCCTGGGCAGCGCACTCAGCCCGTACACGCCCGCATGGGACCTCCAGCAGGCCTGCGGCACGGGTCTGCAGTCGATCATCTCGGTGGGAGACGCGATCGCCGCCGGCCGCATCGAGGCCGGCATCGGCGGTGGCGTCGACACCACCTCCGACGCACCCATCGCCGTGAGCAACGAACTCCGCGAATTCCTGCTCTCGCTGAACCGGGCACGCGGCACCGGAGCACGCGCCAAGCTGCTCGGCAACGTCCGTCCGTCGATGCTCGGCATCGAGATCCCCCGCAACGGCGAACCCCGCACCGGTCTGTCGATGGGCGAGCACGCCGCGATCACCGCCAAGGAATTCGGAATCCGGCGCGAGGATCAGGACGAACTGGCCGTCGCGAGCCACCGCAACATGGCCGCGGCCTACGATCGCGGATTCTTCGACGATCTGGTCACCCCGTTCCTCGGCCTCACCCGCGACGACAATCTGCGGCCCGATTCGTCGGTCGAGAAGCTGTCGACGCTGAAGCCGGTGTTCGGGAAGAAGCTCGGCGACGCCACCATGACGGCGGGTAACTCCACTCCTCTCACCGACGGCGCTTCCGCGGCGCTTCTGTCCAGCGAGGAGTGGGCGGCGGAACGGAAGCTTCCGGTGCTGGCGTACCTGGTGGACTCCGAGACCGCCGCGGTCGACTACATCCACGGCGGCGACGGCCTGCTCATGGCTCCCACCTATGCAATTCCGCGTCTGCTGCAGCGCAACGGGCTGACGTTGCAGGATTTCGACTTCTACGAGATCCACGAGGCATTCGCATCCGTGGTGCTCGCCACGCTGCAGGCGTTCGAGTCGGAGGATTACTGCAAGGGCAAGCTCGGACTCGACGCACCCCTCGGATCGATCGACCGCAGCAAGCTCAACGTCAACGGTTCTTCACTCGCGGCCGGGCATCCGTTCGCGGCGACCGGTGGACGCATCGTGGCGGCGCTCGCCAAGATGCTGCACGAAAAGAAGCAGGAGACCGGGCAGCCGGTCCGCGGCCTCATCTCCATCTGCGCTGCCGGTGGCCAAGGTGTGACCGCAATTCTCGAGGCGTAGACCACACCGAACGAAAAAAATCCGGTAGGTCTGTAACGCCTCGGCGAGCACAGCGATAGACCGGTCGACCCCGTGTTGCTGCCTGACCCCCGACCTGGTAGCAACACGGGGTTTCTGCATTCCGGCCGCAGCGCGGTGAAACCGGGGAACTACTCTGGGTGTGGTAACCGGCGCACGGGGTTTCCGTCCCGGCGCGCCCAGTTGGTGAAGGGATTTGGGTGAGCGGCACACACGGGACCGACGGCTCCGAACACGAGAACGACGACGTTCGACCGGCCGAGCCCGATTCGCGGGGTTCGTCGGCAGGCGAGGCAGACAGTTCGTCGGCTCCGACCGAGCAGTTCGCTGCTTTTTCGGCGCCGCGGGTCCCGGAGACTCCCCGTGAAGAGCCTGCCGACCCCGGCACCGAGCCGCCGGAGCCTGAGAAGCCGCACTCCGGGACGCCCCAGCCCGAGACGGCAAAACTCGAGACCGCGCGCCCCGAAACACCGCGCGCCGAGACCGCACGGCCCGAGACCGCACGGCCCGAGACCGCACGGCCCGAGACGGACCCGTCCGAAGCGGCCACGGCGGTGATTCCGGTGGTGACGCAATCCGGTCGCGAAGACGCGTCCACCGCCCGTATCCACCGCTCGTCGGATGCCTCGTCCGCGAAGCCCGCCGGAAGTACACCGCTGCCTTCGTCGGCTCCGGATTCCCGCAACGCGCCGCCCCCGGCATCGCCTCCCACACCGCCGCCGGGTTCACCGCCCCCGGTCGCGCCTCCGCCCGGTGGCAACTCCGGATCGTCCGGCGACGGATCGGGCTCCTGGTGGTCGGGCGTGCCCAAGCGCACGGTCGCGCTGGTCGTCGGCGGAGTCGTCGCCTTGCTCGCCGTGCTGTACGTCGCAGACCTCGCGGTCAGTTCCGGCAAGGTGCCGCGCGGCGTCACCGTTGCCGGCATCGAGATCGGCGGGGAGTCGCTCGACGAGGCCGAAGCGCACCTGCGTCAGGTGCTCAGCGAGCGCCTCGACGAGCCCGTCCCGGTTGTCGCCGGGGAGACGAGCGGGGAAATCGTGCCTGCTCAGGCGGGGATCGGTATCGATTGGGATGCGACGCTCGACCGCGTCGGATCGCAGCCTCTGAACCCCTTCACGAGATTGGCCTCGTTCTTCGGCGACGAGGAGATCGGCGTCGTCTCCACCCGAGACGACGCGACGCTCGCCGTTGCCATCGACGAGTTCACGGCGGCCGCCGCGTATTCGCCGCGCGAGGGCAACATCGTGTTCGAGGGCGGTACCCCCGTCCCCGTCACCCCGCAGCCCGGTCAGCGCGTAGATGTCGCTACCGCATCCGACGTGTTCGCCGAGCGCTGGGCATTCGGTGAAGTGTCGCTGCCGGTCGAGCAGGTCGATGTCACGGTCACGCGTGAGGGCCTGGACCGCGCCCTCGCCGACATCGCCGTTCCGGCGGTCTCCGCCGACCTCGTCGTGCGCGGCAAGGACGGGACGCCGGCGACCCTCGCTCGCGACCAGATCGGTGCGGTGCTGTCGTTCGTGCCGGACGGCAAAGGCGGATTGACGCCGGAATACCATCCCGAGGCGGCAGTCGAGATTCTCGCTCCTCAGCTCCGGCCGACGGAAACCGAGCCCCGCGACGCCCGGATCGAGATCCAGGGCGGACGTCCCGCGGTGGTGCCCGGTGTGAAGGGCGAACTCGTCGACTGGGCCAAGACCCTCGAAACGTTCCCCGAACTGCTCGCCGTCACCGACGACCGGGTCGTCGAGGCGGTCTATCAGACCGTGGACCCTGCGCTCACCACCGAGGCAGCCGAGAAGCTCGGCATCAACGAGGTCATCGGGGAGTACACGACCGGCGGTTTCGAATACGCGTCCGGTGTCAACATCCGCCTGGCCGCCGCGGAGATCAACGGTGCGGTCCTGAAACCGGGAGAGACCTTCTCCCTCAACGGGTACACCGGCCCCCGCGGCGCAGCGGAGGGCTACGTCGAATCGGGCATCATCGAGGCGGGACGCCCCGGCAAAGCGGTCGGCGGTGGCATCAGCCAGCTGGCGACCACGCTCTACAACGCGTCCTACTTCGCAGGCATGGAGGACGTCGCCCACACCGAGCACAGCTACTACATCTCCCGCTATCCCGCCGCCCGTGAGGCCACTGTCTTCGAGGGTGCGATCGACCTGCAGTTCCGCAATCCGTTCGAGACGGGCGTGCTCATCCAGACGATCACCACCGGTTCCGACGTCACCGTGCGTCTGTGGGGGACCAAGACCGTGGACGTGCAGTCGATCACGGGTGAGCGCACGAACTTCACCACGCCGAACACCATCACGTTGCCTGCCGGCCCCGGCTGCATCGCGTCGAGCGGAGCCCAGGGATTCACGGTCTCCGACACTCGTGTCGTGACCGACGCAAAGACGGGTGCGCAGATTTCGAACACGACGCGGACGGTGCGCTACGACCCGGTGCCGATCGTCAAGTGCGTCGAGCCCGACGACAAGGACGGTGCGGACTCCGAAGGTGATCAGGGCGCGGGAGGCGACGCGCCCGCTCCGGCGAGCCCGGCGCCGGCGCCCGCGTCGTCGACGCCCGCGAGCGCTCCGGCCGGTGAAGCACCGGCGCAGGCGCCCGCGGAGGGCACCGCGTCCGATGCGGCCGACCCGATCGCGGAGCCGGAAGCCGCGGCGCCCGCGCGGAGACAGCCCGAGTCCGTGACTGCACCCGGGAACTGAGATTCGGCCGGTCCCGCTGAGCGAGATTCCACGTCGGGGAGTGTGACGCCGCTCATAGCCTCGGCGGCATGACCACACACATCAGCGCGGAGTCGTCGGCCGTCGAGCTTCTCGCAGATCAGCAGGCCGAGTTCCGTTCTCAGCGGACGAGTTCTCCCGCGGAACGCCGGGCCCGCATCCAGCGGGTGATCGACATGCTCGTCGCCCGCTGCGACGAACTGGTCGAGGCGATCGACGCCGACTTCGGTGGACGTCATCCGGGCTACACGACCGTCAACGACGTGCTCGGCTCGGTGACCGCTCTGAAGTACGCGCGCGATCACCTCGACGGCTGGATGCAGCCGGAGCAGCGGACGGTGTTCGCGCCGTACGACCAACTCGGTGCTACCGCTGCGATCCATTACCAGCCCAAGGGCTCGGTCGCGATCATCGGAACGTGGAACGCTCCGGTCTACACCCTGATGGGCCCACTCGCCGGTGTCCTCGCAGCCGGCAACCGCGCGGTGCTCAAACCGTCCGAGGTGGTCCCGCGCACCGCGCAGGTGCTGGCCGAGGCGGCCGCCGAGTTCCTCGATCCCGTGGACGTCGCGGTGGTCACCGGTGGCCCGGATGTCGCGCGGTCCCTCACGTCGCTGCCCTTCGACCACATCGTCTTCACCGGTGGTGTGGCCGCCGGTCGCTCGGTGCTCGAGAACGCTGCCCGCAACCTCGTCCCGGTGACCCTGGAACTGGGCGGGAAGTCGCCGGTGATCATCGGGCGCTCGGCCGACCTCGACACGGCGGCGTTCCGTATCGCGGTTGCCAAGGCCACCAACGGAGGTCAGCTCTGCGTCAACGCCGACACCGTGTACGTGCCCGCCGAATCCCTCGAGTCGTTTGTTTCGGCGATAACCCGGTCCTACGCGGAGTTGCTGCCCACGGTGGCCGGAAATCCGGACGCCACCGCGATCGTCGATGACCGGCATGCCGCACGGATCGACGGATACGTCAGCGAGGCAGCAGGACTGGGCGCACGAGTCGAGGTGGCTCCGGACGAGCCGATCAGCACCGAGGAACGCCGTCGGCCGCTGCGCTTGGTGCTCGACCCGCCAGAGTCTGCGGCGATCTCGCGGGAAGAGATCTTCGGACCCGCCCTGGTGGTGCGGACATACGACGATCTCACGCACGTCCTCGACACCGTCAACTCGGGTCCGAAACCCTTGGCGCTGTACTACTTCGGGAGGGACGCCGACGAGCAGCGCACCGTCGTCGACGGCACCACGTCCGGTGGCGTCACGATCAACGACGTGCTGATGCACGCGGGGATGCTCGACGCGCCGTTCGGCGGTGTCGGTGAATCCGGGATGGGTCACTACAACGGTCGCGAAGGATTCCTCGAATTCAGCCACGCCCGAACAATTTTCGAGTCACCGGAACATGATCCGCGCCGCGAGTGGGGAATGTTGCCGCCGTACGGCGAGGGATACCGCGCCGCGATGGCGGCTCAGATCACCCCGTGACTGCCCGGCTACCCCACGCTCGCCCCCACCCCGAGGAGAACACCTGATGAAGACCCGTGGCGCGATTATCCGCACAGCACCCGGTACCTACGAGATCGCCGACCTCGAGTTGGACGAACCGCGCCACGGCGAACTGATGGTCCGGATGGTGGCCGCAGGGCTGTGTCATTCCGACGACCACATCGCCACCGGTGACCACGCGGTCGGCAGTTACCCCATCTGCGGCGGTCACGAGGGTGCCGGTGTGGTGGTGCAGGTCGGACCCGGCACCACGGGATGGAGCGAGGGCGACCATGTGGTGTTCTCGTTCCTGGCTGCGTGCGGACGGTGCCGCTGGTGCGCGAAGGGCCTCCAGAACCTGTGCGATCGAGGTGCGGCGATCATGACCGGCAGCCGCCCCGACGATCCGGCGAGCTTCCGGCTGAGCCTCGACGGCGTCGAGGTCGCACAGACGTGCGGCCTGTCCACGTTCAGCGAATACACCACCGTCAGCGTCGATTCCGCGATCAAGGTGGACAAGGATCTCCCGCTCGACAAGCTGTGCCTGCTCGGCTGCGGTGTCGGCACCGGATGGGGCGCGGCGGTCAACTCCGCAGAGGTGTATCCCGGGCAGACCGTCATCGTGCAGGGAATCGGCGGAATCGGCATCAACGCCGTGCAGGGAGCCGCGCACGCCGGAGCGGCCCACATCATCGCCGTCGACCCGGTGGAGTTCAAGCGCGAGAGTGCACTGCGGTTCGGTGCGACCCATGCCGTCGCGGGTATGACGGAGGCCACCGAGATCGCACGTTCGTACACCAACGGGCAGGGCGCCGACGCCGCGATCGTCACCGTGGGCGTGACAACCGGCGAGCACATCGCGGAGGCGTTCTCGTCGATCCGGAAGGCCGGCACCTGTGTGGTGACCGGTCTCGGGAAGATGACCGACTTCGGGATCCCTATCAGCGCCATGGAATTGGTGCTGTACCAGAAGCGACTCCAGGGCTCGTTGTTCGGCGCCTTCGCGCCGACCGCCGACATCCCTTGGATGATCGACCTCTACACCTCGGGCAAGCTCATGCTCGACGAGCTGGTGACGTCCACCTACAAGCTCGACGACATCGCCCAAGGCTTCACCGACATGCACGAGGGCAGGAATCTGCGCGGGGTGGTCGTGTTCTGATCGAGCGGTAACCGGACGACAGTGGCTCCCGCCGATAATCGGCGGGAGCCACTGTCGTCTCGTTGTGTCCGCGGGTGTTACGCCGGGATCAGAATGCGGCTTCGTCGAGCTCCATGATGTCGAGGTCGACATTGGCGATGACGTTGCGCGACGTGGTCAGCTGCGGCAGAACGTTCTTGGCGAAGAACGACGCTGCGGCGACCTTGCCTTCGTAGAAGGCCTTGTCCTTGGCGTCCGCACCGGCGTCGAGCGCGGTGAGTGCGATCTCGGCGTGCTCGAGCAGCAGCCAGCCGATCATCAGGTCACCGAAGGACTCGAGGAATCGGACCGATCCGAGACCGACCTTGTACAGCTCGGTCGGCTGCTCCTGCGCACCCATGAGGAACTGGGTGAGCGTCGCGACCATGGCCTGCGTGTCGTCGAGGGCGGTGGCGAGCAGTGCACGCTCCGCCTTGAGACGGTCGTCGCCGCTCTCGCGCTCGAGGAACTTCTTGATCTGTCCGGCCACGTGGGCGAGAGCGACACCGCGATCGCGGGCGATCTTGCGGAAGAAGAAGTCCTGCGCCTGGATGGCGGTGGTGCCCTCGTACAGCGAGTCGATCTTCGCGTCGCGGATGTACTGCTCGATCGGGTAGTCCTGGAGGAAGCCGGAACCACCGAAGGTCTGCAGCGAGTCGGTCAGGTACTGGTAGGCCCGCTCCGAGCCACAGCCCTTGACGACCGGCAGAAGCAGGTCGTTGATGCGGTGGGCGAGGCCGGCGTCGGCGCCGGAGACCTGCTCGGCGACAACGTCGTCCTGGTGTGCGGCGGTGTAGAGGTACACGGCGCGCAGGCCCTCGGAGTACGCCTTCTGCATCGCGAGCGAGCGGCGCACGTCGGGGTGGTGCAGGATCGACACGCGCGGGGCGGTCTTGTCGGACATCTGGGTCAGGTCGGCGCCCTGGATGCGGTCCTTGGCGTACGCGAGTGCGTTCTGGTAGCCGGTCGACAGGGTGGCGATGGCCTTGGTGCCGACCATCATGCGAGCGTGCTCGATGACGTCGAACATCTGCGCGATGCCGTTGTGGACCTCACCGACGAGCCAGCCCTTGGCCGGGACGCCGTGGCCACCGAAGGTGAGCTCGCAGGTCGCGGAGGCCTTCAGGCCCATCTTGTGCTCGACGTTGGTGACGAACACGCCGTTGCGGTCGCCCATCTCGCCCTTCTCGAAGTCGAAGTGGAACTTCGGGACGAAGAAGAGCGACAGGCCCTTGGTGCCGGGGCCGGCGCCCTCGGGGCGGGCGAGGACGAGGTGGAAGATGTTCTCGAACAGGTCGTCGGAGTCGGCCGAGGTGATGAAGCGCTTGACGCCCTCGATGTGCCACGAGCCGTCGTCCTGCTTGATCGCCTTGGTGCGGCCCGCGCCCACGTCGGATCCGGCGTCGGGCTCGGTGAGCACCATGGTGGCGCCCCAGCCGCGTTCGACACAGGTGGCGGCCCACTGCTTCTGCTCGTCGGTGCCGTTCTCGAACAGCACGCCGGCGAAGGCGGGACCTGCTGCGTACATGAATGCGGCGGGCTGCGCGCCGAGCATCATCTCGTTGACCGCCCACAGGAGCGCGCGCGGCGACTCGGTGCCGCCGAGCTCCTCAGGGATGCCCATGGACCAGTAGCCGGCATCCCACCACGCCCGGAACGCCTTCTTGAAGCCCTCGGGGATGGACACCGAGTGGGTCTCCGGGTCGAAGACCGGGGGAGTGCGGTCGGTTTCCGCGAAGGCCTCGGCAGCGGGACCCTCGGCGAGCGCCTTGACCTCGGAAAGGATGCCGCGCGAGGTCTCCTCGTCGAGGTCGCCGAACGCACCTGTTTCGAGGACCTTCTGAATCTGCAGGAACTCGAAGAGATTGAACTCGAGGTCGCGGAGGTTGCTCTTGTAATGGCCCATGTCTGATGTCTCCCGGGGGTGTGGTGCGGTCCAGTTGGATCAAGTACCGCCCAAGCTTATTACTCGTCGGTAACATCTCTATGTTACTCGTCGGGCAACTAACTTCCAAGACTGACTTTGCGTGCCACCACCAAGGCATCGACGGCAGTTCCCGCTTCCGTTTCGCGGTGCCTGCGTTCGGCAACCTCGATATCGAGTCGGCCGTCGATGTCGTTCACGACATCTGTTGGTGTGTAGAGGATCTCGGCATCCTTGGGGCCTCCGACTCCGTGCTGGAGATTTGTCGAGTCGTGGCCGAGAAATATGAGGATTCCGTCAGGTTTCAGCGAACTGATGGCTTTGTCGACGAGTGCTTTCCGTTGCGACGGAGGGAAATGCAGGAATACCGAGAGGATCAAGTCATACGTGCCGTCGAAGGTGTCGGAAATCACATCGGAGAGCTGATATCGCAACCGGTCGCGCGATCTCTTGGGCGCCTGCGCAGCGATTCGGCGGGCCTTGTCCAGCGCCACGGCCGAGAAGTCGGTGCCGACCACCTCCCAGCCGCGCGTCGCGAGCCATAACGAGTGGCGGCCCTCCCCGCAGCCGAGATCGAGCGCGCGCCCGTGCGGCAGCGACGTCGCGAACTCCACCACCACCGGGTTGGGCGGAGCGCCCCACACCAGTTCCGAGGATTCGTACCGGTCGTCCCAGTCCTGTGCGTCCATACCGGCACGGTAGCGACCGGGCGCGATACCGGCTCCGACGAGGTGCGATACCACTGGGCGCGGCCTGCCCGGACCCCGTGCTGTGACATTTTCGTAACCCGCGCTACCGTGTCTCGATGCGGCGCACTGATGAGCAGTGCCCGAGGAGGAGGAGTTCGCCTGATGGGTGCACAGATCGCCGTCCCCGCCACGCTGAGGAACAGCGCGCTTCTCGGGTTGGGTGTGCACAGGCCCGAGCGGGTCGTCACCAACGCGGAGATCTGTGAACAGATCGATTCCAGCGACGAGTGGATCCAGTCGCGATCCGGAATCAAGGAACGCCGTTTCGCGAAGGCGCACCCCGAAGAGACGATCGTGGACATGTCGGTCGATGCCGCCTCGAAGGCGCTCGACGCAGCCGGACTGAGCGGCCCGCAGATCGACACCGTCATCATCGCGACCTCCACCTACGGCTTCCAGACGCCGCAGGCCGCCGCGCTCGTCGCGGACCGCCTCGGTACCGGCGGCGCCGCCGCCCTCGACATCCAGGCCGGTTGCGCAGGCTTCTGCTACGCGTTGGGTGTCGCATCCGACCTGGTGCGCGCCGGGACCGCGGAGAAGGTGCTCGTCGTCGGCGTCGAGCGAATGAGCGACGCCACCGAACCCACCGACCGCTCCGTGCGATTCATCTTCGGTGACGGTGCGGGCGCGGTCGTCGTCGGTGCCTCCGACGAGGTCGGTGTCGGCCCCACGGTGTGGGGATCGGACGGCTCGCAGGGCAACGCCATCCGCCAGGAGCCCGACTGGGTCGACTTCGCCCAGAACCCGCAGCAGAAGCGCCCCTGGATCATCATGGAAGGCACCGCGGTGTTCCGCTGGGCAGCCTTCGAAATGAGCAAGTACGCCCGCCAGATCGCCGACAAGTCCGGGGTCGCTCTCACCGACCTCGACGCGTTCGTGCCGCACCAGGCGAACCTGCGTATCAACGACGTCATCGTCAAGCAGCTCGAGCTTCCCGAGTCCGTGCAGGTGGCCGACGACATCATCGAGACCGGCAACACCTCTGCCGCGTCGATCCCGCTGGCGATGGAGAAGATGCTGCGCACCGGTCAGGTCGAGGCGGGCAGCACTGCCCTTCTCCTCGCGTTCGGTGCCGGCCTGTCCTACGCCGGCCAGATCGTGAAGATGCCTCCGCTGGCGCAGTAGTACATGGCCCGTACAGGACAGCCGTCGATTCCTCGATGGCTGTGGATTCTGTGCTTCATCGCGGTCTCGATCGCGGTCGTCGTCCTCGAACCCGTCGTCACCGACGAGTCGGGGGCAGCGGAGCCGCCGGTGGGGATTGCCACGGGAGGCGACCCCACGGCGGTCCTCGCGGCGCTCTCGGCGCTGCCGGTACGCGCCGCCGATCCTCAGGACGGCTACAGCCGTGAGCTCTTCGGGCCCGCCTGGACCGACAACGTCACGGTCGGGTTCGGCCGCAACGGCTGCGACACCCGCAACGACATTCTCAAGCGCGACCTCGTCGACATCTCGCTCGAGCCCGCCACGAAGGACTGCACGGTCCGGACCGGCACCCTGCGGGATACGTACACGAACCTGGAGATCTTCTTCCGACGCGGCACCGACACGTCCTCCGCGGTGCAGATCGACCACATCGTGGCCTTGTCCGACGCCTGGAAGAAGGGTGCCCGCTACCTCGACGACCAGGCGCGTCGCAACCTGGCCAACGATCCGCGCAATCTGCAGGCGGTCGACGGCCGCACCAACCAGTCGAAAGGCGACTCCGACGCCTCCGCCTGGCTGCCACCGAATGCGGGCTACCACTGCGACTACGTGGCGCGCCAGGTCGAGGTGAAGGTCGAGTACCGGCTGTGGGTCACCCCGGAAGAGCGCGACGCCATGGCCCGCGTTCTGTCGTCGTGCTGAAGCGGAGCGGTCACCTGGCGCGGAGGTTGATCGGCCCTCCGTCGTCGGGAAACGGCAGTGACGTGAAGTTCATCGGTGCGACGTAGTCGGCGGGTACGTCCCACTCGTACCGGAGCAGCAGGTGGTGCAGCACCGACTTGATCTCGGCGCCCGAGAAGTGCTGCCCGAGACAGCGGTGCACGCCACCGCCGAAAGGCGTCCACGCGTGGGGATGGACGCGGTCCTCCCGCCGTTCGGGAGCGAACCGCTCGGGGTCGAAACGTTCGGGATCCGGCCACAATTCGGCCATGTGGTGGCTGTAGTGGACACCGACGTTGACGAGCGTGCCCTTGGGAATGAAATGCCCCAGGATCTCGGTGTCGGCCCCTGCCCGGCGCACGACGCCGGGTACCGGCGTGACCAGGCGCTGGCACTCCTTGATCACCAGATCGAGCGCGGTGAGGTCGTCGAGTTGCGCGAAGACGGGCGTCGCGGTGCCGAGCGCTTCGGATTCCTCGCGGCACCGCTGCTGCCACTCGGGGTACTGGCCGAGATATTGCATCGCCGTCGAGAGCGTGATGGTGGAGGTGTCGTGTGCTGCCATCATCAGAAAGATCATGTGGTTGACGACGTCGTCGTCCGAGAACCGTTCCCCGTCCTCGGACTCCACGTGGCAGAAGACCGAGAAGATGTCGTTGCCCTCGGCTGCGCGCCGTGCGGGCAGGTAGCGGCGGAAGAACGCCTCGAGCCGCTTGCGTCCCTGGATGCCCTTGCGCCACCTGCTGCCGGGCAACGGATAGCGGACGATCGCGGTCGCCGCCTGTACGCACCCGATGAAGGCGCGGTTGACCTCCTGCATCTCCTGGTCCGACGAGCCCTCGGCGCCGCCCATGAAGATTTCGGTGGCCAGACTCAGGGTGAGTTCCTTGAGCGCGGGGTAGGCCCGGAAGCCGTCACCGGGGACCCAGGTGTCGAGCGTGCGTTCGATCGACGGATGCATCGCGTCGGTGTAGAGCGCGAGGCGGTCGCGCGTGAAGGCTTTCGCCATGATCCGGCGATGCGCGGTGTGTTCGTCGCCGTCCATGAGCATCAGTCCGCGGTCGAAGAACGGGCCGATCAACGCGCGCCATCCCGGGCCGCTCTGCAGGGCGCGGTCGCGGTTCTGCAATGCCGCCCCCACGGCGTCGGGCCCGATGAGCACGACCCACGGGCGCCCGGCGAACCGGAACCACGACACGGGGCCGTGCCGGTGGAACCGCTTGTCGTAGGCCTTGATCGGGTCCCGCATGTAGTCCAGCGCGTAGCCGATGTACGGGAGTCCGCTGTCGCCGGGGACGGGCTCGAGACCGGGCGGCGGGGGAGCGAGCATCTTCGTCACGGGGTACATCTCCCGTCGGATCGGGATCTGACTCTGGCTGTGGTCAGATTACTGTAACCCGCATCACACCGAGTGTGGCGTTCGATCGATATCCGCGTGCGACCGCAGTACTCCGGGCACGCTCAGCCGGCCTGGTCGGAGGGGCGGAGAAGGATCTCGTTGATGGTCAGATGACGGGGACGGGTCAGCGCGAAGACGATCACGTCCGCGATGTCGGGTGGCTCCACCGTGGAGGCGTCGTAACCCTGTTGCACGACCTGCCGGGTCGCGTTGTCGGTGATGTGCGTCGGCAACTCGGTGTCGACGATTCCGGGCTCGATGAGCATCACGCGCACGTCGGGGTGCAGTTCCTGGCGCAGTGACTCGGACCAGCCGTTGATTCCCCACTTCGTGGCGGCATAGACACCGTTGGTGGGCCGGGCGGTACGTCCGGCAACCGAGGAGATGTTGACGAGGTCCCCGCCACCGTCCCGAAGCTGCTCGAGGAAGACCTCGGTGGTCGTGATGGCCCCGAGCAGGTTGACCTCGATCATCCTGCGGTAGTCGTCGTGAAACTTCGGCGAGAACGGTCCGAGCAGCATGACGCCCGCGTTGTTGATCAGGACGTCCGCTCCGCCGAACTCGTCCTGCACCCGCTGAGCAGCGGCGACGAGGGAATCGCGGTCGGTCACGTCGGCCCGGATCGCGAGCGCACCGCTGCCCAGGTCGGCCGCGAGAGCTTCGATCCGGGCGAGGCGACGTGCGAGCAGCGCGACGCGGAAGCCCGCGCCCGCGAGGGCACGTGCGGTCGCGGCACCGATGCCGGACGACGCGCCGGTTACCACCGCCACGCGGCCCGAGTTCGAGGATTCGGTCATGAATCGGTCCCTTCGTGGGTGACGCTTCCATCAGACCACCGTCCGGGCGCCGGGGTCTGCGAAATCGCCCGGCCGACGCACGTCGCGGAGATGTACGTGACCGCCGACACATGCCATGCTGACGCGCATGGACGTCGAACGACCGAAGCTCGAAGGTACGGTCGCGGTCGGAAACGGTCGCCGTCTCGGTTTCGCCGAATTCGGCTCCGCGCAGGGACGCGCGGTGTTCTGGCTGCACGGCACCCCGGGAGCGCGCCGCCAGATCCCCGTCGAAGCCCGCGCCTTCGCCGAACGGGAGAACATCCGGCTGATCGGGATCGACCGTCCGGGGATCGGGTCGTCGACCCCGCACCTGTACGAGAACGTCCTGGCCTTCACCGACGATCTGGAGATCATCGCCGACACCCTGGGCGTCGATCGGATGGCGGTTGTCGGCCTCTCCGGCGGCGGTCCCTTCACGCTGGCGTCCGCGTACGCGCTGCAGGATCGGGTGGTGGCTGCCGCAGTGCTCGGCGGTGTCGCCCCGGTGGTCGGTCCGGAGGCGATCAGCAGTGCGCTGATGCGACTGGGAACGTTCGTCGCGCCGGTCCTTCAGGTGGCGGGCGCCCCCATCGGTACCGCACTGAGCGCCGGTATCCGGCTGGTCCGGCCCTTGGGGTCGCCGATCATCGACCTCTACGGACGACTCTCGCCGGAGGCCGACCGCCGTCTGCTCGCGAGGCCGGAGTTCAAGGCGATGTTCCTCGACGACCTGCTCAACGGCAGCCGGCACCGCATCTCCGCGCCGTTCGCCGACATCGTGGTGTTCACCCGCGACTGGGGCTTTCGCGTGTCGGACGTGAAGGTGCCGGTCCGCTGGTGGCACGGCGACAGCGACCACATCATTCCGTTCGAACACGGCCTGCACATGGTGGATCTGCTGCCCGACGCGGAGTTCCATCATCTGCCGGGTGAGAGTCATCTCGCCGGTCTCGGTGCCGCCCAGGAGATTCTCACGACGCTGATGAAACTGTGGGACGACGCGGACGCCGACCGGTAGAGGTGCCGGACGGCGCCTACCGCGACCGCTCGAGGACGTCGAGCAGCGCGCGCAGTTCCGAGGCGTCGACCTGCCCGGGTGCCGATGCCGTGCCCACCATCCCGAAGGTCGCGGCGGAACCGAACACCTGACCGGCGATCCGGGAGACCACCCCCAGGCCACCCATCGACATGGTGATCAGCGGGCGATCCGCGTACTCCTCGTGCATGATGCGTGTCGCATCGAGCAGGGTGAGCACGTCGGCAGCGGACCGGGGCATCACCGCGATCTTGCAGATGTCCGCTCCGAGTGCCTGCATCGCACGCAACCGCGAGACGATGTCGTCTTTCGGGGGCGTGGCATCGAAATCGTGGTTGGACGCGACCACCGCGACGTTCCGGGCGTGGGCGGACGCGACGATCCGCTTCACCGCGCGGCCGTCGCGCCGGTACTCCACGTCGATCAGGTCCACGGCACCGCTCTCGGCGAGCGCGATCGCCAGCTCGGCGTACGCGTCGTCGCCGGAGGTGGCCTGTCCGCCCTCGTGCGCGGTCCGGCAGGTCGCGAGCAGCGGCGTGGCACCGAGGGCGCCGGCGAGCGCGTGCGCCTGGGCGACCACCGACGCGGTGTCCTCGAGGGTGCCGAAGATGATGTTGGCGTCGATGTGCGCGGCTTCCTGCACGAGCGATGCCG
>JADGMW010000058.1_pt4 | contig 36622 bp, 31 predicted proteins | sample 8641801 | NCBI WGS metagenome assembly JADGMW01 (sample SAMN16272018, study PRJNA661076) | feces metagenome | isolation source: fecal sample from diarrhoea affected cattle A | host: Bos taurus | place: South Africa: Lokaleng Village, Mahikeng | collected 2019-09
GCGGTGTCGGTGGCAGGTGTGGTGCGGGCGGTATTCGCATCCGAGACGAGCGTGCTGTTCTGTTCCGCGATGCGGTCCCGGTCCTTTTGTGCTTTCGCTGCTTCTTTGCGGGCGTCCTTCGCCTCGCGGCGGGCAGTTCTGGTACGCCGGGACGATCGCCGCGCCCCGGACATGAGCAGAGCCAGCCCGAGCAGGCCGACAGCGCCCACGACGATGCCGTAGAGGAACAGTGTCCCGGTGGAGCCGGTGACCTCGTAGCCGAAGACGGAGAACCCGTCGGTGATCGTGTGTTCCTCGCCGCCGTTGGTCAATACGCCGACAACCCCGACGACAACGGCGGCGAGCAGGAGAACGAGTCCGAGGAGAATGAGCATGGTGGCCTCCAGGCCTACGGTGTGGTGCTCGGTGAACATGCAGGTACCCGCTCTTCAACGATGCCACGTGGTCGTGCTCGCGTCCTCGGTTCGACGATGATGACGGCAATTCGGGCACGGTGACGCTCCGCTCGTCGCGATCCCGTTGTGGCTCGTCCGCTCATGCCCGGACGCCGGCCGGGATCGGTCCCGAGCCGCCCGGGACCCGAGCGTGTCCGGCTGCAATTCGTTCGGACGGGCAGGAAAAGACCATCGATGCCGTGCGATTACCCGTGTCCGATTCCTCCCAGTACGCTACGGCGGTGTTCTCGATGTCGGTACCCCTGCCGCGTGCAGGGTCGTCCCGTCTCGCTCGGATCGGAAACGCACGCGGACATCGGACCGGTGTGCGGCGCGAAGTGGAAAGAACAGGACCTAAGCGAGCATGAGAGATCCTTCGTTACCCGAACCCAAGAGCGAACAGATCCGTTCCCGGATGACTGTCCAGGGCTGGTTCCAGGTTGCGTTCGCAGCCCTGGCGGTGTTCCTTCTGGTGGGCACGGTTATCGGTACCTACTTCATCGACCGGACCGCCCGGATCACCGACCAGTTGGTCGTGGACATCCAGCCGGCACAGGTCGAGGCGTACCGGTTCCAGTCTGCTCTGCTCAACCAGGAGACCGGAGCGCGTGGTTATGCCCTCACCGGAGACCCGGGCTTTCTCGAGCCGTACCTCACCGGGCTCGAGGCCGAGCAGAACTCCGTGGAGCGGCTGCGCACCCTGATGGCCGGTCACGACGATGCGCTCGCCAACCTCGACACCATCACCTCGAATGCGGCGGCATGGCGTGCCGAGTACGCAGAGCCGCTCGTGGATGCACCGCCGAGCGGGACCGAGCGAACCGATATCGCGGAGATCGAACGCGGACGTGCCGCCTTCGACGTGCTGCGCTCCCAATTCGAGGATCAGAACACGATCCTCGTCCAGGCTCAGGCGGACGGTTACGAGGGGCTCGTGCAAGCCCGCACCGTCCGCAATTCTGTCCTCGTGGCGATGGTGGTCGGTTTCCTGTTCACCGGCGCACTCATGGTCGTGCTCGTGCACAACCTGGTCGCCACGCCACTTCTCCGGCTCCGGGCGGCGACGCGGCGGGTTGCCGGTGACGGGAACTTCGATCAGCACATCTACCCGCAGGGCCCGAAGGACATCCGGGACCTTGCGACGGACGTGGAGGCGATGCGCGGGCACATCGCCCAGGCATTGACCGATGCACGCCGGCAGCAGGACAAGCTTGCTCGTCAGACCGCCGATCTCGATGCCCAGGCCGACGAGCTTCGACGCTCCAACACCGAACTGGAGCAGTTCGCCTACGTTGCGTCGCACGACCTGCAGGAACCGCTGCGCAAGGTTGCCTCCTTCTGCCAATTGCTCGAGAAGCGCTACGGAGACAAACTCGACGACCGGGGTGCCCAGTACATCGCCTTCGCGGTCGACGGGGCGAAACGTATGCAGGTCCTCATCAACGACCTGCTGGCGTTCTCCCGCGTGGGCCGGGTCAACGACGCGCGTCTGCGCGTGGACCTGGACAAGACCTTGGACAAGGCGCAGTCCAATCTCGCGATCATGATCGACGAGGCGCAGGCGCGCATCGAGCGGCCCGAGAAGATGCCCGAGCTGACCGGTGACCCCACCCTGCTGACGATGCTCTGGCAGAACCTGCTGGCCAATGCGATCAAGTTCCGGCATCCCGACCGGACTCCCGTCGTCCGGATCACGTGCGAGAGGGTGGACGCGGAGGACGACGCGGCCGGCTGGGAGTTCTCCGTCAGCGACAACGGCATCGGTATCCCCGCCGAATTCGCGGAAAAAGTCTTCGTCATCTTCCAGCGCTTGCATGCCCGGGACGTCTACACCGGGACCGGTATCGGTCTGGCCGTATGCAGAAAGATCGTCGACTACCACGGGGGCAACATCTGGATCGACACCACGTGGACGGAGGGAGCCCGCGTGTGCTTCACACTCGTCGGCGCGAAAACCCAGACCGAGCTGGGACCATCGGGAGCCGTTCACCCCGCGGACCTGCCCGGCGCGGCGCGCTCCTAGCGCGGTTCCGGCGCCGCCGGGGGACATGGCGGTGCTGTCGATCCGACGGGTTTCCGTGCAGTGAGGGCGGGGTACCGGAGAGAGAGGTTTGACATCTGCCCGGGCGGGTGGCGGACCCAGGCGGCGTGAGTTCAGAGCAGTAGCTCACGCCGCCGTCGGGGCTCAGCGGTCCTTGCCGACGGAATGATTCTCGACGACGGTGCGGGCCAGATCGGCAACCTTGAGATTGACTTGCTGCGACGTGCGCCGCAGAAGGTCGAACGCCTCGTCGGCTGTGAGGTCCTGGGCCGCCATCACGAGGCCGACTGCTTTGCCGATCTCCCGGTTGCTCACCAAACCGCTACGCAGCGAGTCGATGTCTTCGCCGCGCCCGATTGCGGTGGCAGTGACCGAGGCGAACGCCGCCAGCATGCTGGCATGGTCGGCCGCGGCCGCGGAAGTGAACGCGCCGGCAGTATCCGAGAACAGATTCAGTGCCCCGACCTTCCGTTCGTCGATCAGCAACCGGAAACCCATTGCTCCGCGCACGGGGGTGGACTCGACCACCGCCCGGGCGAGTGCGGGCCACGACGAGCCGTTCCGCAGATCTGCCTCGATCTGCGGAACCTCTTCCTCGATCGCGTCCAGGCAGGGTCCCTCACCGAGGTGCCGCTCGTGGGAATCGATGGCCGCAGCGACATCGTCGCTGGCGGCGACGAGGACGAACTCTCCGTTGCGGCGCAGCATCACGCTCGCGTGGTCACAGCCGGGCACGAGCAGGGTTGCGGCCACGCAGATCGCCGAGTACACCTCGGAAGCGTCGGCGCCGCCGTACAGGATCTCGGCCAGGGCAGTGAACACAGTTGCGGGATCGGCGTTGTTCGACGCCGGGGTGACGGTCGAGGATCCGTTCCCGTCGTGGTCCGTCATGCGGTGACCACCGGGCGACCGGAATCTCGGTGCATGCACTCGGAAGCACTCGAGATCTCTACCGGCTCAGACGAACACGGGTGTCGGCCGACAGTGCTCGGCGGGCACCACCGGTGACGCGACGCACGGCGATCCGAAGCCCCGATTCCCCCTGGACCGCGGGGAGGGGAGACCGGCCGAGCATTCGACGCGGGAACAACTCTCATTGAAGGGTTTCTCCTGAAACAGACCCGATCCCGCCGGTTCGAAAACTCGCACTCGACACCGCGGACACGATTGACGATCAAGGGCTTCTCTTTAACCCCGGGGAATCGTACCCGAGCGGAAGGGGCGCCGATCTTTCCGTGCCGGGCCCTCGAGGGGGCTTTCGCCTGCCGTGACGCCGAATCCGATTGCGTTGTGCCGGATGATCTTCATCGCCGCAGGAGGGAATAGGTGGAGGGCACTCTGGGCATAGATAAGAGGGAAAGACGTCGGCCGTCCATGGATGGCACGACCGTCGCCTCGATCGACGAGGCGGCGTATGGGTGAAAGGACTTCACATGTGGGCTCTGCTCAGTAAGCCGGTCCGTCGATGGGTGCTGCTCTCGCTGGCAGTTCCGCTGGTCGCCGGGGGTTTGTCTCTCGTTGCCGGTGTTCTGCAGCGCCGAAAAGGGCACCCGACGAAGACGTCGAAATCGTTGTTGGCGGTGTCGAACTTCCTCCGCAGGCGGCGCAACCGCGGGTCGAGTGATCACGGCCGTTCGAACACGGGCAAGTGACGCCGGAATCTCATATCCCCAGCCGGCCGCCTCCGTCACCCTGCGGGGAAATCTGGGCCGGCAATACGTATTCGAGCCGAAGGTCGTCAGGATTGAGGACGAACGGCCTTACCGATAGGGACCTTCGGCGAAGGTGAACGGGTAATACGACGCGCGCTCCGGGATCGTTCGACCCCGGCCGGGGTCCGGATCGGCCGACGAGCCACCCGGCCGGGGGCCGGGACCGTCCCGGAGCGCCGCGCCTGACCGAACCTGCGGATCGCTGCCGCCGAATGCGGTATTCCACGTCACCGTCGCACCCACCGTGGTGGAATCGACAGATTCCGGACGGCGGGGTTGCCATACGCCACCCGGTGCGGTTCGATCCGAGGGACTCGGTGGGGGGACACATGAAGATCGTGGATGCGGTCGCGCGGGCGTCGATGTCGGTGCTGCTCGCGGCGACTGCCGGTGCCGGCATGGTGGTCCTCCCAGGGGTGGCCCACGCGCAGGCCGGAGACCGGACCGAGGTTCCGTACCTGTCCACAGCGCCGCTCGCCGAGAAGGTTGCGGGGTCGGTCGTGTCCATCGCCGTGCCGTTACCGCCGGAGGTGGGGCCGCACCCACCGGAGTGCGACCGACTGTCGTATCTGCGGTGGCGGTCGGTCGACGGCCCCGTCGAGTCCGGGGATGCCGATCGCATCTTCGTCGCACAGCCCGGAATCTTCGAGGGCGCAGGGGCATTCGAGAGTGTGGCTCGCAATACGGTGGTGGCGGCCTCAGAGCGCGGCCTGCACGTCGAGTTCTGGGCCCTCGACCGGCGCTCCAACTGTCTCGAGGACCACGTCGGGATGCGCGCCGCGCTCGAGACGGGCGATCTGGATACGGCCACCGACTACTACTTCCGCGACGCCGAGATCGACGGCGCACGCTTCGAAGGACATGCGACAGGGTCGGATGTCGCGTGGCTCGCACATGTGGGTCTCGAGCAGACCCTGCGCGACCAGTACGACCTTCTGCGACACGAGTTTCCGGACCAGAAGGTCCGCAAGGAGAAGGTGCTCTGCGGTGGGCACTCGATGGGCGGTTTCATCACCGGCTACTTCGCGGAATGGGATTTCGACGCCGACCCTGCCACCACCGACGACGCCGGCTACAACCAGTGCTCGGGCTATTTCGCGCTCGATACCGTTATTCGTGCGGGCGCGCCGTTCCCGAGTTCCGGGCAGCAACCCGACGTACCCGAAGCATTGGCCGCACCGCTCGAGATCTTCCTCGGAGCGGCCTCCACGGCGAGTCCGGTCCTGCAACTTCCCGCGGTCATCAACCCCGAAACCACGAATACCCTTGCGCTGGCAGGGCTTGCGGCACGGTTGGACCCCGACGGGGTCAACGACATCGTGTCGCGGATGCCCGACAACGCGAACGTGAACTGGACGCTGCGTACGTTGCTGGCGAAGGATCCGGAGATGTTCGCGACGGGTGTACCCGATGTGCGGACGCTCAACGCCACCAATGAAGCGGTGCTCGGCGCCCTCCTGGACGACAACTCACAGCCGCTGGGGTTCTTGCAGGCGAGTGTCGGGTTCATGACCGGAGGGCCCGTGCAGGACAAGGTGTTCCCGGTGCCGTCCACTCCGGAGATACTCGAATCGGGATCCTTCGGGGACGCCCCGAAGGCGTCGCCGGCGGTATACGGCGACCCCGAGGTGATCTACCGGTGGCTCGATTACGACGAGGTGGGTACCGAAGCGTCGTTGCCGGAGGAAAGCCGGTACACCTCTCGGGCCGGTGAGGTGACATCGATAAACGAGTTGGCGCGCAACCTGTCCGAGCCGCCGTTGGATTTCACCGAGTGGTACTTCCCGATGCGCTTACCGTCGGATCTCGCGCAGAGTACGGCCCCGTCGTTTGCGGCGCATCATCTGTACCGCGACGGGGTGACGAGGAACCCGGTCCTCACGTTGCGCGGGAGCGGTGGAATCACGCTCCCGGCGTCGAACCATCCGAACGCTGTGGCGATCACCCTTCCCGGGTACAACCACATCGACGTTCTCACCGCGGCAGCCGATCAGAACGACGGGCACGGCGAACCGGTGTCGCGAGCTCTCGTGGAGTTCGCGACACCGTAGGCCGTCAGGGGCGACCGGAGAAGATCGAGCTGTAGTCGTAGGGGCCGACCTGCGCGGCAGGCGCGACAGGCTCGGCCTGCTCCGGCTCGTTCGGGTTGACCGGCTGCAGGAACAAGGGATTGTTGGCTTCGGTGTAGCTACTCATGGTGGTCCTTTCGGGTTCGGCGCGGACAACTCCGGCCGAAGGGGAGCGACGAGGTGCAAACAGCGAGGTCGCGCGGTGTATGCGCGGGTACTCGGGTGCAGATCGAAGAAGATCATCGAGGCCCGTCCGAAGAAGATAGCTCGGAGGCTGCGAGCCGTGCGATTTCTCCACCCTACACCCCTGGGTCGCGGTCCCGCTGTGCGACACGGCGGGAGCGGGGCGGCGCGAGCGGGGAGGAAAAGGAGGTTTAGGGCCGGGGCTCCGCCGGGAAGTACTCGGGCATGGCTAATTACAGAGTGATCGATCCCAAGGGCGACATCGTCGAGACCAAGGAAATCGCCAGTGCCGATGACGCGCACGCGTGGTTCGTCGACAAGCGTGCCGACAACAGCGAACTCGGCTGGCGGATGGAGGCCCAGAACGACGAAGACGGAACCTGGCACTTCTTCGACGACACCGAGGGCGCGTCCTGAGGTTGTCCCACGCGAAACGGGCCGGGGGCCGCGCACGATGCGCGGCCCCCGGCCCGGATGTCGGCAGGGAAGTCAGTCCTGCTTGAACGACCTCTTGACGTCGTCTGCGGCGTCGGTGACCTTGTCACCGGCCTGCTTCATGCCGCCCTTGGTCTGCTGGCCCTTGCCTTCGGCCTCGAGATCACGATCGTTGGTGGCCTTGCCACCGTGCTCCTTGGCCTTGCCGGCCAGTTCTTCTGCCTTGTGCTTCGCCTTGTCGATGAAATCGGCCATCGGTCGGTCCTCCTTGTTTGACGGACGGTTCTCTCTCCGGGTACCCGGCCGGCACGCAGCGAAACCGCGAACCGGCAAGCGGCGCCGAATGCGGCCGACCGTGTAACACTGCCTGGGTAGACCCATGAGGAGGAGAAAATGTCCGACCCGAACAGCGGCGACCCCATCGGCGATGCCCCCGATGCCGATCCCGAACTGACGCGCAACCGGTCCGGTGGCGGCGCAGCGGCGGTGTGGCGCGTGGTCACGGTGCTGGTGATCATTGCGCTGATCATCGCGCTGATCATGGTCTTCCTCTAGCGATCGCCCGAGCGGAGACCGGTCGGCCTAGAGCCAGTCGCGGCGTTTGAACAGCACGAACAGCACGGCTGCGGAGAAGAAGACGATGACAGCGACCGCGAGGACGCCCATTTCCTCTCCCGAGCCGGGAAACGGCACGTTCATCCCGAACCAGCCGGTCACAGCCGTCGGCACCGCGATGATCGCGGCCCAGCCGGTCAGCTTCTTCATGACGGTGTTGAGACGGGCATCCTGCAGCGACAGATTCGTCTCGAAGACGGTCGTGACCATGTCGCGTAGCGATTCGGTCCATTCCGTGGCACGGAGAACGTGGTCGTAGAGGTCGGTGTACCAACCGTCCAGCCCGGGCGCGATACCGTGCTCGGCGCGAAAGTGCATCACCGCGTTGACGACCTCTCGCATCGGCAGCACGACCCTGCGCAGCTGAACCAGTTCCTTGCGGAGCCTGTAGACAGCCCGCTGGATCTGCTTCGGCTGGGCCTCGTCGGCGAACAACCCGTCCTCGATCTCCTCGATCGCGTCGTCGAGGTCACGGATGGTGTCGAATTGCCCGTCGACGACCACGTCGAGCAGGCCGTGCAGCAACGCAGCGGTGCCGAATTTCAGCAGGTCGGGGTTTGCGTCCCAGCGGGTCACCACATCGTCCATGTCGAACGGGCCGCGGCTACGGACGGTGACCAGGCACCCGGGCAGAAGGAATGCCGAGATCCGCGTCGTGCTCAGCCGGGATTCGTACGCCTCCACCGCGGGATCAGGGCCGGTCGCGAGGTGCGTGGCGTAGACGGTGAGGAAGGTGTGCGTCGCATAGCGCGTCGCTTTGGTGCGTTCGCCGCGCGCGAGCGCATCTTCCACCGCGTGGGGGTCGAAGCTCAGCTCCTCCGCCAGCGCGAACAGTCTCTCCGGTTTCGGATCGAGAAGATCCACCCATACGAGGCAGTCGGGGTCCTGCAGGTAGTCCGAGATGTCGGCGAACGGGACGTTGTCACCCTCGACTTTTCCGCTGCGCCACACCCGTGTGCGGACCTGGCCGTCGTGGATGGTGGTCATTCTCGCAGTCTGCCCGACTCGCTCCCGGTGTGTGCAGGGTCGAGCCCGTGTTCTCGAACCGGTTCGTCGCGGGTGACGACGGGGCGCGTGTCCCTGCGTGCAACCGTTCCGGCCGTCACATTCGGGTGCCGACACCCCCGGCGTCCGCCAGTCGGAGCATTTCGGCGAGGAAGGCCTCGTCGACGATGGGCCAGCCTCCGGGCAGCGTGCCGGTCCGCACTCTGTCCTGCAACGACTGGAGCACCGCGACCACGTGCGGGCCACCGTCGATGAGATGCCGCACCAATCCGCGCTCCCCGCACAGCGCGACGAGCGGCGCAACGGTTCGCTCCGCTTCCTCGTACCGCCCGGCGGCGTGGAGGCATGCCACGACGAGCCGGGTGTAACTCATGTGAGTCCGCGGGCGACGGCCTGCGGTCCGGCGTTGCCACCACCGCGCCCACTCCACGGATTCGGCCACGGCGGCCGGCTCGCCGGTGCGGTAGAGCAGACGGATCGCGGTAGCGTCCTCGTATTGCGCGGTGACCTCTTCCGGTCCCACCGCGAGGGGCGTATCGGGATCCGGCATCGTTCGGTGCGGCGGTACCTCGGGGTCGAAACCCAAACGCAGACGTTCGTTCTCGATTCGTGCTCGCAGGCGCGGAAGTTCGTGTGTCGACGCCGCCCGAAGTCCTTCGTCGAGCAGTTCGAGGGCGGCATCCCTGTCTCCGCGCAGCAACTTCAGCCGAGCTGCGGTGGCAAAGCGAGCCATCATGAAATCGGCTATGCCACCCTCGATTCCGAGTAATTTGCTCTCGTCGAGCAAGGCTTCCGCCTCAGTGATTCGTCCCTGCTCGTACATCATCTCGCCGAGCATCGCAGCCGACAGCCGACCCGCGTGGCTGTGGATTCCGCTGCTGTTCCGAGCCGCGCGCAATGCCCTGCGGAAGTACTCCTCGGCGCCCGCAACGTCGAGTTGTTCGTTCGCGGCCATGCCGCACAGGCACATCCCGTAGATCGACGCGAACTGCCCGCGTGCGCGCTCGTGGTAAGGCCGGGCCCACTCCTGACGGCGCCGCGCACTGTCGAATTCGAAACACAGGAGGTCCGCGTAGGACGCGAAGACGGACGCGGAGCCTACCGCCCAGGGACGGGCATCCTGGGGTTCGGCGAGGACCGGTTCCACCAACTCTGCGATCCCCCGGACCTGATCGGCGTTCATCAGGAGCGCCGCTTCGGCCACGCGGGTCTCGACGAGGAGCGCATCGAGTTCGGACGAGGGGAGAGTGCTTCGGGCGCATGCGGCCGGAATGGCGGCAAGCGCCCCCCGTGCCTCCGAGAACCGCTGCAGCGCAGCGTTGGCCCAGCTTCGACTCAACAGCAGACGGGGGTCGTCGGCGACCGCCCGAGGTGGCAGCTTGTCGATCTGGGCCAGGAGAGTGCCCATATGCCCCTGCTCCATCAGGGACATGCCGTCCGTGGCCACCAGATCCACCGCGAATGCCGTGTCACCGGCGGCGAGCGCGTGGTCGACGGACTCGCGGATCAGGTGGTGCCGCGCGCACCACTGCGCGGCGGCGCGGTGCAGTGCGGGGATGCGCTCGGGATGGTCGCGTTCGAGGCGTCGGCGCAGGAACTCGCGGAACAGGTGATGGAAGCGGAACCAGACGCGTTCGTCGTCCACCGGACGAAGGAACAAGTCGCGTTGTTCCGCGTCCTCGAGCATCGCCTGGCTGTGCGGCTCGCCGGTCAGTGCTGTGGCGAGTCCGGCACAGATGGAGTGCGTGACCGAAATCGCCGTGAGGAACTCGTACATCTCCGGCTCGAGCGTGGAAAGCACGTTCTCGGCGAGGTATTCCCCGATCGCGTGGTGGCGCCCGCTCAGATTCTCGATCATGGCCGACGGATCGTCGCTGTCCCGCAACGACAACGACGCGAGCTGCAGGGCAGCGGCCCAGCCTTCGGTGGTGTTGTTCAATCGCTGTACGTCGTCGGGAGACAGATGCAGGCCCCCGACGTCGCGAAGAAACGCCTCGGACTCCTGGTCGTCGAAACGCAATGCGGCCGAGTCGACTTCCAGCAGCTCGTCGCGCACGCGCATGCGGCTGAGCGGTAATCCGGCCCGGCTGCGGCTGGTGACGACGACGTGCAGGTTCGGTGGCCCTTGCTCGATCAGAAGTTCGAGAGCCGCAACGGTTTCCTGTGAGGTGACACGATGCCAGTCGTCGACCACGAGCGTCGTCGGCTCACCGGTCCGGAAGATCTCGTCGATGAGCGTACTCAGGACGTAACGGGTCGCCTCGTCACCGTGCGCCTGCAGAATCTGCGCGAGGTCGCGGGCGAGCGCGGGGTGGAGTTGCTTGACGGCTTCGATCAGGTGCGCGAGAAACCAGGTGACGTCGTTGTCGTCGCTGTCCACGGTGAGCCACGCGACGGGAACACCTTCGGCTGTGAGCACGTCCCGCCATTGCGCCGCGAGAGTCGACTTCCCGAATCCGGTCGGGCCGTGGATGGCAGTGAGCCGCCGACTCTGCCCGGAGCGGAGCAGTCGAAGCAAGCGGGTTCGGTGGACGAGCGGCCGGGCAGGCAGCGGAGGACGGAAACGGGTGGCGGGGGCAGTCGACCGCGGCGTGACGGCAGCGGTAGGCGGGTGGCCCGTCTCCGGAGGTGCGTCCGCCCGCGCGTCCGTGAGATCCGCAGGCGGCGACGAGGGCAGCGCCATGTCGTCGACCTTCAGACCGTGACGCCACTCGATTGCACGGAGAAGCTCACCGAACTCCGCGGCGGACGCCGGACGATCCTCGGGGTCGGGCGCCATTCCGCTCTCGAGGGCGACGCACAGATCATCCGGGATACCGGAGCCCCGAAGGTCCGGGACGGGCTCGGACGTCATCCGCACGAACTGGGCGACGACCCGCTCACCCTCCTTGCGTTCGAAGGCCGCGTGACCTGTGATCGCGCAGAACAAGGTGGCGGCGAGCCCGTACAGATCCGACGCCGGTGTCGGCTGCCCGCCGCGCAGGACCTCGGGGGCGGTGAACGCGGGCGATCCGGTGATCATCCCGGGTGTCGTGCGGAAGCCGCCCCCCACGTGCGCGATGCCGAAGTCGGTGAGCTGGGGCTCGCCGTATTCGGTGATGAGGATGTTGCCGGGCTTGACGTCCCGGTGCAGGACGTCTGCACGGTGGGCGGTCTCGAGTGCTCCGGCGACTTTCACGCCGATCCGTATCGCCTCCGGCCACGGCAACGGGCCGTGCTTGCGGATCCGCGTGTCGAGCGAGTCGTGCGGGTGATAGTGCATCACCAGGTACGGCTGGTTCGAGTCCGTGGTCCCGGCCTGCAGCACGTTGACGATGTTCGGGTGGCCCGAGAGCCGGCCCATCGCGCGCTGTTCCCGCAGGAATCGTTCGAGGTTGTCGGGATCGAGGGTCGTGCGGAGCACCTTCACCGCGACCGTCCGGTCCAGCGACTCCTGTCGGCAGCGGAAGACGATTCCGAAACCGCCGCGGCCGATTTCTTCGGCGTCGGTGAATCCCGCATCGGCCAGCGAACGCACGATTTCGGCAGTGTCCACCGTCGGCGCCGGGGCGCGCTGGGTGGAGATCAACTCGTAATCGGGCATCGTTTCGATCACCTCGCGGGGCCGTTTCTTCAGCGTAGTCCCGAAATGTGCACTCCCGACGCGGATCGTTCGCACGCCCTCGTTTACCGTGATCCGACCGGACCCTGGCAACGATGCCAACGGACCGGTCCAACAACACTGCTATCAGAAGTGGGACATCAATGAAGAAGACTGTCGCGGCGCTGTTCGGCGCAGGCGTGGTCCTGCTCGCGTCGGCGTGCGGATCCTCGGACGGAACCGCATCGGCCGACGAGACCACCACCACGACCACCACAACCACCACGAGCGCCTCGTCGGCGCAGGGTGGTGCAGGTGTGCAGCTCGGCAACAGCTACGACGAGAACTGCGACGCTCTCGTTCCGTACCTCGACGAGCTCGAGGAATGGGGACAGGATCGTGCCCAGGCAGCGCAGGCCGTCGCGGATGCGCAGCAGCAGCTCCCGCAGTGGCAGGAGCTCGACGTAGAGCAGCAGGCAGACACGCTCCGCGCCATCGAGAACGCCGGCAAGGGCGAGTGCTGACAGACCCGCTGTTCGACAGGTTGCGGCGCTTCCCGGATGTGGAAGCGCCCAATCTGTTCGCTGTCGATGCCGCGGACCGGCTGATCCTCGACGAAGCCGGCCCGGCCCTCGAGGCGGCTCCCGACGGCACCGTCGTCGTGATCGACGACCAGTACGGTGCCCTGACCCTCGGCGCGGCGGTCCGCTACGAGATATCCGGCCTGCGCGTCCATCAGGATTCGATCGTGGCCGAGCGCGCCCTGGCCGCCAACGCTTCCCGTGAGAACCTCGCAGACCGGTACGCGTCACACGGTCTGGACGAACAACTCCTCCGCGGCGCCCGCGTCGTGCTCCTGCGCCTGCCGCGTTCGCTCGGCGCGCTCACCGAGACAGCCGAAGCGATCGCCCGGCACGCCGACCCGGAAGTCGTCGTCTTCGCCGGTGGCCGGGACAAGCACATCACCGTCGCCATGAACGACGTGCTCGCACGATCTTTCGCCGAGGTCCGGGCGTCACGGGGGAGGCAGAAGTCGCGCGTGGTCACCGCGCGCGGGCCGATCCCGGGCCCGAGCACCTATCCGGTACGGGAAACCCTCCCCGAACTCGACCTGGTCGTCGTCGCGCACGGCGCCGCGTTCGCCGGCCCGCGACTGGATATCGGCACCCGCTTCCTCCTCGACTTCCTGCCGCGAACGGCACCGGACGCATCCGTCGCCGTGGACCTCGGATGCGGCACCGGCATCCTGGCGACCGTGCTCGCGCGGCAGCACCCGGACATGCGGGTGATCGCCACCGATCAGTCGGCCGCCGCGGTGGACTCGGCCGCGGCGACCGCATCCGCGAACGGCGTCGCCGACCGCGTCGATGCGCTGCGCGACGACGTCGCGGGCTCGCTGCCCGACGCCTCCGTCGACCTCGTGGTGTGCAACCCGCCCTTCCACATCGGTGCGGCCGTCCACACCGGCGCCGCGGAGAAGATGTTCGCCGCGGCGGGTCGCATCCTGCGTCCGGGAGGAGAGATGTGGACGGTGTACAACTCGCACCTGCGCTACCGCCCCATCCTGAAACGGGTGGTCGGCGCCACGAGTGTCGAGGGCCGCAACCCCAAGTTCACCGTGACTCGATCGGTGCGCACCCGGTAGAGTCCGATTCGTCCGGGGTCTGCTCTGCGGCGACCGTCACAGCGGTCGGAGGGAGGGAACTTCTGCCCCGGCTTACGCGTTGAGCGGACAGAAGCGACCACCAGAAGGGAAGTGCACGGTGCGCACCACCAGTAACCCGGTGTTCCGTAACCTGCCCAAGCAAGAGGGCGGCGGATACGCCAGTTTCGGCTCTGCGTCGGCAGGCGCCGCGCAGGTCACCCAGCAATTCGGCCAGCCGCAGTATTCGCCTACGGACCCGTGGGCGCGGCCTACGACCGAGCGGTCGATGACCATCGACGACGTCGTCACCAAGACCGGTATCACGCTCGGCGTGCTCACCGTCTCTGCGCTGATCTCCTACGTCCTCGTCACCATGAACACCGGCCTGGCCGCACCGTTCGTCATCGGCGGCGGTCTCCTCGGTCTCGTCCTGGTGCTCGTAGCCACCTTCGGCCGCAAGATGGACAATCCGGCGATCGTGCTCGCGTACGCCGTGGCGGAGGGCTTCTTCCTCGGCGCGCTGTCGTTCATGTTCACCGACATCACGTTCGGTGGCGCCGGTGGCTCGACACTCATCGCTCAGGCCGTCCTCGGCACGTTCGGTGTCTTCTTCGGCATGCTCGTCGTGTACCGCACGGGCGCGATCCGGGTCACGCCGCGTCTGACCAGGATGATCGTCGGCGCTCTCGTCGGTGTCCTGATCCTCGCGCTGGGCAACATCATCGCGGGCTTCTTCATCGACGGCGGCCTCGGGCTGCGTGACGGTGGCCCGCTGGCCATCATCTTCAGCCTCGTGTGCATCGGCATCGCGGCGTTCAGCTTCCTGCTGGACTTCGACTCCGCCGATCAGCTGATCCGCGCCCAGGCTCCGGAGAAGGCCGCGTGGGGCGTCGCCCTCGGCCTCACCGTGACCCTGGTGTGGCTCTACGTCGAGATCCTGCGTCTGCTGAGCTACTTCCAGAACGACTAGCAACAACCACGAACGAAGGCCCCGGGCGATGCGCCCGGGGCCTTCGTTCGTATCGAGCATCCCCGCGACCGTCCCCGCAGCGCCGGAGGCGGTCGTGGGATCATGGGGACATGCGCATTGCGGATTCGGTCGTCGACCTCATCGGAAACACCCCACTCGTCAAACTCAACTCCGTGGTGAAACCGGGGTCCGGCCTGGTGGCAGCGAAAGTCGAATACCTCAACCCCGGCGGTAGCTCCAAGGACCGCATCGCGGTGAAGATGATCGACGCTGCCGAAGCCTCGGGCGAACTGAAGCCGGGCGGCACCATCGTCGAGCCCACCTCCGGTAACACCGGCATCGGCCTTGCCCTCGTCGCCCAGCAGCGCGGATACAAATGCGTGTTCGTGTGCCCCGACAAGGTAGGCGAGGAGAAGCGCAACGTGCTCCGCGCGTACGGCGCAGAAGTGGTCGTGTGCCCGACCGCTGTGCCGCCGGAGCATCCCGACAGCTACTACAACGTCTCCGACCGGCTCGCCGCCGAACTGCCGGGAGGCTGGAAGCCCAACCAGTACTCCAACCCCGCCGGCCCGGAAAGCCACTACGAGAGCACCGGCCCCGAGATCTGGGCCGACACCGACGGCAAGATCACGCACTTCGTCGCGGGCGTCGGTACCGGTGGCACCATCTCCGGTGCGGGCCGCTACCTCAAAGAGGTCTCGGACGGCAAGGTCAAGGTCGTCGGCGTCGACCCCGAGGGCTCGGTGTACTCGGGCGGAACCGGTCGCCCCTACCTCGTCGAGGGCGTGGGCGAAGACTTCTGGCCCAGCGCGTACGACGCGTCCATCCCCGACGAGATCATCGCCGTCTCCGACGCGGACTCGTTCGAGATGACTCGCCGGCTCGCCCGGGAAGAGGGTCTGCTCGTCGGTGGCTCGTGCGGCATGGCCATGGTCGCCGCGCTGCAGGTCGCCGAGCGGGAAGGCCCCGACGCAGTGGTGGTCGTGCTGCTGCCCGACGGCGGTCGCGGTTACCTGGCGAAGATCTTCAACGACAAGTGGATGGCCAGCTACGGCTTCCTGCGCGCGCCGCTCGACGGCAAGCCCGACGCCTCCACCGTCGGCGACGTGCTGCGGGGCAAGTCCGGTGACCTGCCCGATCTCGTGCACACCCATCCCTCCGAGACGGTCCGCGACGCGATCGAGATCCTCCGTGAGTACGGCGTGTCCCAGATGCCCGTCGTCGGCGCGGAGCCGCCCGTCACCGCCGGTGAGGTCGCCGGGTCCGTCAGCGAGCGGGAATTGCTCAGCGCCGTCTTCGAAGGTCGTGCGAACCTCGCCGACCCGGTCGCGAAGCACATGAGTGCGCCGCTGCCCAACATCGGCGTCGGCGAGTCCGTTGCCGACGCGACGAAGGCGTTCGGCGACACCGATGCGCTCATGGTCATCGACGACGGCAAGCCCGTCGGCGTCATCACGCGGCACGACCTCCTCGGATTCATCTCCCAAGGCCGATAGGACACAGATACTTCATGACCGATCAGAATCAGCACGGTTTCGCCACCCGCGCCATCCATGCGGGCTTCGAACCCGACCCGCAGACCGGTGCCGTCAACGTCCCCATCTACGCGTCGTCGACCTTCGCGCAGGACGGCGTCGGCGAGATGCGGAACGGTTTCGAGTACGCGCGCACCGGTAACCCCACCCGCCGTCCCCTCGAAGCCAATCTGGCGGCGCTCGAAAGCGGCACGTACGGGCGGGCTTTCGGCTCGGGTATGGCCGCCACCGACTGCCTCCTGCGGTCGGTGCTGCGCCCCGGCGACCACCTCGTGATCCCGAACGACGCCTACGGTGGCACGTTCCGGCTCATCGACAAGGTGTTCACGCAGTGGGGCATCGAGTACACGCCGGTCTCCGTCAACGACGCGGACGGCGTCCGGGCCGCACTCCGTCCCGAGACGAAGCTGGTGTGGCTCGAGACCCCGACCAACCCGTTGCTCAACATCGGTGACATCGAGGCTCTCGCCGGCGTCGCACACGAGGGCGGCGCCAAGCTCGTCGTGGACAACACCTTCGCCTCGCCGTACCTGCAGCAGCCGCTCACGCTCGGTGCCGACGTCGTGCTCCACTCGACAACCAAGTACATCGGCGGTCACTCCGATGTGGTCGGCGGCGCCCTGGTCACGAACGACGAGGAACTCGACACCGCGTTCGCATTCCTGCAGAACGGTGCGGGCGCGGTGCCCGGTCCGTTCGACGCCTTCCTGACCCTGCGGGGCATCAAGACCCTTGCCGTCCGCATGGAGCGGCACTGCGACAACGCCGAGAAGATCGTCGAACTGCTGTCGGGTCACAAGGCCGTCACCAAGGTGCTCTACCCCGGTCTCGACGACCATCCGGGTCACGAGTACGCGGCCGCTCAGATGCGCCGTTTCGGCGGCATGATCTCCGTACGACTCGCCGGCGGCCGACAGGCGGCCCTGGACTTCTGCAAGCGCACCGAGATCTTCACGCTCGCCGAGTCGCTCGGCGGGGTGGAATCGCTCATCGAGCACCCGGGTGCGATGACGCATGCGTCGACCGCCGGTTCCGCGCTCGAGGTGCCGGACGATCTCGTCCGTCTCTCGGTCGGTATCGAAGACGCCGCCGACCTGCTGGCCGACGTCGAGCAGGCTCTCGGCTGATCCTGCTTCTCCCGGCATCACCACGACGAAAGGCGCCCTTCGGGGCGCCTTTCGCCGTCGATACCGACGTGGCGCCGACCAGGTGGCCGACCCCGTACGATCACGAACGTGACGGACAGTGCAGCCCCCGAAGACGCCCTGATGCACGCCGCTCTCGAGGTACTGAGGATGAACGGTCCCCTCGCTACCGAAGAGCTGGCCGAGCACCTCGAGGATGCGGGTCTGGGCCAGGCCGACGCCCTGGTTCAGGACCTCGAGGAGCTACCCCCGCATCCCCTCGTCCTGTCTCTGCCCGACGGCCGGTTCGCGGCTCTCGATGCGTTGTTCGAAGGACGTGTCTTCACTCATCGGCTCTCGGCCGACGAGATCACCCGTGACCTCATCGCTGTCGACGACGTCGAACCGTTGCTGCTGCTCGTCTCCGAGGACGACGACTTCGAACTCGTCGCGGTGGACGAGCAACGCGACCGCCTCGCCGAGCGCGGCGTGACCTACGACGATCCGCTGCCGCCGGAAGTCCTGCTGTTTCCGCGCGGGACGTTCGCGGGCCGGTCCCCGGGTGATCTCGTGGCGCTCACCGCCGGTGGTGGCAGGCTCTCGCTGGTGCCGGTTGTCGCCGATCCCACTCCCGTGCCCGCTCTGCTCGCCGTCCTCGGACGCCGGAGCGCCGACGGCGCCGCCGCGAGTCTCGACGACGAGCTTCTCCAGGTGCTGGCCGACACCCCGTCGGCGTTCACCGAACCGGCCCCGCCGTTGACCGAGGCGATCGAAGCGGCCGGTCTGGAGCGGTCGGGTGACCTCGTTGCTCCCGAAGGGTTCGATTTCGAGGGGTACATCAGCAGGACGATGTTCGACGAGTACGCCGACCAGCTCGGTATCCCCGTCGACGCGGTCCCGGGTGTCGCTCTGTTCGCATCGCTCGTCGACGCGATCGACTCCGGTGACGATGCCGATCTCGAAGAACGTTTCGCAGAGGGCAAATCCGGTTTGTTCGCGGTCCTGGCAGACCCCGAGATCGCCGAGACCGTACTGGACGAGTTGATCGGCGAGGAGTTCGCTCCCGCGTCCATCGAACAAGCCGCGTTGTGGCTGCTCGATCATGCGCCCCGCCGATCGGCCGCTGCCGCGTACTGGTTCGCCGCGCGTGCGGCCGAGGCCGACGGCCGGATCACGGACGCCGAGCGACTGTACGAGAAGTCCGCCGACGAGGGTGGCGAGTTCGACCTCGCGTTGTTCGATCTGGCTCGCTATGCGTCGGATCGGGGGGACGCGGTACGCGGCCTGTCGCTGCTCTCCCGGATTCCGGGCGGGGACGAGCATCCGCTCTACGACGTGCTCCAGCACTTTCAGCCTGTCGAGCGACCAGGCCTGGGGCGCAACGACCGGTGCTGGTGCGGGTCGGGCCGGAAGTACAAGGTGTGCCATCTCGGCAAGGCGGATCATCCGCTCTCGGAGCGGGCGGAATGGCTGTACGTCAAGGCGACCATGCACGCGCTCGATCCGTCGTGGGCCGACGAACGGGTCGCGCTGGCGGAGGCGCGCGCCGGATACGGAGACGACGACGCGGTCGCCGATGCCGTCCACGACCCGTTGGTCGACGACGTACTCCTCCACGAGGCGGGAGCTTTCGCGGACTTCGTCGAGCGCCGGGGTGTGCTTCTTCCCGAGGACGAGGCGGAGCTGGCGCGGCGATGGACCGGTGTCGCGCGGTCGGTGTTCGAGGTGCTCGACGTCCGTCCAGGCGAGGGCATGACCTTGCGAGATGCCCGGAGCGACACCGTAACCGAGGTCCACGTGCCGACGATCACGGGCGAACTCCCGGCCGGGACGCTGCTGTGCGCGCGGGTCCTTCCTGCCGGCGAGTTGCACGTGATGCCGGGCGGCGCGGAGGTGGTCACGGAAGAGCAGCGCGAGGTGCTGCTCGAGATGCTCGGCGACGATCCGGTGGACGCGGTGGACCTCGTCGAGGCCCTCACCGGGGCCGATGCGGCCGACTTTTTCGCCTCCGTGGACGAGTAACTTTCAGCCCTCCCGTCCCAGTGATCTCACCAGCCCCAAAACTGAAACCTGTTCTCGAATATATGTGATATGAAGTAGCAGTATTCGTACCGGTGACGGGCGTCACAAGTACGGTGAGGGTGTTCGGTCATCGGGATGTGGGGGTTGTGGATGTCAGTCGACCCGTCTGCGGTCATCGTGGCGGTGGCCACGGCAGCAAGCGCACTCGTGCAGGGAGCCGACATACCAGCGGAAGTAAAGGACCAGGCCACACAGGTAATCGAGTCTTTCGAAGCTGCGGCTCCGGCAACGGATACAGGTGTTCAGGACTTGGTGGCCGCGCTGCCCGAGCCGATGCAGGAGAGTGCGCAACAGGCCGTCGCAGACGCAACGCAGTCGGTCGCGGAGGCCATCGAGCCGCACCTTCCCGCCGAGGCGGCAGCCGCACTGGAACCCGCGCCGCCACTCGTACCGGCACCGCCTGCCGCTCGGCCGACGCCGTTCGGAGTGACACCGTCCCTTCCGCTTCCGCCTCCGCCTCTCGCGCCGAATCCCGGTCCGGGCACGGGATCCGCGGCTCCCGGAGGTGGCGGCGGGGTCACCCTCCCGTCGATGCCGGCGACCCTCCCCGGCACGACGCTCGCCCCGATCGGCGCGATCGCGGTATTCGCTCCGTGGCTGAAGAAGGCAGGTGCGCTCTGTGACGGTGTCACCGCACCGGTGCTGGCCGCGCTCTACTCGGCGGAGAACGGATTCCGGTACGGGTCCACCGCACCCGTCTCACCGGTGGGCGCCAAGGGGCCCGGGCAGTTCATGCCCGGAACCTGGGATCAATACGGCAAAGATGTCGACGGCGACGGCAGAGCCGACATTCTCGGCATCGCCGACCCCGTGATGGCCTCGGGCAACCTGCTCTGCGACAACTACAAGCTCATCGACGACTGGAAGCGGCGCGGACTCGTCCAGGGCGACACCCTCGACCTGACGCTCGCCGCCTACAACGCGGGAGTCGGCGCCGTGCGCCGATCCGGGGGTATGCCGTCCGGGCATCCCGACTACGAGAATCAGACCAAGCCCTACGTCGCGAAGATCCGCGCGTCGGAACCGGTCTTCGCGCGCATGCTCTCGCCGTTCCTGGGGCTGGGGATCGGTGGCTCGACCGACACCGGCAATCGCATCGTCGACCTCGCGTTCAAGTTCCTCGGCCTTCCGTACGTCTGGGGCGGCGGCAACATCCACGGCCCGTCGGGCGGCGGGTTCGACTGCTCGGGACTGACGTCGCACGCGGTGTTCGCGGCGACCGGAATGACGCTCCCGCGTACATCCGAGACGCAGTGGCGCGTCGGCACCGAGATTCCGCTCCAACTCGCGCAGCCGGGCGACCTGCTGTTCGGAAACTGGCAGGCAGGCGGTCCGGGACACGTGGCGATCTACATCGGTGGAGGACAGATGGTGCACGCACCCACCACCGGAGACGTCGTCCGCGTCGGCGCGGTCTTCCCGGATATGAAGGCACGCCGCATCATCTGAGAGTCGGCAGTTCGCCGGAAACGACAAGGACCAGGCCGGAAAATCCGGCCTGGTCCTTTTTGTGCGACTCAGGGATCAGCCCTGGTACGGCTCCGCGCTGACGAGCGTCACCTTCATGGTGTTGCCGTTGGGCAGCGTGTACTCGCGGGTCTCGCCGACCTTCGCCGAGATCAGCGCGCCACCGATGGGCGAACCGGGGGAGTAGGTCTCGAGGTCGCCGTTGCGGGCGCCTTCTTCGCGCGTCGCGATCAGGAACGTTTCCGTGTCGGTCTCGTCACCGTCGTAGTAGACGGTGACGACCGAACCGGGGAGTGCGACACCGGACTGAGTCGGTGCCACTCCCACCTTGGCGGCGCTGAGCAACTCCTGGAGCTGACGGATGCGGGCTTCCTGCTGGCCTTGCTCTTCGCGCGCCGCGTGGTAGCCGCCGTTCTCCTTGAGGTCACCCTCTTCGCGACGCTCGTTGATCTCGGCCGCGATGACGGGACGATTGGCGATGAGCTGGTCAAGTTCGGCCTTGAGTCGGTCGTACGACTCCTGGGTCAGCCAGGTCACCTGGGTCTCGGTCATCTCGATCACTTCCTTCGGGTTGGAGCCCCCGGCTCCGTGGACAAGTCGTGCACGTGCAACGACTACGAGCACGACCCCCGCAATCCCCCCTGGTATGCAGGTGAGCAGGGCCGCACTGTGCTTCTATGCAGCAATACACGGCCCCAATGGGTGGAACCGTGTATCCCGATATTCTAGCACCATCGCGGTGAGGTGCCGGGAAAACCGCTGCTGAGAGCGATGAAACTCAGGGCGCGCGCAGGTAGTCCGGGGCGTCCGTGCTGCAGCCGTACTCGTCGGCCATTCCGGGGCGTTGTGTGGTGGTGATCCGCGACGTGAGGACGACGGTGGGGGAATCGGATGCGGGGATCAGAACCTCGCGCCGGCCCGTCTCGCTGCCGTCTTTCGACCGCGCGCGGATGACGCACACCGCGTCTTGCGTGGGATCGTCGCGGGTGACCTTGAGTTGCACGTCGATGGCGTGATCGTCGACGACATCGAACGCCACGATCTCCGACTCGATCGGCGCCGAGTTGTTCTGGAACAACACGAACGCGAGCAGCAGGCCCGCGACGAGACCCGCCGCGGTGAAGCCCCAGCGTCTGCCCCGCATCGACCCCTTCTTCGAGGGGTAGCGATCGGAGGGGTAACGGTCGGTCGTGGTGGTGTTGCTCATCACTTTGCCTTCGAGCCCGTGCAGGCGGGCGGGCGGTGCCGCGGGGTCACGGCTGACGGAGGGATTATCAGGTGGAACTATAGGGGAAGGACCCGAACGGCCCGCGAGGCGGTCGCCGGTGCGGTCACGACCATGCACAAGACGTGAGGTGGAGGAAAACACGTGAGCGGACTACGGCTCATGGCCGTGCATGCCCATCCCGATGACGAGTCGAGCAAGGGTGCGGCCACGATGGCGCGTTATGCGGCAGAGGGTCACGATGTTCTCGTCGTCACGCTCACTGGCGGCGAACGCGGTGACATCCTCAATCCGGCGATGGACGTCGCGGGCGTCCGCGACCGGATGAGCGAAGTGCGACGCGAGGAGATGGCCGAAGCCGCCCGCATCCTGGGCGTTCAGCAACTCTGGCTCGGCTTCGTCGACTCCGGGCTGCCCGAGGGAGACCCCAAGCCCCCGGTGCCCGAAGGCAGCTTCGCGGCGATCCCGCTCGACGAACCGGTACGCAGGCTCGTCAAGGTCATCCGCGAGTTCCGGCCCCACGTGATGACCACCTACGACGAGAACGGCGGCTACCCGCACCCGGACCACATCCGGTGCCACGAGGTGTCGGTCGCCGCGTTCGACGCCGCAGCGGACCCCGAGTTCCATCCCGAACTCGGTGAGCCGTGGGAAGTGGCCAAGCTCTACTACTCGCACGGCTTCATCCGCAAGCGGATCGAGCTCTTCCGCGACGAGTACGTGCGTCGCGGCGAGAAGTTCCCGATGGACGAATGGCTCAGCCGGTGGAAGACCGAGCAGGGCGACCTCATGGCCCGGGTGACAACCCAGATAACCTGTGGTGACTACTTCCCGCAGCGTGACGATGCGCTGCGGGCACACGCCACGCAGATCGATCCCAACGGCTCCTTCTTCGCGGTGCCGTTGGACATCCAGCAGAAGGTCTGGCCGACGGAGGAGTTCGAGTTGGCCAAGACCCGCGTGGTCACGCAGATTCCCGAGACGGATCTGTTCGCGGGCATCGAGGACGGACGGGTGAAATGACGGTAGACACGCTGGCGGTCGCGGTCCTGGCACAGGACCCGACCGGTCCCGAGTTCGGCAAGGCGTCGCCTTTCGGTCTCGCGCTGGTCGTGGTGCTGCTGATCGCGACGGCCCTGCTGATCTGGAACATGAACAAGCGTCTCGGCAAGCTGCCCGAGACCTTCGAGCCGGAGAATCCCGAGCCCGACCAGCTGGTGGACGACGGCACCCTGCCGGGCGTCGTGCAGGCCGGCGATGCGGCATCTCCGTCCACCACGACGGGAGCCACCGCCGTCGAGCTCGGAAAGACGGAGTCGCCGGCGGATCCGGAGCGCACGCCTCCCACCGCGTCGAACTGACGTCGTCGCCCGCGCTTCGACGTAACGTGGGGGAATGGCGAATCTCCTTGCGGATTCACTGAGTCCCTACCTGCGGCAGCACGCCGGTAACCCGGTCGACTGGCACGAGTGGGGCGAGGCAGCACTCGCGGAGGCGCGTGAGCGCGACGTGCCGATACTCCTGTCCATCGGCTACGCCGCGTGCCACTGGTGTCACGTCATGGCGCACGAGTCCTTCGAGGACGAGGCGACCGCTGCGGTCATGAACGAGCACTTCGTGTGCGTCAAGGTCGACCGGGAGGAACGTCCCGACCTCGACGCGATCTACATGAACGCGACCGTCGCGACCACCGGGCAGGGCGGATGGCCGATGACGTGCTTTCTCACTCCCGACGGTGCGCCGTTCTATTGCGGCACCTACTACCCGAGCACGCCGCGCGGGGGGATGCCGTCCTTCCAGCAGCTGCTCCACGCGATCACCGACACGTGGCACCAGCGACGCGACGACGTCGGAAAGGCCGCGGCCGCGATCGTCGGGGAGTTGCAGCGCAGCAGCGGTGGACTACCGCCCGGCGCGGGCAGAGTCGACGCCGCACTGCTCGACGCCGCCGTGTCGGCGGTCGCGCGTGACGAGGACCGCGAACACGGCGGATTCGGGGGAGCGCCGAAGTTTCCGCCGTCGAATCTGCTCGAAGGTCTCCTGCGCGGGTACGAGCGCACGCGCCGCACCGACACGCTCGATCTCGTCTCCCGTACCGCGGAGGCGATGGCGCGCGGCGGTATCTACGACCAGCTCGGGGGCGGATTCGCGCGCTACAGCGTCGACGCCGGCTGGGTGGTGCCGCACTTCGAGAAGATGCTCTACGACAACGCGCTGCTGCTGCGGTTCTACGCCCATCTCGCCCGGGTTACCGGTGCGGTGCTCTTCCGGCGGGTAGCGGAGGAGACCGCCACCTTTCTCCTGCGCGACCTGCTGACCGCCGAAGGCGGCTTCGCCTCGGCGCTCGACGCCGACACCGACGGCATCGAAGGCCTCACCTACGCGTGGGCACCCGCGCAGCTCGCCGAGGTGCTCGGGCCGGACGACGGCGCCTGGGCGGCGCACGTCTTCTCCGTGACTCGGGAGGGAACCTTCGAAGCCGGCACCTCCGTGCTGCAGTTGCGCGACGATCCCGATGACGCGGAGCGGTTCGCGCGGGTGCGCGAACGGCTGCTCCTGTCGAGGCAGACCAGGCCGCAACCAGCCCGCGACGACAAGGTCGTCACCGTCTGGAACGGTTTCGCCGTCACCGCGCTCGCCGAGGCGGGAGTGGCCTTCGGCGTGACCGAGTGGATCGAGGCCGCCGCGACGTGCGCCCGGACGCTGCTGGACCGGCACCTGGTGGACGGCCGTCTGCGACGGGCATCGCTCGGTGGGGTGGTCGGTGAGCCTGCCGGGGTGCTCGAGGATTACGGAGCATTCGTCACCGCGCTCGTCGCCCTGCACCAGGCAACCGGCGATGCGAGCTGGCTCGCTCCCGCCCGCGGGCTCGCCGATACTGCTCTGGCCGCCTTCGCCGACCAGGAGAAACCGGGTAGCTGGTTCGACACCGCACACGACGCCACGACACTCGTCGCGCGGCCGCGAGATCCTATGGACGGCGCGACTCCGGCGGGCGCGTCGCTGATCGCCGAGGCGTTGTTGTCGCTGTCGGCACTCGAGGACGGTGACGGCCGGTACGCCACCGCTGCCCATGCGTCCCTGGCCGCCGCGTCGATACTGCTCGAGCGTGCCCCCCGGTCGGCAGGCCATTGGCTGACCGTGGCGGAGGCGGCCGTTCGGGGGCCTCTCCAGGTCGCCGTCGCCGGCGGCGGCGACCTCCTGCGGGCCGCACGGCACGCCGCACCCGGTGGCGCGATCGTCGTGGGCGGTGATCCGGGCTCGTCACCGCTGCTCGTGGACAGGCCGCTCGTCGACGGCGTACCCACCGCGTACGTGTGCCGGGGTTTCGTGTGCGACCGTCCGGTGACGTCGGTGCCCGATCTCCTGGACGTACTCGCGGCCTCGTGAACGACGCGCGACGCGCTCGTCATGCCCAGGTGGACTCGGCCCGGGAGCCGAGGAAGTCGCCTTCGCTGGTCACGGGTGCCTCGAGCATGCCCGCGCACGCGTCGACGAGGAAGTAGGCGAAGCCGGTCCAGTTCGGCTCGACGGATTCGCGCTCGAGACGTTCTTCGTACTCGGCGCACGCGTCGATCACCATGTGCCCGAGAAGCCACGACCGGCCGGTGATGACCGACGCGGGAAGATCCGACACGGTCGCGCGCGCCCGGCCGATGAGGTGGACGATGTCCGGGTCCGCCGTGGTGTTCGCGGCCACGGTCGCGACCATCGAGGGCACCGTGCGCAGTTGCCGGAGAAATCTCGCTCGCCAACTCGGGGCGGGAAGCGAAGCCAGCTGGTCCGTCAGCGGAACGATGAGGCAGCTCAACAGGTCTCGTAGTCCCGGCTCGGGACCGAGCAACTCGACCAGTTCCCGCCGCCGGCGTCGCGCGTCCTCGGAATACCGCATCATCGTCGCGCGCACGAGAGCGTCGCGACTGCCGAAGTGGTAGCTGACGGCGGAATGGTTCGCGTTGCCGGCGTGCTCGGCGATGCGCCGGTTCGACACCGCGTCCACTCCGAACGTGGCGAAGAGTTCCTCGGCCGAATCGAGGAGCGCCTGTCGTGCCTGGTCGCCGTATGTGCCCACGGTCGTTGCCGCCGCCTTTCTGTGTCGGGTCACCAGTGTGCCCAGTGCCGATGGGACGAAGGTCACCAACGTTCGGCTTGTCGAGTTTAAGACATGCCGCGTAACTTTTTAAGTCGGGCAGCGTATTTCTGGAGCACACCGGGAGCCGCGTCAGCCCGGACACCCGAGGAGATACGAATTGACCGACACACTCGCGCCCGAGAAGAGCGGCCCGCCGGGAGGTGACGCCGACGAGGCCGACCTCGCACGTGCTCGCAAGGAACACATCGGCCGCTACGTCGCGATGATCCTGCTGCCGTTCGTGATGGTCTCGATGATGATCACGGGCTACCTGGCCGCGATGCACTCGCCTGCCCCCAACAACATGCCGATCGCCGTGGCCGGGCCGGCCCAGCAAGCGGAGCAGTTCGCTCGCGCCCTCGAGGACGCCGACCCCGACGCCGTGGACGTCCGTGTCGTCCCCGGCGCCGACGCCGCTCGCGACCTCGTCCTCGCCCGTGAGGTGTCGGGTGCGGTATCACTGGCCGAGAACGGCACGGCGACGGTGTACACGGCCGGTGCCGCCGGTGCCTCGCAGTCCTCCATGGTCAGCGGCCTGCTCGCACCGCCGGTGCTGGGACAGGGCCTCGATCTCGTGGTGGAGGATCTCGCTCCGCTGCCTGCGCACGACACCGCCGGACTGGCGGCGATGTTCATGGCCACCGCACTCATGCTCGCGGGCTACATGCCGTTGAGCGTCATGCTGTCGAACTCTCCGGAACTCCTGCGGATCCGACGTGTGGTCCCGTTGCTCGCGGGATGGTCCGCCCTCATCGCCTTCCTCGTGTGGCTCGTGGCCGGCCCGGTCCTCGGCGCGGTCGAGGGCAACACCGCCGCAGTCCTGGGCATCTCGTGGCTGTCCGTCTTCGCGGTCGGTGCGGTGCAGTTGTTCCTCACCCGCATCCTCGGACCGATGGCCGTCATCGCCGGCATGTTGTTCCTGATGGTCCTCGGCGTTCCGGCATCCAACATGGGCATGTCGGTGCATGCGCTGCCGGGGCTGTACGCGACGCTGCACGGTTTCCTGCCGACCGCGGCCACCGGTGAAGCGCTGCGTTCGGTCCTGTACTTCGGAGGTGACGGCCTCGGCGGTCACTTGCTGGTACTCGCCGTCGGAGCCCTGCTCGCGCTTGCCGCGACCGTGGGTGTCGACGCGCTGAAGCGTCGTCGCAACCCTGACGCGGGCGACCCCGAGATCACGCTGCCGTCGCTGACCGCCGGACCGCGTCCGGCCAGCAACCGCGTCCGCTATGTGACGCTGGCGTTCTTCCCGCTGGGCATGGTCGTGATGATGCTCTCGTTCATGCTGGGTGCGATGTACCAGCCGGCTCCGCGCGACATGCCCGTCACGGTGGTGGCCGCGACCACCGAGCAGGCCGAGCAGGTGGTTGCGGGTCTGGAAGAGAACATGACCGGCCTGTTCGCCCTGGAGGCATCCGACTCGGTGGACGCGGCACGCGCCGCCGTCCAGGACCGGACGGCCGTCGCCGCCTACGTCCTCCCGTCCGCGACGTCGCCCACCGCGACCCTCGTCACCAACGAAGCCGCGGGTGTGAGTCAGCAGCAGGTCGTGACGACGGTCTTCGGTCAGGTGGCCGCCGGTTCCCAGATGCCGCTCACCGTCGAAAACCTCGCGCCGCTGCCGGGTGCCGACTCCATGGGGACGGTGACGCTCTACGTCGCGATGGGCTGGATCATGTCCGGGTTCATGCTCGTCGTGGTGGCGAGCAGCGCGCAGCCCGCCGCGATGCGCCTGCGTCGGCTTCTGCCCATCGCCGCCGGGTGGTCGGTGTTCATGTCGACTGTCATCTGGGTCATTGCCGACCCGATCGTGGGAGCCGTCGACGGCCACTTCTGGCAGCTGTTCGCCACGGGTATCGTCGCGATCTTCTCGACGGCGCTGTTCACCGCGGTTCCGGCTCGACTGTTCGGGCTGCTGGCGGTGCTCCCGGCGGTAGCCATCCTCATGTTCCTGGGTGTCCCCGCGTCCAACGGTGCGCTGTCGGTGTACATGACGCCGGAGATCTTCACGACGCTGCACGCGGTGCTGCCGATGCCGGCCGCCGTGGAGTCCGTCCGGTCGATTCTCTACTTCGGCGGCGACACGGTCGGAAGCCACCTCGTCACCTTCGCCATCTGGGGTGCGGCCTCGCTCGTGTGCGTCGTCGTGATCGACGCCGTGCGGGCGCGGTCGGCCGCACGGAAGCAGGCCGTCGACGCCTGACCCCGGTTGTCCCACCCCGGCCGGCGATGCGCACCCGCGCGTCGCCGGTCAGGTGTGTGCGGGCGTGAGCATCACCGACGCCGAGTCGATGTCCTCCTTATCGAACGCCTCGAGTACGGCACGGGTGAGCGAGCGACGTACGCCCCACTGCTTGCCGGCACGCACCCGCACCGTCAGCCGCAGCGTCACGACACCGGCGCTCACAGAGTTGACCCCGAGCAATTCGGGCTTGTCGAGCACGTCGGCCACGATGTCGTCGCCCTCGACCCGGTCGAGCACCGCACGCAGCGCCACCTGACAGGCCCGGTGCACGTTGGCCGTCGGGGCGATCGGGATGTCGACCACGGCGACCGCGTGTCCCTGGCTCATGTTGCCGACCCTGAGGATTTCGCCGTTGCGGCAGAACCACAGGGTGCCGTCGATGTCGCGGATCGTGGTCACACGCAGACCCACCGATTCCACCGTGCCCACGGCGTCGCCCACGTCCACCACGTCGCCCACGCCGTACTGGTCCTCGAGAAGCATGAACATTCCGGAGATGAAGTCGCGGACCAGGTTCTGTGCACCGAAACCGAGCGCAACGCCCGCGATGCCGGCGGAGGCGATGAACGGTGCGACGTTGAAGCCGAGACTGTCGAGAGTCTGCAACACTGCCCAGACCAGCACGATGATCGACACACCCGATTTGAAGACCGAGCCGATGGTCTGCGCGCGCTGCGTCCGGCGTTCGCGCGCGTGCGGGTCGCCGACGGCCTTGCCTGCGCGTTGCTGCAGCGGCTTGAGGATCGAGAGCCGTGGCCCCTTCGAGGGGTCGCGAGGCTTGGTCATCCGGTCGATCAGGCGGTGCAACACGAATCGGAGCACGATCGCCGCGACGATATAGCTTGCGATCGCCAACGGGCGTTCGATGAGCCACTCACGGTTGGTCTCGGTCAGTTCGAAGGCCAGGCTCCAGCCGGGCAGGTTCGGCATAGACATTGTTCGCGAGTGTACAAATCTGTGACTTGTGGGGCGCCTGCTGTGAGATGTGACACGTGAGCCCAGCGGGAGCGCTCAGCCGAACACGACGAGCCACACCGCGACGGCATGACAGAGCGCGGCGAGCACCGTCGCGGCATGGAAGAACTCGTGATACCCGAACGTCGAGGGCCAGGGATCCGGCCATTTCGTCGCATAGAGAACGGCTCCTGCGCTGTAGAGCAGACCGCCTGCCAGCAGGAGCAGCATCGGCACCAGTCCCGCCTCGTCGACCAGGTCGCCCGCGACCGGCACGATGGCCCAGCCGAGCAGCAGGTAGAGGGGAACGCCGACCCATCGGGGCGCGGTGGGCCAGAGCATCTTCAGTGCCACGCCCGCGAGCGCTCCCGCCCACACCACGACGAGGAGGGTCCGGCCGGTCTCGGCGGGCAACGCCAGCACGGCGAACGGCGTGTAACTCCCGGCGATGAAGACGAAGATCATCGAGTGGTCGGCTCGCTTCATCCACATGCGCGCGCGGGGATCGGCCCAATGGACCCGGTGATAGAGCGCGCTCACGCCGAAGACGCCGCAGACCGTCGCGCTGTAGATCGCGGTCGGCCACACCGCGTCCGGCCGATCGGCGAGGAAGACCGACGCGAGGACGAGGGTGATCCCTGCGACCACGGCGATCGTGAAAGCCCACAGGTGAATCCATCCCCGCATACGGGGTTTGACCGGCAGTTCTTCGATGCCGAAAGCCGTCATGAGGACGCCCCACCTTCTCGACTCGCAGGTAACCTACGGTGCCGTAGGTCGAGTTCGAGGTCACGATACCGCCTGTGGAAGCGTCGCGACCGGCAGTGTGACCACCGCCGCGACCCGTCATTCGGGTGGGCGTAATGTGACCCACGTGGTGATGACGGGGTGAGCGCTCGAGGCGTGTTGTACCGACTCTACGAGCGCCGGTTGCTCAGGCAACTGGAGGGCGCACAGCGCCCGTGTCATGTCGCGGTGATGTGCGACGGGAACCGCCGGTGGGCACGGGAGAACGGGTTCACCGATGTCAGCCACGGTCATCGCGAGGGCGCGAAGAAGATCGCCGAACTACTCGGCTGGTGTGACGCGGCCGGGATCGACACGGCGACGATCTACCTGCTTTCGACCGAGAACCTGCGCCGCGACCCGGAAGAGCTCGACGTCCTTCTGGAAATCATCGCCGACGTCGTCGAAGAGATCTCGGCGCCGGGCCAGAACTGGAGCGTGAAGATCGTCGGCGCGCCCGATCTGCTGCCCGAGGACCACGCGAAGAGGCTGCGCGACGCGGCCGCGAGCACCGCTGGACGTACCGGGACGCATGTCAACGTGGCCGTCGGATACGGCGGCCGGCAGGAGATCGTGGACGCAGTGCAGTCTCTGCTGCGCACGAAGAATGCCGAGGGTCTCACCGGCACCGATCTCATCGAATCGGTGACCGTCGAAGCTGTCGACGACCACCTCTACACCTCCGGGCAACCCGATCCCGATCTCGTCATCCGCACCTCGGGGGAGCAGCGCCTCTCGGGCTTCCTGCTGTGGCAGAGCGCCTATTCCGAGATCTGGTTCACCGAGGCGTACTGGCCGGAGTTCCGGCGCGTCGATTTCCTTCGCGCACTGCGCGACTACGCGGCCCGGCACCGGCGCTTCGGCATCTGAGTCCGCGCCCCGCGGCCGTCACAGCTTGCGCAGTCGCAGCCTGTTGATCGAGTGGTCGGAATCCTTGCGCAGCACCAGTGTCGCGCGGGGACGGGTCGGCAGAATGTTCTCCACCAGGTTCGGCAGATTGATCGAGTGCCAGATCTCTTTCGCGGCGCTGATCGCATCGCGATCGGAGAAGTTCGCGTAGTGGTGGAAGTGCGCCTGGGGATCGGCGAACGACGTCTTCCGGAGCGCGAGAAACCGCTCTACGTACCACTGTTCGATGTCTTCGAGGCGGGCGTCGACATAGATCGAGAAGTCGAAGAGGTCGGAGACCATCAGCCGGGGCCCGGTCTGCAGCACGTTGAGGCCCTCGATGATGAGGATGTCGGGCTGCCGGACGATGTGGTACTGGCCGGGAATGATGTCGTACGAGATGTGTGAATAGATCGGCGCCGTGACTTCCTCGGCACCGGACTTGACCTCGGTGACGAAGCGAAGGAGTTTGCGCCGGTCGTAGCTCTCGGGAAAGCCCTTGCGGTGCATGATGTTGCGCCGCATCAGTTCTTTCGACGAATACAGGAATCCGTCGGTGGTCACCAGGTCCACCCGCGGATGGTGTTCCCAGCGCGCGAGCAGCGCCTGCAGCACGCGCGCGGTGGTGGACTTGCCCACCGCGACCGATCCCGCAACACCGATCACGAAGGGCACCTGCTGGTCCGGGTGCTTCTCTCCGAGGAAGGTGGCGGTCGCGGCGAACAGCCGCTGACGCGCGGCCACCTGCAAATGGATCAGGCGGGCGAGGGGAAGATACACCTCCGCGACCTCGGCGAGGTCGATCTGCTCGCCGAGTCCCCGGAGCCCGATCAATTCGTCCTCGGTGAGGACGAGCGGCGTCGACTTCCGCAGTGTGCGCCACTGCTTCCGATCGAACTCGATGTAGGGGCTGGGTTCGCTCAGGCGAGCCATCGGCACCGTCCCTCGACGACGGGTGACTCGTCGGCACCTCCCACGGAGCAGGAGCGGCGATGCATGTCCATGGAACGAATTGTGCTCGCAGACACAGCGCGATGCCTCGTCGGGGTCCCGTCGTGCGCCCCGGACCGCCTCCGGAGGACGAGTGGGGGACTAGGGTTGCACGTTATGCGAACGGACGACGTCGTTACCGAATACCTGCTGCTCGGGCTGTCTTTCGACCGCCTCGAGGAGGGATTCGTCGATGCGTATACCGGGAATCCGGAACTGCGCCGGCGGATCGAGAACGCCCCCCGGCCCGATCCTCGTGACCTATCCCACACGGCACGTCGTCTGCGCGAGGAACTTCCGTCGGCATCGTTGCCGGAGGAGCGCACCCGATTTCTCGAGGTGCACCTGCGCGCGATGGAGTGTTCCGCCCGCAAGTTCGCAGGTGAGGACATCGGATTCGTCGACGAAGTCGACGCGTACTTCGACGTGCGGATCGCCCCCGGCAACGAGGACGACTATCGCGACGCGCACCGGCGCCTCGACGCCCTTCTCCCCGGCCCGGGGCCGCTGGCCGAACGTCTCCAGGCACACCGCGCATCCGAGGTGGTGCCCGCCGATCGCCTCGCAGAGTGTGTGGAGGCTTTCTCCGGTGCGCTGCGCGAGAAGGTGCGCGCGGTGTATCCCCTGCCCGACACCGAACGAGTCGAGTACGAGGTCGTCGGCGACAAGCCGTGGTCCGGATTCAACTACTACCTCGGCGACTACCGGTCGCGGGTGGCGATCAACTCCGACCTCGAGCAACATATGCCGCACCTGCCGCACCTGATCGCCCACGAGTCGTACCCGGGGCACCACACCGAGCACTGCCGCAAGGAGGCCGGACTCGTCGCGGCCGGCCAGGCCGAGCAGACGCTGTTCCTCGTCAACACCCCTCAGTGCCTGATGGCAGAAGGTCTCGCCGACCTCGCGCTCGACGCGATCGTCGGACCGGGCTGGGGCAAGTGGGCGCAGGACATCTACGCCGATCTCGGCCTTCGGTTCGACGGCGAACTCGCGGAACAACTGCACGACGCGTCGGCGGGCCTGCTGTCGGTGCGGCAGGACGCGGCGCTTCTCCTGCACGACCGTGGCCGCGACGCCGACGAGGTCGCCGGATTCCTCGAGCGCTGGTCGCTGTCGAGCCCGCAACGTGCCCGGCAGGCGCTGCGATTCCTGTCTTCTCCGTTGTGGCGTGCCTACATCAGTACGTATGTCGAGGGATACCGCCTGCTCGGCGGGTGGCTCGACCGGGCACCTGCCGGAGCGGACCGTGCCGAGCGGTTCCGCCGGCTTCTCGACGAACCTCTCGTGCCCAGCAGCCTGCGGTGACCTGCGTCTCGACCGGGGTCCGCCGTCCGGCGGGGTCGACGGGGTTCGTAGACTGGAATACGTATCCTGCCGCCCTTCGCTTGGAGAATTCTCGATGACCGCTGTGCCCGGCAACGACATGAACACCGCCGCACTCGCCGACCTCGATCCCGAGGTCGCCGAGGCCATGGCAGGGGAGTTGTCGCGCCAGCGCGACACCCTCGAGATGATCGCGTCGGAGAACTTCGTGCCGCGCGCCGTACTGCAGGCTCAGGGCAGCGTCCTGACCAACAAGTACGCCGAGGGCTACCCCGGCCGGCGCTATTACGGTGGCTGCGAGAACGTCGACATCATCGAAGACCTCGCCCGCAACCGCGCCAAGGAACTCTTCGGTGCGGAATTCGCCAACGTGCAGCCCCACTCGGGCGCCCAGGCCAACGCCGCGGTGCTCATGGCCCTGATGACCCCCGGAGAGAAGCTGCTCGGGCTCGACCTCGCGCACGGCGGTCACCTCACGCACGGCATGAAGCTGAACTTCTCCGGCAAGCTGTACGACGTCGCGTCCTACGGGGTCAGCAAGGAAGACCACCGCATCGACATGGACGAGGTGCGCGACATCGCCCTGCGCGAAAAGCCGAAGGTCATCGTCGCCGGCTGGTCCGCCTACCCCCGCCACGAAGACTTCGCCGCGTTCCGCGCGATCGCCGACGAAGTCGGTGCCTACCTGTGGGTGGACATGGCGCACTTCGCGGGACTGGTCGCCGCAGGCCTGCACCCGTCGCCCGTGCCCTACGCGGACGTCGTCTCCACGACCGTGCACAAGACGCTCGGCGGTCCGCGCTCGGGCCTGATCCTCGCAAAGAAGGAGTGGGCCAAGAAGCTCAACTCCGCGGTGTTCCCCGGCCAGCAGGGCGGACCGCTCATGCACGCCATCGCCGCGAAGGCCGTCTCCTTGAAGATCGCCGCGAGCGACGAGTTCAAGGACCGCCAGCAGCGCACCCTGTCCGGCGCGCGGATCCTGGCCGACCGCCTGTCGCAGCCCGACGTCGCCGACAAGGGCATCTCCGTGCTCACCGGAGGCACCGACGTGCATCTGGTGCTCGTGGACCTGCGGAACTCGCAGCTCGACGGCCAGCAGGGTGAGGACCTCCTCCACGAGGTCGGCATCACCGTCAACCGGAACGCCGTGCCGTTCGACCCGCGGCCCCCGATGGTCACGTCCGGCCTGCGCATCGGAACCCCCGCGCTCGCGACCCGGGGCTTCGGCGACGCGCAGTTCACCGAGGTTGCCGACATCATCGCGCAGACGCTCGTCGGCGACGCGGACAAGGACGCGCTGCGGGCTCGCGTGAGCAAGCTCGCGCAGGATCTGCCGCTGTACGAGGGACTCGAAGACTGGAAGCTCGTCTGACCGGTTCCGCGTTAACGTAATTTTCATCGACACGCCCCCTCCGCTACCCGGCGGAGGGGGCGTGTCGGGTTTAGCGTCGGGGGTGTAGTCGGCGCAGGTGCCGGGTACGCGGGAGGTCCCTGATCGTGTGGCTGACACAGTCCGAGCGAGGGGGCCGGCACCAGGCTCTCGTGGTCGTGACGACACCAGGGACTACCGGCCCACCGAACGACGTCTGCCGCGGTGCCGTGCAGACCGAGGAGCCTCACGTGAACGCAACACGCTCCGTCTCCCCCCGCTCCGAACGCCCGAGTGCGTCCCCAGCGACGAAACCCCTCGTTCGTACCTACGTGCTGGACACATCGGTGTTGCTTTCCGATCCCTGGGCGGTCACCCGGTTCGCCGAGCACGAAGTGGTGCTTCCACTCGTCGTGATCGGCGAACTCGAGGGGAAACGTCACCATCACGAACTGGGATGGTTCGCCCGCGAATCGCTCCGGCTGCTCGACGACCTGCGACAGCGATACGGCCGGCTCGACCAGCCGATTCCCATCGGGGAGTCCGGCGGAACCCTGCACGTCGAGCTCAACCACACCGATCAGGCGGTCCTGCCCGCGGGCTTCCGCACCGACACCAACGATTCGCGGATCCTGGCGTGCGCGCTCAATCTGGCGGGTGACGGCCGGGAGGTGACGCTGGTCAGCAAGGACATCCCGCTCCGCGTCAAGGCCGGTGCCGTGGGGCTGACGGCCGACGAGTACCGCGCGCAGGACGTCGTCCCGTCGGGGTGGACCGGCATGACCGAACTCGACGTGGATCGGACGGTGATCGACGAGTTGTTCGCCGAGGGCGTCGTCGATCTCGATGAGGCTCGGGACGTGCCGTGCCACACGGGAATTCGTCTTCTGGGAGGTTCGTCGAGTGCGCTGGGCAGGGTGACGGCGGACAAGCGGGTCCAGTTGGTGCGCGGCGACCGGGAGGCATTCGGGTTGCACGGGCGTTCCGCGGAACAGCGGGTCGCGCTGGACCTGCTGCTGGACGAGTCCATCGGCATCGTCTCGCTCGGCGGCAAGGCGGGCACCGGGAAGTCCGCGCTCGCGCTGACCGCGGGCCTCGACGCGGTGCTCGAGCGTCGCTCGCACCGCAAGGTGGTGGTGTTCCGGCCGCTGTACGCCGTGGGCGGCCAGGAGTTGGGGTACCTGCCGGGATCGGAAGCGGAGAAGATGAACCCGTGGGGTCAGGCGGTGTTCGACACGCTCGAAGGTCTCGCGAGCCCCGCGGTGATGGACGAGGTCATCAGCCGCGGCATGCTGGAAGTGCTTCCCCTGACGCACATCCGCGGCAGGTCGCTGCACGACTCGTTCGTGATCGTGGACGAGGCCCAGTCCCTCGAACGCAACGTCCTGCTGACGGTGCTGTCGCGGCTGGGGGCGGGATCACGCGTCGTGCTCACCCACGACGTCGGCCAGCGCGACAACCTCCGTGTGGGACGGCACGACGGTGTCGCCGCGGTCATCGAAAAGCTCAAGGGTCACCCGCTGTTCGCGCACGTGACCCTGACGCGCAGCGAGCGGTCGCCGATTGCGGCACTCGTGACCGACATGCTCGAGGAGTTCGCGCCGGGAGTGTGAAGACGGCGTGCGGTAGCCCTGCGGCGCACCGCACAGGTGACCGGCCCGATGCCCCGTTTCCTCCTGCCGAGGGAACGGGGCATCCGGCTATCGGGTCTCGTCGGTGTCCGTCAGCGGTCCCAATTCGGCTTCGAGGACTTCTTGGACCACGCGCATCGCGGCCAATCCCGCGGGAGCGCCGCAGTACGCGCTGCAGT
>JADGMW010000072.1_pt5 | contig 36610 bp, 31 predicted proteins | sample 8641801 | NCBI WGS metagenome assembly JADGMW01 (sample SAMN16272018, study PRJNA661076) | feces metagenome | isolation source: fecal sample from diarrhoea affected cattle A | host: Bos taurus | place: South Africa: Lokaleng Village, Mahikeng | collected 2019-09
GACCAGGCGAGGGAGGAGCCGAGCCCGGGGTAGCCCGAGACGCGCACGAACCAGGGGTCGCGGGCAGTCACGGCATCGGAGGGCGCCAGGGCGACGGTGGACAGGCCGCTGGCGGCGCCTCGCTGCGGCTGTCAGGAGCGGTGCGGTCAGGAGGCCGCGGGGTCGCGCGGCGGGGTCGAGGCGCGCAGCACCACGGTGGCCTCCACGTGGACCAGGCGCGGCTCGTCGGCGGGCGGCGCCAGGGCCAGCTCGGTCGCGGCGACCCCCACCTCGACCAGGGGCACCCGCACGGTGGTGAGCGGCGGCGTGACGTCGCGCAACGTCACGATGTCGTCGAAGCCGGCGACCGCGAGCTCGCCCGGCACATCCACCCCGGCGTCCCGGGCTGCGGCCATCGCGCCCACCGCCATGACGTCGTTCACGGCGAACACCAGCTCGACGGCGCCACGGCGGCGCAACAGCTCCTCCATGCCCTCGTACCCGCCGTCGCGGGTGAACGCGCACCGGATCACGTCAGCGGGGTCCAGCGTGACGCCCTGCTCGGACAGCCCCTCCGCGAACCCGTCGAGCCGCTCGCGCGCGGTGAGGTGGCCGGCAGGGCCCGCCAGCACCGCGAAACGCCGGTAGCCCAGGCCGTGCAGCGCCCGCGCCAGCGCCGCGGCGCCGGCCGCGTTGTCGATCACCACGGTGTCCACGCCCAGCACGGGCTGGCCCACCAGCGCCGCCGAGCCGCCGCCCGCCCGGTAGTCGGCCAAGGCCCGGCGGAGCTCGGAGTTGAGCGCCTCGTCGTCGGTGCGGCCGCCCGCGATGATGATGGCGCGGGCGCGTTGCCGCTGCAGGACCTCGATCAGTCCCCGCTCCCGGGACTGGTCGTGCCGGGTGCTGGCGAGCGTGACTGCCAGGCCTGCGCGGTCGGCGGCGGCGTTGACGCCGGCGGCGATCGATGAGAAGTACGGGTCGGCGATGTCGTGCACCACCAGGCCGAGCGACGTGGTGCGCCCCCGGGCCATGGCCTGGGCGTTCGCGTCGGGGGAGTAGCGCAGCCGGGACGCGGCCGCGAGGACCCGCTCGCGCAGGTCCTCGCGGACGGTGCGGTTGGCGCTGCCGTTGATCGCGCGGGACGCCGTCGCGAGCGAGACGCCCGCCTCCCGTGCGACATCGCTGAGCGTGACGGTGGCGGACATGCCGTCAGGGTAGGGGGTCGCGGGCCGCTGTCCCAGGAGGCGGCGGCCTCACTGGACGTCGTCGTCCACCCAGTCGAAGGTGCGCGTCACCGCCTTCTTCCACAGCCGGTACTGGCGCTCGCGCTCGGCCGCCTCCATCGACGGCTCCCACCGCTTGTCCTCGGCCCAGTTGTCGATGACGTCCTGCTCGCCCTCCCAGAAGCCCACGGCGATGCCCGCCGCGTACGCGGCGCCCAGCGCGGTGGTCTCGGCGACCTGGGGGCGGATCACCGGCACGTCGAGCACATCGGCCTGGAACTGCATGAGCATGTCGTTGCCGACCATCCCACCGTCCACCTTGAGCTCGGTGAGGGCGACACCGGAGTCGGCGTTCATGGCGTCGACCACCTCGCGGGTCTGGAACGCGGTCGCCTCGAGCACGGCGCGCGCGATGTGCGCCTTGTTCACGTACCGGGTGAGCCCGACGAGCGCCCCGCGCGCCTCCGAGCGCCAGTACGGCGCGAACAGCCCGGAGAACGCCGGCACGAAGTAGGCGCCGCCGTTGTCGGGCACGCTGGCCGCGAGCTGCTCGATCTCGGGCGCCGACTTGATCAGCCCGAGGTTGTCGCGCAGCCACTGCACCAGCGACCCGGTCACCGCGATCGAGCCCTCGAGCGCGTACACGGGCGCCTTCTCGCCGATCTTGTACGCGACCGTGGTGAGCAGGCCGTTCTCGGAGGGGACCAGCTCCTCGCCGGTGTTGAGCAGCACGAAGTTGCCGGTGCCGTAGGTGTTCTTCGCGCTGCCGACCTCGAAGCAGGCCTGGCCGAACGTCGCAGCCTGCTGGTCGCCGAGGATGCCCGAGATCGGCACCTCCGGCACCATGCCGCCGAGCCGGCCGTAGCCGTACACCTCGGAGGACGAGCGGATCTCCGGGAGCATCGACATCGGGATGCCCATCTCCGCGGCGATCTCCTCGTTCCACGTGAGGGTGTCGAGGTTCATCAGCATGGTGCGGGACGCGTTCGTGACGTCGGTGACGTGCACCCCGCCGTTGACGCCGCCGGTCATGTTCCACAGCACCCACGAGTCGGTGTTGCCGAAGGCCAGCTCACCACGCTCGGCCTTCTCCCGGGCGCCCTCGACGTTGTCGAGGATCCAGCGGATCTTCGGGCCGGAGAAGTACGTCGCGAGCGGCAGGCCGACCCGCGACTTGTACCTGTCAGAGCCGCCGCCCAGCGCGGCGAGGTCGTTGGCGATCTTCTGGGTGCGGGTGTCCTGCCACACGATGGCGTTGTACACCGGCTTGCCGGTGGTCCGGTCCCACACGACAGCGGTCTCCCGCTGGTTCGTGATGCCGACCGCGGCGATGTCCTTCGCCGTCATGTTGGCGCGGCTCAGGGCGATGCCCACGACCTCGCGGGTGTTGGTCCAGATCTCCTCGGCGTCGTGCTCCACCCACCCCGGCCGCGGGAAGATCTGCTGGTGCTCGAGCTGCCCGGAGTTCACGATCGTGCCGGCATGGTCGAACACGATCGCGCGGGTGCTGGTGGTCCCCTGGTCGATCGCCAGGACGTGCTGCGGGGTGTCGGGCATGGTGTTCCTCTCCGTCGAGGGATCGCTGTGCGGGGTGCGCGGGGCGCCTCAGCGCGCGCCGCGGGGGTCAGATGAACCAGTTGGCGCCGAGCCCTCCGAGGACGCCGCCGACGATGGGGCCGAGCACCGGCACCCAGGAGTACGACCAGTCGCTCGATCCCTTGCCCTTGATGGGCAGCAGGGCGTGCGCGATGCGGGGCCCCAGGTCACGCGCGGGGTTGATCGCGTACCCGGTGGGACCGCCGAGGCTCGCGCCGATCCCCACGACCAGGAAGCTCACCGGCAGCGCGCCGAGCTGGGCGGGGTCGTTGGCGAACATGAGCACCACGAACACCAGCACGAACGTGGCGATGACCTCAGTGGCGAAGTTCCACCCGTACGAGCGGATCTGCGGGCCCGTGGCGAAGACCGCGAGCTTCGAGGCGGGGTCCAGGTCCTCGTCGAAGTGCCTCTTGTACGCGAGGAAGCTCACCAGCGCGCCGAGAGCGCCACCGAACATCTGCGCGGTGAAGTAGATGATGCCGTTCCACGCCGAGACCTCGATGCCCGGCGCGAACTCCTCGGCCCCGTTGGCCCAGATGCCGAAGGTGATCGCGGGGTTGATGTGCGCGCCGGTGCGGAAGGCCGCGTAGACGCCCGCCAGCACCGCGAAGCCCCAGCCGAAGTTGATGAGCAGCCAGCCGCCGTTGAAGCCCTTCGACCTCGGCAGCAGGACATTGGCGACGACGCCGGTGCCGAGCAGCGTGAGCAGCCCAGTCCCGACGGCCTCCGAGGCGAAGATCTCCCAAGAGCTGTACACGTCCACGTGCGACCCCTTTCCTGAGCGACGCCGATGTCGTCCGGGGGAAGAACCTCTGTCCCCGCAGGTCTCGGAACGAGCGGGGGCCGTGGGACTCCCGCCTGAGTCAGGCCGCCGGGGCGACCCGGATGGGGCCGGCCAGGGCCGGTCCCGACTGCCGTCATGTGCCAGCTGGTCCGGGCGCCGCAGGGGAGTCGTCCTCGGCTCCCGGCTTGCGGCCCGCGTCCGGCACGAACGGCGACGAGTCCTCGTCCTGCCCGCCCACGGGGACGAGCGGCACGATGTCCGCGGCCTCGAGCCGCACCCGCTCCGCGGTGGCGTCGTCCGGCTCCAGGGTGGCCGCGTGCTCCGCGGCGGCGCGCTCGCGGTAGGCGGCGATCTCGGCGGCGCGCTGCTCCGCGTCCCAGCCGAGCACGGGGGCGATCAGGTCGGCGATCTCCTCGAGGGCGCCCACGCCCTTGTCGGCCTGCTCGTAGTTGAGCCGGGTGCGGTGCATCATCACGTCGTCGAGGTGCAGGGCCCCCTCGTGGCTTGCCGCGTAGACGATCTCGGCCCCGATGTAGGCGGGGGCGTGCGGCAGCGGATCGGCCAGGCGCGGGTCGTCCTCGACCAGGTCCAGCAGCTCGGCCAGCAGCGAGCCGTACCGGTGCAGCAGGTGGTCCATGCGGAACTGGTCCCAGCCGTGCCTCTTGGCGATCGCCCGGGACTGGCGCTGGACCGCCTCGAGCCCCTCGGCCCCGGCCAGCGGGATGCGGGTGGTGATGGACGGCAGCGTCGTGGCGCGCGACCCGATCGCGAAGTCCACCGCGTCCTTGGCCATCACCCGGTACGTGGTGAGCTTGCCGCCCGCCACGACGGTGAGCCCGGGCGTGGGGCTGGCGACGGTGTGCTCGCGCGAGACCTTCGCGGAGGACGTGCCGGCCTTCGTGCCGGGCTGCAGCAGCGGCCGCAGGCCCGCCCACGTGCCGATCACGTCCTCGCGGCTGATCGGCCGGGCCAGCACGGTGTTCGCGTGCGCGATGAGGTAGTCGATGTCGCTGGAGTTCGCGACGGGGTGCACCAGCTCCTGGCTCCACGGGGTGTCCGTGGTGCCGATCACCCAGTAGCGCGACCACGGGATGATGAACAGCACGCTCTTCTCGGTCTGCAGGATCAGCCCCGCCGTCCCGGCGATCCGGCTGCGCGGCACCACGATGTGGATGCCCTTGCTGGCCAGCACCCGCAGCCCGCCCTCGGAGCCGGCCAGCTCCTCGGTCTCCTCGGTCCACACGCCGGTCGCGTTGATCACGTGCCGGGCGCGCACGTCGATGTGCTCGCCGGTCTCGAGGTCCACCACCTCGGCGCCCGTCACGGCGCCGCCCGTGGTGGTCTGCAGGGTCACGAGCTCGGTGCGGGAGGCCGCGTGGGCGCCGTAGGACACGGCGGTGCGGATGAGCGTCGAGACCAGGCGGGCGTCGTCGACGGCCGCGTCCCAGTACTGGATGGCGCCGATCGCCGCGTCGTGCCGCAGGTCGGGGAACAGCCGCTCCATGCCCTTGCGGGTCAGGTGCCGGTGGATCGGCATCGCGCGCTTGGCGCCGCTCGCGGTGGCGAGCGTGTCGTACAGGGCGACGCCGGCGCCCACGTACGCCCGCTCCCACACGCGGTTCTCGAGCGGGTAGAGGAAGGAGACGGGCTTCACCAGGTGCGGCGCGATGCGGGTCATCAGCAGGTCGCGCTCGGTCAGCGCCTCGCGGACCAGGTGGAAGTCGAGCATCTGCAGGTAGCGCAGGCCCCCGTGCACCAGCTTGGAGGACCTGCTGGACGTCCCGCTGGACCAGTCCTGCGCCTCGACCACAGCGGCGGAGAGGCCGCGGGTGACAGCGTCGAGGACGATGCCCGCGCCGGTCACCCCGCCCCCGATGACCAGCACGTCGAGCTCCCGGCCTGACTCGATGCTCGCACGGAGGGCGCCCAGCGCGTCACTCCGCAGTCGCGCGGTCAGTGCTGCTGTCCTCATGGCGGGCTCCCTCGGTGTCCACGTGTTGCCGTCGACGGGGAGCGCACGCGAGGGGGGAACGGGCGGCGCCCGTCGCGAGCCCGCACGCGCGTCCTCGCCTGCCGCAACGTCACCACGTCGTGACGTGCCGCGCAACCGCAGGACCTGCGGCTCCGTGGGCCGTGGGCCAGCCGCTCCGCCTCGGGGGCCCGGTGCGGATGGACGGCGCCGGTGGGCGGCCGCCGCGATCGGTAGTTTGGGCCCGTGACCCCTGCCGTGCCCCGTGTCCGTCCCGCGCTCCCCGCAGACGTCCGGACCATCCGCGCCCTCGTGCAGCCGTACGCGACCGAGCGCATCCTGCTCGCCAAGGAGTGGGTCGGCTACTACGAGGCCGTGCAGGAGTTCGTCGTCGCCGAGGCCCCGGACGGCGGCGTCGTGGGGTGCGGCGCGCTGCACGTGATGTGGCAGGACCTCGCCGAGGTGCGCACCCTCGCCGTCGACCCGGCGTGGCGCGGCCGGGGGGTGGGCCACGTGCTGCTTGACGCCCTGCTCGACCGTGCGCGCGACCTCGGCCTGAGCCGGGTGTTCTGCCTGACGTTCGAGGTCGACTTCTTCGCGGCGCACGGCTTCGCGCCCATCGACGGCACCCCGGTCACCCCGGACGTCTACGCCGAGCTGCTGCGCTCGCACGACGACGGCGTCGCCGAGTTCCTCGACCTCGCCCGCGTGAAGCCCAACACGCTGGGCAACACCCGGATGCTCATCGAGCTGTGAGCGGGCCCGGTCAGGGCAGCCGGTAGGTCGGCGGCTGGTCCTCGTCGGGCTCGGCGTCCCGGGCCAGCAGCCCGTCGGCGAGGAGCGACTCGACGCACCGCTCGAGCTGGGCCCGGTCAGGCCAGAGGGCCTCGACGGCCGCGGCGGGCACGGGGCCCATCGCGTCGCGCAGCAGCGCCATGACCCGTCCGCGCACCTGCCGGTCGGCGCCGGCCCACGCCTGCGTCCGCCGCCGCCCGGCATGCTCGTCGGCCGGCTTCCCGGCGGCGCGCCACGCGCACAGCCCCGCGACCGGGCACGACTCGCACCGCGGGCTCCGGGCCGTGCACACCAGCGCGCCAAGCTCCATCGAGGCGGCCGACCACCGCGCTGCCGTCGCGTCGTCCTCGGGGACCAGCGACTCCGCCCACCGGAGCTCCGCGGCCGTCTGGCTGGGCGCCGGCAGCGCGACGCCCGCGACGGCCCGCGCCAGCACGCGCCGCACGTTGGTGTCGAGCACCACCGAGCGCCGCCCGAACGCGAAGGCCTGCACGGCCGCCGCGGTGTAGGCGCCCACCCCCGGAAGGGCGAGCAGGTCCTCCGCGGCGTCGGGCACCACGCCGGAGTGCCGCTCGACCACGGCGCGCGCGCACTCCTGCAGGCGCAGCGCGCGGCGCGGGTAGCCGAGCCGGTCCCAGGCGCGCAGCACGTCGGCGGGGCTGGCGGCGGCGAGGTCGGCGGGCTCGGGCCAGCGGGCCATCCACGCCCGCCACGCCGGCTCGACCCGCACCACCGGGGTCTGCTGCAGCATCACCTCGCTGACCAGCACGCCCCAGGCCGAGCGGTCCTCCGAGCGCCAGGGCAGCTCGCGGGCATGCTGCCCGAACCACTCGAGCACGGCCTCGCGCAGCAACGGGGCGTCGACGGTGGGCACCGGCCCATCCTCCCCCACGGCGCCGAGCCGTCCCTCGGCGGCCACGCCCCAGGGCGGGTTCGGCGGTCGCTGGCCGGTTCCTCGCCGACCCGCCAGGGCTGGGCGCGGGATACCGGCCGGGGGACCGGTACCGTACGGCTGACCGGGTGAAGCGCCGCCGGTGCGCGGCCGACGTGAGGACGGTGCCGTCATGGGTGTGCTGCGACCGGCCGGGCCGCTGCCGTCCCGGGTCTACTGGATCCGCCGATTCGTGGTCCTCGGCATCCCGCTGCTGCTCGTCGTCGTCATCGTGTGGGCGCTGACCGGCCGTGGCGCCCCGGCGGACGCCGCCGACACCGGGCAGACCGGCGACCAGGCTCCCGCGGACGCCCCGGAGGCGCCCGACACGACCGACGGCGAGGAGCCCGGGGCGCCGCAGGCGTGCGCTCCCGAGGCGTTGGGCCTCACCCTCGCGGCGGACGCGCCGTCGTACGCCGCCGCGGCCGTGCCCACCTTCACGGTCACGCTGGCCAACACGGGCGGCGTCGACTGCCTGGTGGACGCGGGCTCGGGGCAGCTCGAGATCCTGATCGTCTCGGGCGAGGACCGGATCTGGTCGAGCCGTGACTGCCCGGCCGGCGCCGCCGAGCGTCAGCTGCTGCTCGGACCCGAGCAGACCGACGTCACGCAGGTCCAGTGGACGCGGGTCCGCTCAGCGGAGGGCTGCGCCACCGGCCTGCCCGCCGTGAAGGCGGGCACCTACTCGGCGACGCTCGCCGTGGGCGGCGCGGCCAGTGCACCGCAGGTCTTCGTCCTGGAGTGACGGGCCCGGGCGCCGCAGGTCAGACGTAGCGCTCGAGGATGCTCGACTCGGCCAGCCGGGACAGGCCCTCCCGCACGGCCCGGGCCCGCTGCTCGCCCACGCCGTCCACGGCCATCAGGTCCTCGATGCTCGCCGCGAGGAGCTTCTGCAGGCCGCCGAAGTGCTCGACCAGGCGGTCCACGATGGCAGCGGGCAGCCGGGGGACCTTCGAGAGCAGCCGGTATCCGCGTGGTCCGGCGGCCGCGTCGAGCGCGTCGCCGCCGCCCGGGAGCCCGAGCACGCGGGCGAAGTGCGTGATGTCGATCAGCTCGGTGCTGTCGAGCTCGGCGAGCGCCGCCTGCACGGCGTTGGCGTCCCGCTCCTTGCGTGACACCTCCACGTAGTCCCGGATCACCAGCTCGCGGTCCGAGCCGATGCCGCCGGTGAGCTCGTCGAGCTGCAGGGACAGCAGCCGCCCGTCGGTGCCCAGCTCGACGACGTACCCGGCGATCTCCTCGGAGATGCGGCGCACCATCTCGAGCCGCTGGACCACCGCGGAGACGTCCCGGACGGTGACGAGGTCCTCGATCTCGAGCGCGGACAGGGTGCCGCTGACCTCGTCGAGGCGGGCCTTGTACCGCTCGAGCGTCGCGAGCGCCTGGTTCGCGCGGGACAGGATCGTGTCGGAGTCCTCGAGGACGTGGCGCACGCCGCCCACGTAGAGGGCGACGATGCGCATCGACGCGGACACGGAGATCACGGGGAAGCCGGTCTGCTTGGCCACCCGCTCGGCGGTGCGGTGCCGGGTGCCGGACTCGGTCGTCTCGATGGTGGGGTCCGGCAGCAGCTGCACGGCCGCCCGCAGGATGCGGTGGACGTCCCGGTCGACCACGATGGCGCCGTCCATCTTGGCGAGCTCGCGCAGCCGTGTCGCCGAGAACTCGACCTCGAGCTCGAACCCGCCCGAGCAGATCGACTCGACGGTGCTGTCGTAGCCCAGGACGATCAGTGCGCCGGTGCGCCCGCGCAGGATGCGCTCGAGCCCGTCCCGCAGCTCGCCGCCCGGGGCGACAGCGGCCAGCGTCGAGCGCAGGAGGTCATCAGGCGCAGGCGTGGTGGGCACACCGGTGATCCTACGCGTGGACGCCTCCCCGGCAGAGGGGGCGACCCGATTGGCGGCGCCCGAGCTCACCAGATCCTCGACGAGGCCGCCCAGCGTCGGGGTGGCGACGGCGTCAGGCGTGGCGGTCTCCGGCGACTCCGCAGACGCGGACCGCCTCTGCCAGGTCTCCCACCTCGAGGATCTCCATCCCCGCCGGGGCCGCGCCGCCGTCCAGCGAGCCGGCTGGGACCACCGCCCGGACGAACCCGAGTCGCGCGGCCTCGGCGAGCCGCTGGGTCGTTCCCGTGACGGCGCGGATCTCGCCGGCGAGGCCGACCTCGCCCACGGCGACCATCCCGCGGGGCAGGGCGACGTTCTCCCGGGAGCTGGCGGTCGCGAGGGCGAGCGACAGGTCCGCCGAGGGCTCGACGACCCGGGCGCCGCCGACCGTCGAGACGTAGACGTCTTGATCGGCGAGCCGCGCGCCGACCCGTCGTTGCAGCACGGCGAGCACCATCGCGAGCCGGCTCGCGTCGATGCCGCTGGTGGTGCGCCGGGGGTTGGCCAGCATGCTGGGCGCCACGAGCGCCTGCACCTCGGTGGCCAGCGGCCGGCGGCCCTCGAGGGTGACTGTGACGCACGTGCCGGGCACGTGGTGCAGGGCGTTCGACACGAAGAGCCCGCTCGGGTCGGTGAGGCCGGTGATCCCCGCCTCGGACAGGTCGAAGCACCCGACCTCGTCGGTGGGGCCGTACCGGTTCTTGGTGGCCCGCAGCAGGCGCAGGCGCGAGTGCCGCTCGCCCTCGAACTGGCAGACCACGTCCACCAGGTGCTCCAAGGTCCGGGGGCCGGCCACGGAGCCGTCCTTGGTCACGTGGCCGACGAGCACCACGGGCATGTCGCGCTCCTTGGCGACGGCGATGAGCGCCCCCGCGACCTCGCGCACCTGGCTCACGCCACCCGCGGCGCCGTCGACCGCGGCTGAGGCGATGGTCTGCACCGAGTCGACGACGAGCAGGTCGGGGTCCACCTGCTCGACGTGGCCCAGCACCGTGCCCAGGTCGGTCTCCGCGGCCAGCAGCAGGTGGGGGTCCAGCGCGCCGATCCGCTCCGCGCGCAGCCGCACCTGCCCGGCGGACTCCTCCCCGGTGATGTAGAGCACGCGTCGCCCGGCGGCCGTCGGGCCGTCGGCGCCCTCGCGGCCCGCCCGCGCCGCCCTGCTCGCCACGTCCAGCAGCAGCGTCGACTTGCCCACCCCCGGCTCGCCCGCGAGCAGCACCACGGCGCCCGGCACCAGGCCGCCGCCCAGCACCCGGTCGAGCTCGTCGACGCCGGTCGGGCGGGCACGGCTCGCCTCGACGTCGATCTCGGCGATCGGGCGGGCAGGGGCTCGCGTGGGCGCCACGGTGGCCGTGCGCGGGGCCCCGCCGCCCGGACCGGCGTCCTCGAGCACGGATCCCCAGGCCTGGCACTCGCCGCAACGGCCCACCCACTTGGACGTGGTCCACCCGCACTCGCCGCAACGGAATCCGGCACGGGAGGCGCGGCTGCGGGGTTCGGCGCGCCGGGCGCTGGTCGTCGAGGTCACGGGGGCACGCTAACCCGCGGCGCCCACATGCCCGGTGCGCCGGGCGGCTGCCTCGCGCGCCGCGGCCGCGCCCCGGAGGATGGGCCCATGGCAGCTGGGCCGCGGCGTCGGGCACTGGGCCGCTGGTCGCACTCGGCGGCGCTGCTCGGCAGCGCGATCCTCGTGTACTACACGGTGCCGATGACCTCGGCCGAGACCGCGGAGGCGCGGCTCGCGCGCTGGATCGTCTTCATCGTCGGGGTGCTCGGGCTGATCGCGCTCACCGCGCACCAGGTCCGTCGCCAGCTGCGGTCGGAGGACGACACGGGCGTGCGCCTGGCCAGCATCATGGTGGTGCTGTACGCGGTGGTGGTGTTCTTCTCGGTCACCTACTACGGCCTCGCGACCCGCGCCGAGGGCCAGATGGAGGGCATCGAGACCCGCACCGACGCCCTGTACTACACGGTGGTGACGCTCGGCACCGTCGGCTACGGCGACGTCCATGCGGTCGGCCAGGCCGCCCGGATCGCGACCACCGTGCAGATCTTCTTCGACCTGGTCATCATCGGCCTGCTCGCCTCTGTCGCCACGCAGCAGATCCAGAGGATGGGCCGGCGGTCCCACCCGGGGGAGGATCATCGCGACGAGCGCGCCTGAGGGCAGTCGCGGGACGTGGGGCGCCGGCGCGGCGGGCGTGCGGTGTGGAGGACTGGTGTCGCTGCCGGGCGGCGCTTGCACCGGCCACTAAGGTTCTAACGACCTCCGGGCGGACCGGATGGCGCGCAGTAGGGGAGACATGCCATGAGCGACATCCGACCGGGCGGCCAGCCGGGACACCCCGCGGAGCGCCCGTCCGCGTCGTCGCCGCTGTGGCCGCAAGGACTGGACGGCGTGGCCGGGCAGGGCTCGACGCCGCCCAGCCCGACGCCCGAGCCGGACGCCGCGACCCGCGCCCGCCGCGCCGACGCGGTCGACGTCGACGCCGCCGCCGCCGCCCGCAAGCGTCGCCTGATGCTCATCGGCGGCATCGCCGGCGGTGTCGTCGTGGTGGGCGGCGTGATGGCCGCCCTGCTGCTCGGCGGCGACGACAGCCCGGCGCCCGCCACGGACGCCGCCACGGTGTTCCTCCCGTCGCCCACCCCCTCCGTCGCCCCCGTGGCGCGCGAGGCGGCCACCGCGTTCTCCGCGGTGCTGCCCGTCTCCGTCCTGCAGTTCGCCCTGGCGACCTCGGCGAACGACGACGCCTGGCTCGCCGCCAACGCCATCGAGGCGTACACCGAGACCTTCACCGACGGCGCCTCCGGCACGGTCACGGTGCAGGCCGGGCAGTGGGAGACTCCCGAGGAGGCCGCCGCCCACGCGGGGAGGCTCGCTGCCGAGCTGCCCGCGGCCGGTGACGCCGGCGCGACGGCCGACCCGACGGCGACCCCGTCGGCGCCGGCGCCTGAGTCGGGCGAGGTGACCGTCGCCGGCGCGGCGGTCGGGACCTACACGATCGGCGCCCTCGGCGCGGACGGGGTCGCGGTGTGGTCCAACGGCACCACGGTGTTCCGGGCCACCGGCCCGGCCGAGGTCATCCACGACTTCTACAAGGCGTTCCCGCTCTGACCCGAGCGTGACGCGGCCCTGCCGTGCAGCGGTGAGCCGCGCGGCAGGCGACCGTCGCGGTCAGCGGGGCAGGCGCTCCGTGCTGGCCGCGGGCGGCGCCCGGAACACCCAGTGCCGCAGCAGGACGAACCGCGCCAGCGTGGCGCCCAGGTTCGCGACGACCAGCACCGCCAGGTCGACGGTGGCCGACGCCGCGGGGGCGAACGCGTGGACCAGGGCCAGCGAGCCGGACGTCAGGCCCCAGCTCAGCCCGAAGATCAACATGCCCTGCCCGTGCTGCGTGGCGGCGCGGGCCCGGCCGTGGACCCCGAACGTGACGCGCCGGTTCGCCGCGGTGTTCCCGACGGCGGTGACGAACAGCGCGACCACGTTGGCGACCTGCGCGCCCAGCGGTTCCCGCAGCAGCAGGAACAAGGTCACGTAGGACGCCGTCATGACGACGCCCACCATCGCGAACCGGATGAGCTGCCGGGCCAGGGTCGAGTGGCAGGCGGCGCGCAGGGCCTCCCGCGCGTCGCGCGGCGGCAGGCCGCTCGCGGAGGGGGGCGGCGCCTGCCCGCTCGGTGCGGGGCGTGCCGGGCGCGCGGGAAGCCGTGCCACCAGGGTCGACCCGGTCATGGTCTGACGACGCCCCACCGTGCTCCGGCTCCTCGATAGGTTGCGGCCCCCGGGCACAGGCGTCGGCCCGTCCCGAGATCGTGCCCGGCCCGGTGATCCGCCCTGCGGACCCCCCGTTCCGGCGGGGGTGACTCTATCCCCGCCGGATGGGAGGTCGATGCAGCGGTGGCAGCCCCTACAGCCAGCCGTTGTCCTGGGCGATCCGGATGGCGTCCACCCGGCCCCGCGCGCCGAGCTTGTCCACGATCGCCGACAGGTAGTTGCGCACGGTGCCCTCCGAGAGGAAGAGCCGCTGGGCCGACTCGCGGACGGAGCAGCCGCTGGCCACGAGGTCGAGGAGCTCCTGCTCGCGGGGCCGCAGCGGGTTGGCGCCCAGCCGGACGGCCGCCGCCGCGAGGTTCGCGTCGAGCACCTGGCCGCCGGCGGCCACGGTCCGCACCCCGTCGACGAGGGCGCGCGCCGACGCCGTCTTCAGCACGAACCCGCTGGCCCCCGCGTCGAGGGCCGACTTCACCGACCCCGGGCGCCCGACGCCGGTGAGGATCATGACGCGCACGCTCGGCAGGGCGCTCGCCAGGTCCCCCGCGACGGCGATCCCGTTGCGCCCGGGCATGTCCAGGTCGAGCAGCGCGACGTCGGGCCGGGTGCGCTCCGCGGCGGCGAGGACCAGGTCACCGCGGCCCACCTCCGCGACGACCTCGAAGTCGTCCTCCATGCCCAGCAGCGCGACGAGCGCGGAGCGGACGACGTGCATGTCCTCGGCGACGAGCAGACGGATCACGCGGTGACCTCCTCGGTCAGGGCTGGGTCGTCGGTGACCGGCATGGAGACCTGCAGGGTCCAGGTGCCCTCGGGGCCCACCCGCGTGGACACCTCGCCCCCGGACGCGGCGACCCGCTCGTGCAGGCCGCGCAGGCCGTTGCCGCCCGGGGAGCCCCCGATCGGCACGCCGTGCGGGGAGGACCACGGCGCGCTGACGCGGCCGTCCTGGTCGACCCCCCGGGGGCGCGGCAGCTCGACGCCGTCGTTCTCCACCGTCACGACCACGCGGGGCCCGACGTGCTCGGCGGTGAGCCGGCAGGTGGTGGCACGGCTGTGCTTGAGCACGTTCGTGACGCCCTCGCGCACCACCCACGCGAGCGTGTCCTGCACGTGGTCGGGCACGGCGTGCGCGTCGACCCGCACATGGCAGTCGATGCCCGCCTCCTCGAGCAGCTCGAGCCCCACGTCGATCTCGCTCTCGAGCGAGAGGTTCCGGTACCCCGTGACCAGTGCGCGCAGGTCGTCGCCGCACTGCGCGGCCACCGCGGCGATCTGGTCGAGCTCGTCGACGGTCTCCGTGTCGTAGCCGCGCTCGTGGTACCGCCGCGCCAGCTCCGTCTTCAGCACGATGGCGGCGAGCCCGCGGCCCAGCAGGTCGTGCAGGTCGCGGGACATCCGCAGCCGCTCGCGCAGCACCGCCGTGCTGACCAGCTCGGCGCGGAGCTGGTTGAGCTCGATGGTGATGCCGACCGTCCAGGCGAGCGCCGCGAGCACCCCCGAGGTGAGGAGCACCTGGAGCGTCCCGTAGCCGGTGACGACGGCGCTCTGCTGGAACACGAGCAGCGACACCGCGAGGTCGACGGCCAGGATGGCGAGCACCAACGGGACGGACCTGCGCCAGGGCAGAGCGGAGAGCGCGCAGGCGGCGAGCAGGCCGGCCGAGGCGCCCCAGGACGGGCCCACGACGACCACCGGCAGGTAGCAGACCGCCGCCAGCGCGCTGAGCGTCCACTTGGCGTATGCGGGCCCGTGCCGGGTGAGCCGCAGGGTCAGGTGGTGGACCACGAGCATCGCCAACGGCACGGACAGCAGCCACACGAGGACCGCCGTGGGGCCGCTCGTGTGCCGCACGGCCGTGACGGACAGTGCGGGGGCCGTGCTCAGGCAGACGGCCACCGCGTCGAGGGCGCGGACGGCAGGCCACCGTCGCCACAGCGCAAGGCGAGCGCGCCAGACGGACGACAGGGCGGGAACCATGACGACCCCCTCGCTCGTCGACAACCCGCGCGAGAGTCTAGTGACTCGGGCGCACGGCGGACAGGACGTCTGGGCTGGTGTGCGGCCCCATCACACGAAGAGCCAGACGGGGTTGAGCTCGCGGGGCCCGGGCGGGACCCAGCCCAGCCGGGCCGGCACGTCGTGCAGGCGCCCGGGACCCAGCCGCCGGTCGAGGTGGCGGAGGCCGGGGGCGAGGACGCGGGCGACGGGCACGCCCACCTCCGGCCGGGTGCCGTCGTGGGCGAGCACCTCGATCCGCTGCTCGCCCAGCAGCGCCACGACGGCCCGCACGTCGGCCGCCGCGTCGCCCGACGGCCGGACCCTCGCCGGGCTGCGGGGCGCCTCAGCGTGCGGGCGCAGGTAGGGGTGGGTTCCGATCCGGGCCTCGGCCCAGAACGCGCGAGCCTCCGGGGGCGCGCCCGGGGCGTCGGCGTCCGGGCCCACCGCGAGCATCTGGTCGAGCTCGCCGAGCGCCCGCGCCGCCGCCGCGGCCACGTCGAGGTGGGCGCCGAACCCGAACACCACGGCCTCCTCGGGCGCGTCGACGCGCCTGCTGACGGCCGCGACCACCGGGATCCCCAGGTCGTGGGTGAGGTCGAGCAGCCACCATTCCCGACCGGCGCCCCGCACGGCGTGGTCTGTCCGGCGGCGCAGCCCGGGGTCGAGGATCGACGGGTCGAGCGCGGGCCGTGGGGCGCGCTGGTACCACCACAGGCTCACGGCGTCCCGCTCGACCAGCTCCAGGGCGCCGTGCAGCACCGCCTCCGGCCAGGTCGCCGCCGCGGCGCACCCGTTGGAGTCGGGCGCCCCGATGTCGCAGGGCCCGGGGTGGCCGAACAGCAGGGTCGACGCGGGCGCCCACCGCACCCTGCCCGTGGTCAGCGATCGCAGCGGCAGCAGGTCGACCTGCTCGTCGAGCCCCAGGCGCCGGGGGGCGTCGTCCTGGTCCTCGGAGTGCAAGAGCCACTCGGCGGGGTCGAGCCCGTCCTCGCCGAGGCCGCGCAGCGTGCCGCGCCGGGCCGGCTCGTCGCCGTGCCACGACACCGAGTAGCGCTCGACGGCCTCGCCGAGCGCCGAGGCGCGGGCCTGCGCGGCGTCCGAGCCGCGTCCCATCGCGGGGAGCGTCGTCCAGCCGGCGCGGGTCCGGACCCGGTGGTGGACCTGCGCCACGTGCCCGCCGGTGGCCTGCGGGGACTCCTGGAGCGCCGACACGATGCCGGCGCGGGGGTCCACGAAGGGCTCGAGGAGCGTGGCGAACTCGGCGGCGCCCATGCTGCGGTAGCCGTGGGCGGCGTTCAGCGGGGTCGGCCTGAGGCGTGCCAGCTCGGGCGCCGGCTGGTGGTCGTCCCGCCGGGCGCCGCACCGGGCGCACGTGGGGAACCGGGTGAGCCGGTGGCGCATCGCGGCGGTCTCCCGCAGGTCGAGGACGACGAGCTCCCACCGGAGTGCCGCGCCGTGCGCGGCCAGGCCCGCCGGGGCGCTCAGCAGCCGGGTGAGCCGATCGGCTGCCGCCATGCCGGCGGCGTGCTCGGCGTCGGCCGACCACCCGAGCGACACGTCGTGGGGCGGGTCGGTCGAGGCGCCCGGCAGCAGCGAGCGGACCAGGCACAGCGCGCACCCGTGCCCGCCGTCCGCCGGGCTGGAGTGATCGGCGCCGAGGAGCGGGCCGAGGCGCACGGTGTGCTGCCCGAGCCCGATGGGCAGCACCCATGCCCCGGCGGCCAGCGCGACGTCGTAGGCGGTGCGAGCCGCCCGGCTGGTGAGGTCGGCGGTGAGGACCACGTGCACGGGCGGGCCGTCGCCCGCCTGCGGGAGGGCCGGCGCTGCGGCGGCGAGCGCGGCGCGGAACCTGTCACCGGTGGCGCCGCGCGAGTCGCCCGCCACGACGATCGTCACCGGGCGCGTCGAGGGCGCCTCCGCTCGCGCGACCGTGGGGGAGGGCGCCGGGCGGGCTGGCGCCTCGTCGACCAGGACCACTCCCCGCGCGCGCAGCCGGGACAGGGCCGACCACCACGCGGCGGCGGGTCGGGCCATTCCCGCCCGGGCCGCGCCTGCCGTGACCGCTGCCAGCACGTCGACCACCGGTCGGGCCCGGCCACACGGATCGAGCTCGGCCAGGAGCGCCCGCTCGGTCACCGGCGTGACGACCTCGTGCAGGCCCTCGCGGACCAGTCGCACGGAGCCGGGGCGGGCCCAGTCGGGGATCGTCTGCCCTGCGGCCCGCCCCGGCGTGGCCGGGGCATCGACGGCGCTCCCCGGGGGCGGGCACAGGACGACCCCCGCGCCGTCCGCCAGAGCCACGACCGAGTCGCGGGTCATCGGGACGGGCGCAGGGGCCGTCGTGCCGCCGGGAGCAGTCCTCGCGGCGGGAGGCGTCACTTCGGGGCGGACTCCCCGGGGTAGAAGTGGCCGGGGACGCGGAGCGTGAACCAGTAGAAGGACTCGAAGTCCTCCACGTGGGCTGCGCCGGTCGCCGGGGTGGACTCGGTGGCGCCGTCGAGCATCGTGTAGAGCTCGTCGAGCGTGGCTTCCGGGGTGGTGAGCGTCGGCATGTCGAGATCCCCTCTCGTGGGCGCCGGCGGCGCCTCGGGCCCCCACTGTCCTCGACGCCCCCGGGGCGGGCGTAGTGCGTTGCGCACCGAGCAGTGATGCGTTTCGCCCCTTGTGCGGCAGCCCGGAGATGACGGATCGGACATCGGGGTGGGGGATGCGCGGGCTCCTCGTGCGTTTCGCACTTTCTCGCCCGGAGGGCTTCCGTCCCTGCTCAGGGCCGTTAAGTTGACGGAATGCAGCAGCCGATCACCAGGGCACCGGCGCCGGGGGACGCCACCGCCCTGACAGTGGGCGTCGTCGCACGGGAAGCCAGGGGGACTGTCAGCCACGTGCGGCGGTAGATCGCCAGCAATCGGACGCGCAGGGGGAAGTCGGGGCGGGCGCCACAACGGGGCGCCCGCCCCGGCTGCGTCCCCGTACGGCGGGAGACGGCGCGGGGCGGGACTCGTCGGAAGAGCGCGAGCCTGTGCGGGCCTAGACCCAGCCGTTCGCCCGGGCCTTCCGGCCGGCATCGACGGCGTCCCGGCCGCCCACCTTGCGGAGCGACGAGAGCAGGTGCCGCTGCACCACCGACTGGGAGAACCCCAGCTGCACGGCGGCCTCGGCGATGCCGCAGCCGCAGGCCATCCTGTCCAGCACCGCGGTCTCGGCCTCGTTCAGAGGGCTGTTGCGCAGCCGGTCGGCGGTCGTCTCGAGCTCCGCGCACAGGACGTGCTCGCCTGCGGCGGTGCGCCGGATCGCGTCGATCATCTGGCGTGGCGCCGTGTTCTTCAGCAGCATGCTGCCCGCCTTGGCGCTGAGCACGGGCAGCACGGAGGTGGGACGGCCCAACGTGGTCAGCAGCAGCAGGCGCACCGGCGGGTCCTGACGGTGCAGGGCCTCCGCGAGGCGCCCGGCGTGCGCGTGGGTGGCGTCCACCAAGTCGAGGTCCAGCAGCACCAGGTCCGGTCGCCACGCGGCTGCGGCGTCGACCAGGCCCTCGCAGGTGTCGACCTCGCCCACCGTGGAGATGTCGTCCTCGGTGGCGAGGAGCGCGCTCAACGTGGTGCGGACCAGGCTGCTCTCGTCGGCGACGACGACGCGGATCATCTGCGGTGCTCCCCCCGGTGCGGGAGAGGGGCTCCTGCACGTTGTCGAGTCTCTAGAGCAGGAGGCGGGCACGGCGAGTCCGTCCCGCACGTCCTGAAGGTGCGAAACGCATGAGTGCCCAGATCGCGCGGCGTGTCGCCCCGGTCACGCGTCCTGGGTGGGCGCCGGGTCGGGCGTCGTGAGGGCGGGCAGCGTGACGGTGAAGGTCGTGGCGCCCGGCGTGCCGTCCACGGCGATGGTCCCGCCGTGGGCCAGGACGACGGCGTGCGCGATCGCGAGCCCCAGCCCGGTGGACCCGCTCGCGTGGTTGCGCGACGCGTCTCCCCGCGTGAAGCGCTGGAAGAGCCGGGACCGCAGCGGCTCCTCGATCCCCGGACCGTCGTCGCGGACGGTGACGCGCACCTCGCCGGCCGCTGCGTGCACGCCCAGCACCACCGTGGTGCCGGCAGGAGTGTGCTCCCGGGCGTTCGACAGCAGGTTCACCAGCACCTGCCGCAACCGGTCCTCGTCGCCCCGCACGATCGGGGGCGCGGCGCCCTCCTCGTCCAGCCGCAGCCGCCACACGTGGTCGCGGCCCGCCGCGTGCGCGTCGGAGACCGCGTCGACGGCCAGCGCGGCGACGTCCACCACGTGGTGCTCGAGCTCCCGGCCCGCGTCCAGGCGGGCCAGCAGCAGCATGTCCTCGAGGAGGGCCGTCATGCGCTGGGACTCCGACTCGACCCGGCTCATCGCGCGGAGGGCGTCCGGCGGCAGCTCGTCCGGCAGCCTGCGCACCAGCTCGGCGTAGCCGCGGATGGACGCGAGCGGCGTGCGCAGCTCGTGGCTGGCGTCGGCGACGAACTGCCGCACCTGGGTCTCCGAGTCCTGCCGCGCGGCGAGCGCCGCCTCGACGTGGCCCAGCATCTGGTTGAAGGCCGCGCCCACCCGCCCCACCTCGGTCGACGGGTCGGTGTCGGGATCCGGCACCCGCTCGGCGAGCGTGACCTCGCCGCGGGACAGCGGCAGCTGCGCGACGCGGGTCGCCGTGGCCGCCACCCGGTGCAGGGGGCGCAGCTCGCGGCCCACCAGCCACCGGCCCGCGAAGCCGGCGATGAGCAGGCCCACCAGCGCGACCCCCACCTCGACCACGACGTACCTCTCGACGGTGGTGGCCGCGTCCCGGGTGGACAGGCCGGTGACCACGACCTCCCCGCCGGGCGCCGTCGCGCCGATGACCCGGTAGCCGCCCAGGCCGGGCAGCGTCACCGAGACGGGCGCGCCGTCCAGGGGGGCCTCGGCCAGCACGTCCTGCTGCTCGGCGCTCAGCGGCTGGAACTCGCCGCTGTCGTCGAAGTACCCGGCGACCACCTGCCCGCCCTGCTCGAAGTAGCTGAGCGAGCCGACGTCCTGCTGGCCGGGCAGCCGCAGCGACGGCGGGAGGCGCTCGCGGTCCTCCGGCCAGGTCGGGTCCGGCGAGCCCGCGTCCGGCGAGCCGCCGTCGGGGGCGGGCGCGCGCCCCGGGCCGTCAACCCGGTCGGGGGCGCTCCTCGCGCGGGCGCTCGCGGCGACGAGCCGGTCGTCGATCTGCCCCAGCAGCGACTCCCGGAGCGCCAGCGTGGACACGACGCCCATGACTGCCGCCACGGCCGCGGTCAGCGCCAGCAGCACCGCGACGAGGCGCCGGCGCATCGACCAGCGGCGCCGCCCAGGACCGGCGCCAGGCGCCTCGTGCGCGGTCGCCCCGCCCGGCGCCGCGGTCACGCCGGCTCCGCGGCCTCGGCCGGCTTGAGCACGTAGCCCACGCCCCGCAGCGTGTGGATCATCGGGGCGCGGCCGGCGTCGATCTTGCGGCGCAGGTAGGAGATGTACAGCTCGACGATGTTGGCCTGGCCGCCGAAGTCGTACTGCCACACGCGGTCGAGGATCTGCGCCTTGGACAGCACCCGGCGCGGGTTGCGCATGAAGTAGCGCAGCAGCTCGAACTCCGTGGCGGTCAGGCGGATCTCGTCCCCGCCGCGCCACACCTCGTGGCTGTCCTCGTCCATGCGCAGGTCGCCGACCGTCAGCACCGCCTCCGCGCGCTCGCTGACGGCCCCGGCCCGGCGCAGCAGGGCCCGCAGCCGCGCGACGACCTCCTCGAGGCTGAACGGCTTGGTCACGTAGTCGTCCCCGCCCGCGGTGAGCCCGGCGACCCGATCCTCGACGGCGTCCTTCGCGGTGAGGAACAGCACGGGCGTCGACGCGTTGACGGCGCGGATGCGGCGCAGCACGTCGAGGCCTGACATGTCGGGGAGCATGATGTCGAGCAGGATGACGTCCGGGTCGAAGGCCTTCACGCGCTTGAGGGCCGCGTGCCCGGTGAGCGCGGTCTCCACCTGCCAGCCCTCGTAGCGCAGCGCGGTGCCGAGCAGCTCGGCGAGCGTCGCCTCGTCGTCCACCACCAGGGCGCGGATGGGCGAGCCGTCGCTGCGGGTCACGATGTCGCGGGCGCCCAGAGTGCTCATGGCCCCAGCGTGCGCCGCCCGGCTGTGCCGCCCCTGATCGAATCCTGTGAGCCCGCTGTGGCCCGGCCCGTTCCTCCCGGGCGCACGACCCCTGCCGCAGGACGGCCGTCGCACATCCTCCCGAGTCGTCACCTACCGTTGTCGGGTGACGAACGCGAGCACCACCCAAGCGCTGCCGCGAGCCGAACGAGGCGCACCGTCCCGGATCGTGGGGGCCACCGGCCTGGTCGTGGCGGTGGCCTCGGCCGTCGGCGTCTGGGCGTGCTGGCGCCTGTTCGTGGACACCTGGGCCGGGCAGCAAGTCGAGTGGGCGGCCCTGCAGGGCGCGCAGAACGGGCAGGGCCAGCTGTGGCGGGTGGCCGAGCGCGTGCTCGACGTGGTGTCCGTGGGGTTCATCGCCGTGGTGCTGCTGGCTGCGGTGCTGATCGCGCTCGTGCGCCGCAGGTGGTCGCTCGCCGTCCAGGTGGCCGTGCTCATGATCGGCGCCAACGTCACGACCCGGGTGGTGAAGCTGGTGCTCCTGGACCGGCCCGACCTGGGGGTCGAGGGCACCTGGGGCAACACCCTGCCCAGCGGGCACACCACCGCGGCGGCCTCGATCTCCGCCGTCCTGCTGATGGTGGTGCCCCGGCGCATACGCCCCTGGGCCGCCGTGCTCGGCGCCGGCTACACCGCGGCCACCGGGGTCTCGACGCTGGTCGGGCAGTGGCACCGGCCGTCTGACGTGGTCGCCGCCGTGCTGGTGGTCACAGCGTGGGCCGCTGTGTCGTGCTCGGTCGCAGCGCTGGCGCCCAGCACCCGCGACCTGGCCGCGCCCGCCGTGGCGCCCGGATCGCGCGAGCAGCGGTCGACGCGGCGCGTCACCTGGGCGCTCGTGCTCGCCGGGCTAGCCTCCGGGGCGGTGGCCCTCGTGGCGCTGCAGACGACATGGGCGAACCGGGTCGCGTTGGACTCCCGTGCCGACGTGCTCACGGCCTACCTCGGCGGCGCCGCGGGCGTGCTCGCGGCCAGCTGCCTCGCGTTCGCATTGGTGCTGGCCCTGATGGGAGCGTCCACCGCGCCCGCCCGGGCGGCGGCGCCGTCGGGGCCGGCGCTTGACGAGACGTCGTAGAGTGCCCGAACGACGGAAGCGCACCGCTGGCCCAAGGCCGGCCGGGTGCCTCCGCGCACGGGGGCCAGTTTCGGCATGTCCCGAATCCCAGAACATCGAGGAAGCAGGAACGTATGTCCGCAGGTCGCAAGCTCGTCATCGTGGAGTCGCCCGCCAAGGCACGCACGATCGCCGGCTACCTCGGGTCTGAGTACGAGGTGGAGGCGAGCGTGGGGCACATCCGTGACCTCCCGCAGCCCAGCGAGCTGCCCGCCGACATGAAGAAGGGCCCGTTCGGCAAGTTCGCGGTCGACGTGGACAACGGCTTCGAGCCCTACTACGTCGTCGACCAGGACAAGAAGAAGAAGGTCGCGGAGCTGAAGCGGCTGCTCAAGGACGCCGACGAGCTCTACCTGGCCACTGATGAGGACCGCGAGGGCGAGGCCATCGCCTGGCACCTGCTGCAGGAGCTCAAGCCGAAGGTCCCCGTCAAGCGGATGGTGTTCCACGAGATCACCCGGGAGGCCATCGAGCGCGCGCTGGAGAACACCCGCGAGCTCGACGAGCGCCTCGTCGACGCCCAGGAGACGCGCCGCATCCTCGACCGGCTCTACGGCTACGAGATCTCGCCGGTGCTGTGGCGCAAGGTCCGCCAGGGCCTGTCGGCCGGGCGTGTGCAGTCCGTCGCCATGCGGCTCGTCGTCGAGCGGGAGCGCGAGCGGATGGCGTTCGTCCCCGCCGAGTACTGGGACGTCACCGGGACCTTCGCCGTCGCGGACGAGGCGGAGCCCGACTTCGGCGCGCGGCTCGTGCAGGTCGACGGGCGACGGGTGGCGTCCGGCCGGGACTTCGACGACCGCGGCCAGCTGAAGTCTGGCGGCCAGGACGGCGCCGTCCAGCTCGGGGAGGCCCTCGCCACCGCGCTGGCCACCAGCCTGGCCGATGCGCCCTTCGCGGTGCGCAGCCTCGAGACCAAGCCGTACACGCGCCGCCCCGCGGCCCCGTTCACGACCTCGACCCTGCAGCAGGAGGCAGGCCGCAAGCTCCGCATGGGCTCGCGGCAGGCCATGCGCACCGCGCAGTCGCTGTACGAGAACGGCTACATCACCTACATGCGCACCGACTCCCCGGCGCTGTCGACGCAGGCCATCGACGCCGCGCGCCGGCAGGCAGCCGAGCTGTACGGGGCCGAGTACGTGCCCGACGCCCCGCGCGTCTACACGTCCAAGAGCAAGGGCGCCCAGGAGGCCCACGAGGCCATCCGCCCCGCCGGGGACCACTTCCGCACCCCCGCGCAGGTGGCGAAGGAGCTCTCCGGGGACCAGTTCCGCCTGTACGAGCTGATCTGGAAGCGCACCGTCGCGTCGCAGATGGCCGACGCGCGCGGCTCGACGGCCTCCGTCCGCCTGGCCGCGACCGCCTCGCTGCCGGCCGACTCGCCCGCAGAGGGCTTCGCCGGCCGCGACGTCGAGGCGGTGTTCGGCGCCTCGGGCACCGTCATCACGTTCCGCGGCTTCATGGCCGCCTACGAGGAGGGTCGGGACACCGACCGCTACGACGAGGCCGAGGGATCGTCCCGGAAGGGCGAGGCGGACGCGCGCCTGCCCCAGATGGCGGAGGGCGACCCGCTGACCGCGAGCGAGCTCGAGGCCGGCGGCCACCGCACGTCCCCGCCGCCGCGTTTCACCGAGGCCAGCCTGGTCAAGGCCCTCGAGGAGCGGGGCATCGGCCGCCCGTCGACCTACGCCGCGACCATCTCGGTGATCCAGGACCGCGGCTACGTCACCAGCCGGGGCCAGGCGCTCGTGCCCAGCTGGCTCGCCTTCGCGGTCACCCGGCTGCTCGAGGAGAACTTCGACCGGCTGGTCGACTATGACTTCACCGCCTCCATGGAGGAGGACCTCGACGCGATCGCGGCCGGCAGCAAGGACCGGGTGGCGTGGCTGACCACGTTCTACTTCGGTGACGGCGCGCCGCAGACGGGCGTGGTCACGGCCGTGGGCGAGGACGTGGGCGGGCTGCACGGCCTGGTCGCGAACCTGGGCGACATCGACGCCCGCGTCGTGAACTCGATCGAGATCGGCGACGGCATCATGCTGCGGGTGGGGCGCTACGGCCCGTACCTGGAGGACTCCGCGGCCACGGTCGAGGGCGGCGAGCCCAAGCGGGCCTCCGTGCCCGACGAGCTGGCCCCGGACGAGCTCACCGTCGAGAAGGCGCGCGAGCTCCTCGAGACCCAGCCCGAGGGCGACATCGAGCTCGGCCAGGACCCGGTCACGGGCACCACGATCGTCGCGAAGAAGGGCCGGTTCGGGCCGTACGTCACCGAGCTGCTGCCCGAGCCCGAGCTCGACGAGGGCCTGTCGGCCGCGGCGAAGAAGCGGGCGCTCGCGGCGGCCCCCAAGCCGCGCACCGCCTCGCTGCTCAAGTCGATGCAGCTCGCGACGCTCACCCTGGACGACGCGCTCAAGCTGCTGTCGCTGCCTCGGGTGGTCGGCAAGGACCCGGAGTCGGGCGACGAGATCACCGCGCAGAACGGCCGCTACGGGCCGTACCTGAAGAAGGGCACGGACTCGCGGACGCTCCCCACCGAGGAGGCGATGTTCGACATCACCCTCGAGGAGGCGCTCGCGATCTACGCCCAGCCCAAGCGGGGCCGTGGCGCCACCGCGTCGGCTCCGCTGCGCGAGCTCGGCGAGGACCCCGCCTCGAAGAAGCCGGTCGTGGTCAAGGACGGCCGGTTCGGGGCCTACGTCACCGACGGCGAGGTGAACGCGACGCTCCGCAAGGAGGACGCCGTCGAGACCATCACGCTGGAGCGCGCCGCCGAGCTGCTCGCCGAGAAGCGCGCGAAGGGGCCGGCCAAGAAGCCGGCCCGCAAGCCCGCGGCCCGCAAGGCGCCCGCCAAGAAGGCCCCCGCGAAGAAGGCGTCCTCCTCGAAGGCCTGACCCCCGAGGTCAGTGCGCGCGGTGCGGCACGGGCTCCGGGAGCCCTGCCGTCGCGCGGACCTCGCGGGAGAAGGACTCGATCGAGCGCAGCGCGTCGACGAGCTCCGGCACGGTGATCGTGAACGGCATCGCGTGGATGGTCTCGCCCTCGGCGAGCGCGAGCTCCGCGACGCGGGTGAGGTCGTCCACGTCGTCGGGGGACAGCCCGATCTCGGTGAGGGTGTTCGGCAGGCCCACCCGCGTGGTGAACAGCACGAAGTCGGTGATGTCGGCCGTGGGCGCGCCCTCGAGCATCAGCTGCGTGACCGAGCCGATGTTCACCTTCTGCCCGTGCATCAGGCCGTGGGTCTGCGGAGCGGCCGTCAGGCCGTTGTGGATGGCGTGCGCGGCGGCGAGCCCGCCGGACTCGAACCCCACGCCCGACAGCAGCGTGTTGGCCTCCACCACCTTGTCGACGGCCGGGGTCACCAGGTGGTCGCGCACCGCCCAGACGGCGGGCAGCGCGTACTCCCACAGCACGTCCCAACAGAGCTTCGCGAGCGCGGTCCCCGTGGTGGTCGGCTGCCCGCCGGCCATCGTCGTCGAGCGGGCCTCGGCGACGGCCCGCGCCTCGATCCACGTCGCGAGGGCGTCCCCGACCCCGGCCACCAGGAACCGGGCGGGCGCGTTGGCGACGAGCTGCGTGTCGACCAGCACCAGGTCGGGGTTGTGCGGGAAGAACCGGTACTCCTCGAAGGCTCCCTCCTCGGTGTAGATGACCGAGAGGGCCGAGCACGGCGCGTCGGTCGACGCGATGGTCGGCACGCTCACCCAGCGGACGCCGGCGAGGTGCCCGGCGGCCTTGACCGCGTCGATGGTGCTGCCGCCGCCCACCCCGACGACCACGTCGGAGCCGGTCTCGCGGATCCGCTCGGCGATGCGGTCGACCGCGGCCGCGGTGGCGTACACGCCGAACGACTCGCGGCGCACGGGCAGCCCCGCGGCGTCGAGGGAGCCCTGCACGGTCCCCTCGACCAGCCCCCACACGTCGTCGTCGGCGACCAGCAGCGGGGCGCTGCCGATGGGGGTGAGCTGGGATCCCAGCGAGGCCAGGGCGCCACGGCCCTGGCTGTAACGGGCGGGGCTGATGAAGGTGCGGACGGGCGACTGCGCGGACATGGGCTCTCCCCGGGACGGTGGATGACGCCGCAGACCGGTCCGTGACCCACAGGTCGCGAGGCGGCTGGCGGCGGACCGGCGACATGTCCACGGTAGGCGCCACCGCTCGCCGCCGCAGGGTGGGCGCTAGGTTGGTCGCCATGTCACGCACCGAGGACCCGCGCACCGCACCTCCCATCCGCTGGGGCATCCTGGGCGCCGGCGGCATCGCCGGCGTCTTCGCCGACGCCGTCAACGCGCACACCCGCGCCCAGCTCGTCGCGGTCGGCTCCCGCAACCGGGACCGCGCCGAGCGGTTCGCCACCTCCCACGGCATCCCCACCACCCACGTGGGCTACCGCGACCTCGTCGAGGACCCGCAGGTGGACGTGGTGTACGTCGCGACGCCGCACTCCGAGCACCTGGAGAACGCGCTGCTGGCCATCGCGGCGGGCAAGCACGTGCTCGTGGAGAAGGCGTTCACCCGCAACACCGGCGAGGCCGAGCAGGTCTTCGCGGCGGCCCGCGCGGCGGGGGTCTTCGTGATGGAGGCGATGTGGACGCGGTTCCTCCCGCACGTCGCCGCGCTGCACCAGGTGGTCGACGCCGGCGAGCTCGGCGACATCGTGAACCTCACCGCCGACCACGGCCAGTTCTTCCCGTTCAACGCGGCCAGCCGCCTGTTCGACCCCGCCCTCGCGGGGGGCGCGCTGCTCGACCTCGGGGTGTACCCGGTGTCCTTCGCCCATGACTTCCTGGGCGCCCCGGAGTCGGTGCACGCGACAGGGGCCCTCACCGAGACCGGCGTCGACGGGCAGGTGTCGATGGTGCTCACGTACCCGGGCGGGGCGCAGGCGACCTTGAGCACGACCCTGTGGGCCAAGACGCCCACCACGGCCACCATCTCCGGCACCGAGGGCTTCGTCGAGGTGGCGGGGTCGTTCTACACGCCCACCTCGTTCCGGGTGATCCGCCGCGACGGCCGCGTGTGGACGTTCGACCTGCCCGCCACGAAGGGCCTGCAGTACGAGGCCGCCGAGGTGGCCCGCCGGGTCGCGGCGGGCGACGTGGAGAGCCCGCTGCTCACGTGGGACGACACCCTCGCGGTGATGCGGACCCTCGACGAGGTCCGCGCCCAGGTCGGGGTGACGTACCCGGGGGAGTGACCCGCGGGAGGCGGCGCGCCAGTCAGGGCGCGCCGCGCCCAGCGGAGGTGGTCAGTGATCCACCTGGCCGGGGCAGGGGCGCACCTGCACGGCCAGTAGCGCCGTGTCGTCCGAGGGGTGCCCGCCGACCAGTGCGTCCGTCAGCGCCCTGACCAGCTTGTCGGGCGTGAGGTGGCCCAGCCGTGAGGCCGTCGCGATGAGCAGGTCGAGGCTCTCCTGCAGCGGGCGGCCGCGCCGCTCCACCAGGCCGTCGGTGTGCAGCAGCAGGGTGTCGCCCACCTGCATGTCGAAGGTGTGGTCCTGCCGGGCCCGCTGCGGGTCGATGCCGAGCAGCAGGTCGTTGGCGGACCGGCAGCCGAGCGCGCGGGCGCCCTCGCCGGGGCGGACCAGGACCGGGGGCGGGTGCCCGGCGCTGGACCAGTGCAGCCGGTAGCGTCCCTCGCCCAGGGTGTCGATGCGCCCGGTCAGGGCCGTCGCGATGGTGTCCAGGCCCAGGCCCTTGTTGGCCTGGTCGAGCCGGGCCAGCCAGGTCGAGGGCAGGTCGGGGTGGTCCCAGGCGAAGGCCCGGAGCGTCGAGCGGAGCTGGCCCATGCGGGCTGCCGCGTTCATGTCGTGCCCGGTGACGTCGCCCACCATCACGGCGACGGAGCCGGTGGGGAGCACGACCGCGTCGTACCAGTCACCGCCGACCCGGTCGGCGCGTCCGGCGGGCAGGTAGTGCGCGGCCATGGCCAGGTGGTCCGGCTGCGGCAGCGCGGTCAGCATCGCGTCCTGCAGGGTGCGTGCGACGTCGCGCCGCTCCTCCAGGAGCTGGGCCCGTTCGAGCGCCTGGGCCGTGTACGCCGCGAGGGCCGTCTTGATGGCCCGGTTGTCGTCCTGGAACGTCCGGCGCTGCTGCCAGCCGATGCCGAGCACGCCGATCAGCCGCTGCCGTGAGACCAGCGGCAGGAAGGCCCGGGCCTCGCCCAGGAACTCCATCTCCTTGACCACCGGGAAGTCGGCGAACAGCGACTCGCGGTCCTCGTAGAACAACGGCTTGCGGGTGCGCGCCACGTGCGCGACGGGGCGGTCGTCGGTCAGACGGGTCCGTCGCCACCGCTCGACGTCGTCCCCCACGAACGAGGCCATCGACACGTAGGACAGGGTGCGGCCGTCCTCGTCGAGCGCCGCCAGCCCGGTGAACGAGGTGCCCAGCCCGGTCGCCGCCACCCGGGCCGCGGTGCGGGCGACATCGGGGACCGTCAGCGCGTCCTGGAACGCGTCGCTCAGCAGCAGCAGCAGGCCGCTCTGCCGGTAGGAGCGGGTGGCCTGCTGCTGCGCCCGACGCGCCCGCTCGCGCTCGCCGCGCAGGCGCAGCTCGGAGCTGCACGCGGCGGCCAGGTCCAGCAGCACGGCGAGGTCGTCCTCGGACCAGTCGCGCGGCGCCAGCTCCAGCGCGCACAGCGAACCGACCACCTGGTCCCGCTCGTCGACGATGGGGAACCCGGCGTACGCGACGAACCCGTACTCACGGACCGCGCCGTAGTCGTGCAGCCGCGGGTCCAGCCGGGCGTCCGGGACCACCAGCGGGACGCCGTCCGCGACGACGTGCTGGCAGAGCGTGGCGGTCAACGGCATCCGCCGGACGGCGTCGATCGCGGGAGGGAGCCCGGCGGCCCCCGGGATGAGCTGCTCGTCGTCCGCGACCAGGGAGACCAGCACCACGGACGCGCCGAGCTGCCGTTGGGCGAGCCGGCAGAAGCGCTCGAATGCCTCGTCGGCCATGGGCGATTGCGACCGTGACACGGGCGCGACGAGGCCCTGGTCGGCGCGGGGCGTGGTAGGCACGGCACAGTGTCGCAGGTGCGGACGCCCACGTCAGGACCGGCGGCTAACCTGGCGGGCGTGACCTCGACTGCGACCCCTCCTCCGACGGCCCCCGGGGTGCTCATCTCCTTCGAAGGCGGGGACGGCGCCGGGAAGTCCACCCAGTCCCGGCTGCTGGGCGCCTGGGTCGAGTCGCACGACCGCGAGGTCGTGCTGACCCGCGAGCCCGGCGGCACCGCGCTGGGGCAGGTGCTCCGCGACGCGGTGCTGCACGGCGACCACGTCGACCCGCGCACCGAGGCGCTGCTGTACGCCGCGGACCGGGCGCACCACGTGCACTCCCTGGTGCGTCCCGCGCTCGACCGGGGGGCCGTGGTCATCACCGACCGCTACCTGGACTCGTCGGTCGCCTACCAGGGCACGGGCCGGGACCTGGGCGCGCAGGAGGTCGAGGACCTCTCGGTGTGGGCCACCCAGGGCCTGATGCCCGTCCTGACCGTGCTGCTGGACCTCGACCCGGTGGTCGGCGGCGGCCGCCTCACGGGCGACCCCGACCGGTTGGAGCGCGCGGGGGACGACTTCCACCGCCGCACCCGGCAGGCCTTCCTCGGCCGCGCGGCGGCAGACCCCGGCCGGTGGCTCGTGCTCGACGCGACAGCGCCCATCGAGCAGATCGCCGCCCAGGTGCGGGAGCGGGTCGCCCCCCTGCTCGGGCTCACGCCGTGACCGGCTGGGACACGCCCGAGGCGATCGCCCACGCCACGGCGCCGGCGACGGTCTGGGACGACGTGGTGGGGCAGGAGCCCGCGATCAACGTGCTGCGCGGGGCGGCCGCGGACCCGTCCCAGATGACGCACGCCTGGCTGATCACGGGGCCTCCGGGCTCGGGCAGGTCCAACGCGGCACGGGCGTTCGCCGCCGCCCTCCAGGACCCGACGGGCGACGTGACCTCCCACGCGTGCGCCACGGTGCTCGCCGGGACGCACCCCGACGTGACGGTGGTGGCCACCGAGGGCGTGCAGATCCGCGCCGAGACGGCACGCCCGCTCGTCGAGCTCGCGCAGCGCTCCCCGTCGCAGGGCCGCTGGCGCGTGATCATCATCGAGGACGCGGACCGGCTCAACGAGACCAGCGGCAACGTGCTGCTCAAGGCCATCGAGGAGCCGCCGCCGCGCACCGTGTGGCTGCTGTGCGCGCCCAGCCCGCAGGACGTGCTGGTGACCATCCGCTCGCGGAGCCGCTCGGTGCCGCTGCGGGTCCCGCCGGTCGACGCCGTCGCCGAGCTGCTCGTCCGCCGTGATGGCGTGGACCCGGCGGTGGCCGCGGTCGTGGCCCGGGCCGCGCAGAGCCACATCGGCGTCGCCCGGCGCCTCGCCCGGGACCCTGAGGCCCGGGCCCGGCGCGCCAAGGTGCTGTCCATCCCGCCGCGCGTGCGAGGGGTGGGCGATGCGGTGCTCGCCGCCGGGGAGCTCGTCGAGACGGCGCAGGCCGACGCGAAGGCCGCCACCGAGGACCGGGACGCCGCCGAGCGCACCGCGCTGCTGCGCTCCCTGGGCGCCGAGGGCGCGGCGACCATCCCGCCCGCGCTCCGGGCCCAGGTCCGGCTCCTCGAGGAGGAGCAGAAGCGCCGGGCGACGCGGGCGCAGCGGGACGTGCTCGACCGCGCGATGGTGGACCTGCTCTCGCTGTACCGCGACGTCCTCGTGGTCCAGCTCCACGCCGGGGTCGAGCTGGTCAACCTCGACCAGCAGGACGACGTGCGGGCGCTCGCGGCCAGCAGCACCCCGGAGCAGACCCTGCGGCGCATGGACGCGATCGGCGAGGCCCGGACCCGGCTCGCCGGCAACGTCGCGCCGCTCCTGGCCGTGGAGGCCATGACCATCGCGCTGCGGCCGCAGGGCTGACACGGCGGCCGTCGGGCGCCCGGCCCGGAAGCACCCGCGGACCGGCACAGCTCAGCGGTAGATCCCGCTTAGGGTGGTGTCGTGCCTCTTGTTGCCCCTGGCCTGCGCCGCCCCATGCCCGCCGACCCGCAGGTCCCCGACGGGGACCGGACACGGCGTCGCCGCAGGTGGGGAGCGGTCGCCGCGCTCCTGGCCGGGGCGCTCGCCCTCGCCGGGTGCACCAGCCCCAAGAACCAGTCCGACGCGTCGGAGCGCCCGCCGGTCACCCATGACGTGCCTGCCGAGCTGTCGCGCTTCTACGAGCAGCAGGTCGAGTGGACCGAGTGCGGGGACCTCGAGTGCGCCACCGTCGAGGTGCCCCTCGACTGGGAGGACCCCGAGGGCGACGTCATCACGCTCGCGGTCAACCGCTCCACGGCGACGGGCAGCGACGTCATCGGCTCGCTGCTGACCAATCCCGGCGGCCCGGGCGGCTCCGGGGTCGAGGCCCTCGAGGGCATCGTGATGGAGCGGGTCGGCAAGGAGATCGTCGAGCGGTACGACATCGTCGGCTTCGACCCCCGCGGCGTGGCCGGCTCCCAGCCGGTCGCCTGCGTGGACGGCGAGCAGATGGACGAGATCGTCTCGGCGGACCCGGACTACAGCACCGAGGCCGGGGTGCAGGAGGCCGAGGACCGGTTCGGCGCCCTGGGCGAGGCCTGCCTGCAGAAGACCGGCGAGCTGCTGGAGCACGTCGACACGGTGAGCGCCGCACGGGACATGGACGTGCTTCGCGCGGTGCTCGGCGACGAGACCCTCACCTACCTCGGCTACTCCTACGGCACCCAGCTCGGCGCGACGTACGCGGCGCTGTACCCGGAGAAGGTCGGCCGCATGGTGCTCGACGGCGCCCTGGACCCGACCCTCTCCGCCGACGAGCTGGCCCAGGGCCAGGCGGTCGGGTTCGAGTCCGCGCTGCGGGCCTACGTCGAGGACTGCCGCACCGGCGCCGCCTGCCCGCTGACCGGCTCGGTGGAGGACGGCATGGCCCAGGTGAAGAAGGTCCTGGAGCGGGCCCGCCGCAACCCCATCCCCACGGACGACCCCGCCCGGCCGCTCACCGGCAGCCTGGCGTTCTCCGGCATCGCGCAGAGCCTGTACGCCCCCGACCTGTGGCCGTGGCTGACCCGCGGCCTGCAGGGCGCGCTGGCCAACGACGGCTCGACGCTGCTGTTCCTCGCGGACTTCTACTACGACCGGCAGGATGACGGCACCTACGCGTCGAACTCCACCGAGGCGTTCTGGGCGATCAACTGCGCCGACGACCGCTCCCCGTCCGACCTGGAGTCCATGAAGGCCTCGGCCGCGGAGATCGAGGCGGCGGCTCCCACCATCGGCTACTACTTCTCCTACGGCGGCGTCGTGTGCGCCCAGTGGCCCGTCCCCGAGGCGGGCGGGCTCGATTCCTACGCCGCCGAGGGCGCAGCGCCGATCCTGGTCATCGGCACCACCAACGACCCGGCCACCCCGTACGCCTGGGCCGAGTCGCTCTCCGCCCTGCTGTCCTCGGGCGTGCTGCTCACGTACGAGGGCGAGGGCCACACCGCCTACGGCCGCTCCAACGAGTGCGTCGACGACGCGGTGGACACCTACCTGCTGACCGGCGAGGCGCCTGCCGACGGCACCCGGTGCTGAGCTCGGCGCGGCGCCGCGCCAGCCGGTCAGAGACGGCCTGACCAGCGGGCTCATCCGTCGCTTTGGAGACTGGCCCCTCCGTTGGGTACAGTGGGCGCGCTCGCCGTGCTCCTCGGAGAACGACGATGCCGCCTTAGCTCAGTCGGTAGAGCGTCTCACTCGTAATGAGAAGGTCAACAGTTCGATTCTGTTAGGCGGCTCCAGCAAGACAGCAGGTCAGAGGCCCCCTCGGGGGCCTTTTTCCGTATCTGGGCCCGACTGCGGGCAGCACCACGCCGCCCCGCCGACGGTCTCCGTGGAGACGTGCGTCGACGGGGCGGCGTGGGGGCGGAAGGTCAGCCGGCCTGGTGGAGTGCGGTGACGGTGGCGGTCACACCAGGACCAGCTCCGGCGTCGGGTCGGCGAGCGGCGGGGTGACGGCGTCGGCCTCGGCCGGGGCTGCCGCGGTGCGCCGCGCGCCCAGGACGCAGAGCCCGACCCCCGCGACGACCCACACCACGAGGATCACCAGGGCGCTGCCCGCCCCGTGGCCGCCGAAGTAGGCGGCCGAGCGGACGAGCGTGCCGGTCGAGCCCGGGGGGAGGAGCTGGCCGAACAGCCCGAGGCCGCTGGGCAGCCAGGCCGCCGAGGTGCCGATGCCGGCGAGGGGGTTGCCGATGAACATCATCGAGGCTGCGAGGGCGGTGAAGCCCTTGCCGCCGACCGTGGACTGGAGCCCGATGAGCGGCACCGAGATGGCGGCGATGCCCAGGGCGAGCGCCGCCGCGGGCAGCAGGATCGAGCCGTCGAAGCTGCCGAACCAGAACCGCAGCACCGAGGTCACCACGAGGCCCCCGACCACCGCGAACGAGCAGGCGCTCGCGAGCTGCAGGCGCAGGCTGTGCTTGAACACGCGCATCGCCACGACGGCGGGCACGATGCCGCCGAAGACCAGCGGGAAGGCGAGCCCGCCGATGCCGATGCCGGTCGGGTCGTCGCTGGTGAAGGCCACGAGGTCGTCGACCGTGACAGGCATGCCCAGGCTGGCGGCGGCGGCGGTGACGCTGCCGGTGAGCGAGCCTGCGATCGGCGCGCTGCCCGCGGTGGCGGTCAGGAGTAGGGCCGAGCCGTTCTGCACGACGACGCCGCCGACGACCGACCGGTCGAGGATCGCGGTGCGCAGCGCGGCCTCGTCGTCGTAGGCCGCCGTGTCGAAGGCGCCCGGGGCCACGGTCTCGAGCTGGTCGTCCAGGACCTGCACCGCCTGGGTGTCACCGACCAAGCCGATCGGCAGGTCGCGTGCGCCGCTCTTGAGCGAGGGCAGGACGAACAGCAGGAGCAGCACCACCACGATCACGGTCAGGGCGAGCAGCGAGGCGGCGAACTTCGGCAGGTGCCGGCCCGCGCCGGACGCGGCTGGGGCGGCGAGGGCTCCCGACCGGCTGACGGCGGATATGGGCGGGGTGGTGTCAGGCATGCGTGTCCCTCGAGCGTTAGTGGAGGATTTTCCTCCGCTAATCTGGACTGTCTCGGCTACCGTGTCAAGCCGAGGACCTGACCCCCAGCCCTCACGACCCCTGGACGGAGACCATGCGCGCGGACGCCCTCAGGCGGCGTGAGGCCCTCATCGCCGCAGCCCGCGAGCAGTTCCTGCTGCACGGCGACGCGGTCGCGCTCGACGCCGTCGCCGCACGCGCCGGTGTGGGCATCGCCACGCTCTACCGCAACTTCCCGACCCGCCGAGACCTGGCCGACGCGACCGCCTGCGCCGTCCTCGAGGACATGCAGCTCGCGGCCTCCGAGGCGAGCGCGACGTTCGCGGAGCGTCCCGAGGCCACCTGGCGCACCTTCACCGACCGGCTGGTCGGGCTCCAGCTCGGATCAGTCATCCGCGCGCTGTCGCACGACCCCGAGGCGTCGATGTCGCCGCAGGTCTCAGCCGCGCAGCAGCGCACCGAGCAGGCCGTCGAAGTCGTGCTCGCGCAGGCCCGCGACGCCGGGCTGCTCCGTGCGGACCTCGGAGCCACCGAGTTCGTCCTCGCCGTGGCGAAGGTGAGCCAGCCCGCCACCGTGCATGCCCCCGAGGCGTTCCCCGGGTTCGATGCCCGGCTCATGGCGATGCTCGTCGCCGGGATGCGGCCCGACGGGCGCCCGCTGCCCACCCGGGGCGACGAGGGCTGAGCCGCGTCGAGCGGACGCGGCCACGTCATGTGGGGCCCGCCGCGCGCACGGCGGCCTCGACCGCGTTGGCGACGGCGGCCGGGTCGTCGTGCTCCCAGAAGCGCATGACCGTCCACCCCGCGGCGGCGAGCCGGGCGTCGGTGTCGAGGTCGCGGGCCCGGTTCCGGGCGACCTTCTCCGACCAGTAGGTGACGTGCGTCGCGGGCAGCCGGTGGTGCTCCGGGCAGCCGTGCCAGTAGCAGCCGTCCACGAACACGGCGATCCGCGCGCGGCTGAAGACGAGGTCTGCCGTGCGCCGCAGATCCGGCAGCGGACGCGCGGCGACGCGGTACCGCAGCCCGCGGGCGTGCACGGCCCGCCGCACCGCCAGCTCGGGGACGGTGTCGCGCGAGCGGTTGCCCTGCATCGACCTCCGCACGGCGGGCGAGCTGGCCCACGAGGCTGAGCCCGGCCCTGCGTCCGTCACGGCTCCACCGTACGACGGGGCGCCTCGGCGATGGCGGGGGTCGTGCTCCCTAGGATGAGCGCCATGTCGACGACGGACGCGCCGCCCGTGGTGAAACCGCAGGTCCTGGAGTTCTTCGCCGGCATCGGGCTGGCCCGGATCGGGCTCGAGCAGGCCGGTTTCCAGGTGGCCTGGTCGAACGACTACGAGCCCGACAAGCAGGCCCTGTACCAGGGGCACTTCCGCGACGGCGACGAGCACACGTTCGTGCTCGGCGACATCGGCGCCGTGGCGGGCGCCGACCTTCCACAGGACGCGTCGCTCGCCTGGGCGTCGTCCCCGTGCACCGACCTGTCGCTGGCGGGCGCGCGTGCCGGGCTGGCGGGCCGGGAGTCGAGCGCCTTCTGGCAGTTCACCAGGCTCCTGGACGAGTTAGGCTCCCGGCGGCCCGAGGTCGTGGTGCTGGAGAACGTGGTGGGGTTGGCGACCTCGCACGGAGGGGCCGACCTCACCGCGGCGGTCCGCGCGTTCAACGGCCTGGGCTACTCGGTCGACGTGCTCTTCCTCGACGCCCGCAGGTTCGTGCCGCAGTCACGGCCGCGGCTGTTCCTGGTGGGGGCTCAGCATCCGCCGGCCGACGGCGCTGTGCCGTGCCCCGAGCTGCGGCCGGACTGGCTCCAGCGACCGTTCGAGGACCCCACGCTGGTCACCCATCAGGCAGAGCTGCCGCCGCTGCCGCCGCTGCGCAGCACCGGCCTGACCGCGCTGCTCGAGGACGTCCCGCGCGGTGACGCGCGCTGGTGGGACGCCGAGCGCACGCAGGCCTTCCTGGACTCGCTGTCCCCGGTGCAGGCAGCGCGGGTCCGCGACCTCCGCGACCTCCGCGGCGCCCCGGGCGTCCAGCGCCGCACGGCGTACCGCCGGACCCGTCACGGCGTGGCCGTGTGGGAGGTGCGGGCCGACGACATCGCGGGGTGCCTCCGCACGGCGCGCGGCGGCTCCTCCAAGCAGGCGGTGGTCGAGCTCGGGGGAGGCGGGGTGCGGGTGCGCTGGATGACGCCGCGCGAGTACGCCCGGCTCATGGGCGCGGGCGACTACGACCTGTCCGGGGCGCGCACGAACCAGGCCCTGTACGGGTTCGGCGACGCGGTGGCCGCGCCGGTCGTGGCGTGGCTCGCGACGCACTACCTGCGGCCGTTGGCGACCGGCTCGATGC
>JADGMW010000034.1_pt5 | contig 36492 bp, 30 predicted proteins | sample 8641801 | NCBI WGS metagenome assembly JADGMW01 (sample SAMN16272018, study PRJNA661076) | feces metagenome | isolation source: fecal sample from diarrhoea affected cattle A | host: Bos taurus | place: South Africa: Lokaleng Village, Mahikeng | collected 2019-09
TCGGCGGGGCCGGTGCGTCGGCAGCGGGTGCCTTCGGCGCCTCGGGCGTCGTCTCCGACTCCGGTGCTCCGGGCGTCGTCTCAGACTCCGTAGCCGCCGACTCCGTCACCGGCTCGGTCGTCTCCGGCTCGGAGTCGGCAGTCGGCTCGGGAGCAGATTCCGCAGCCGGCTCAGGAGCGGTCTCGGGTGCCGGTGCCGCCTTCTTTGCTCCCGGTCCCTTCAGGCCGCTCTTGAGCTGCAATCCGCCCGGCTTCGCCTTCGGGATTGCCGCGGCCTTCGGCTCCTCAGCTGCTGCAGCCTTCGGCTCCTCGGCTGCGGGAGCCGCGGGCGTCTCGGTTGCGGGCGTTTCGGCTGCGGGGGCCTCCGGTGCAGCGTCGGCCTCGGGTGCGGCCGGTGCTGCTGCTTTCTTGGCTCCGGGAGCCTTGAGGCCGCCCTTCATCTGCAGTCCGCCCGGCTTGGCCTTGGGAGCCGCAGTGGCCGCTGCCGGTGCGTCTGCTCCTGCCGGTGCGTCTGCGGCCTCCGCGGCGGGGGCCGCCGGTGCAGCGTCGGCCTTGGGTGCGGCCGGTGCTGCTGCCTTCTTGGCGCCCGGTCCCTTGAGACCGCCCTTCATCTGCAGTCCGCCCGGCTTCGCCTTCGGGACCGCGGCGGTATCCGTGGATGATGCCTCGGCCGCGGGAGCATCCGCTGCCGGGGCGTCGGTCTTCGCGGAGGCTGCGGGTGCCGCTGCCTTCTTGGCGCCCGGTCCCTTGAGGCCGCCCTTCATCTGCAGTCCGCCCGGCTTGGCCTTCGGCGCTGCGGATGCTTCCGGAGCCGGTGCCTCGGCCGCAGTGGCCTCTGCGGCCGGAGCCGCTGTCTTCTTGGCACCCGGACCCTTGAGACCGCCCTTCATCTGCAGTCCGCCGGCCTTGGGTACGCCGGTGGTCTTCGGAGCGGCAGGAGTAGCTGCAGCGGCCTCGACGGCCTCCACACGCCCTTCCTCGACAGCCTCGGCGGTCTCCTCGACCTCGAGCTCGGACTTCGGCTCCTGGACGACCCTGAGGTTGTCGCTGAGCTTCGCCGCCTCGACGCGGGAGATCGACTCGAGCATGAGCTGCGCGACGTCGATGACCTCGACGCCTTCGCCCAGACCCTGCTCCTGACGGGCGGTGACGCCGTCCGTGAGCATGACGCGGCAGAACGGGCAGCCCGTCGCGATCTTCGAGGGGTTGGTCGTGAGCGCCTCGTCGACGCGATCGATGTTGATGCGCTTACCGATGCGCTCTTCCATCCACATGCGGGCGCCACCGGCACCACAGCACATCGAGCGTTCGCCGTGACGCGGCATCTCGACGAGCTTCGCGCCCGAGGCTTCCATCAGCTCACGCGGGGCGTTGTACACCTTGTTGTGCCGGCCGAGGAAGCACGGGTCGTGGTACGTGACGTCCTGGCTGACGGGCGCCACCTGCACGAGCTTCTTCGCACGGACCAGCCGGTTGAGCAGCTGCGTGTGGTGAACCACCTCGTAGGAGCCGCCGACCTGCGGGTACTCGTTGTTCAGGGTGTTGAAGCAGTGCGCACAGGTGACGACGATCTTGCGCTTGCTCTGCTCGACACCGTCGAACACCCCGTTGAGGGTCTCGATGTTCTGCTGCGCCAACTGCTGGAACAGGAACTCGTTGCCCGCGCGACGAGCGGAGTCACCGCTGCAGGTCTCGTCGGCACCGAGCACCATGAACTTCACGCCGGCGGTCGCGAGCAACTCGGCGACAGCCTTCGTGGTCTTCTTCGCGCGGTCCTCGTAGGCACCGGCGCAACCGACCCAGAACAGGTAGTCGTAGCCCTCGAAGCTGTCCGCATCCTGGCCGAAGACCGGGATGTCGAACTCCATCTCGTTGATCCAGTTGAGACGGTCCTTGGCGTTCTGGCCCCAGGGGTTGCCCTTGTTCTCGAGGTTCTTGAACAGACCCGCGAGCTCGGACGGGAAGTCCGACTCGATGAGCACCTGGTAGCGGCGCATGTCGATGATGTGGTCGACGTGCTCGATGTCGACCGGGCACTGCTCCACGCACGCACCACAGTTGGTGCAGCTCCACAGCGTTTCGGTGTCGATGATCGGGGCGAGTTCGCCCGCCTCGACCATTGCCGTCGTGTCACCGACGAGCTTGCGCTCGGCTTCCGTGCGTGCCCCCGCCGGAATCTTGGCGAGCGCAGCCTCGTCGGCATTGCCCTCGGCGTCCACGAGCCCGACCTCGTCGCCGCCGATGTCCTTGCGGCCACCGGCCAGCAGGTACGGCGCCTTGGCGTTGCCGTGGTCGCGCAGCGACGTGATCAGCAGCTTCGGCGACAGCGGCTTACCGGTGTTCCACGCGGGGCACTGCGACTGGCAGCGACCGCACTCGGTGCACGTGGTGAAGTCGAGCCAGCCCTTCCACGTGAAGTCCTCGATCCGGCCGGCACCGAAGGTGTCCTTGTCCGGGTCCGCTTCCTCCATGTCGATGGGCTTGCCACCCGACATCATCTGACGGGCAGCACCGAGGGCGACGCCGCCGTCGTCCTCACGCTTGAAGTAGATGTTGAAGAAGGCCGAGAAGCGGTGCCATGCGACACCCCACGTGATGTTGCGGCCGACGATGTAGAGCCACACCATGCCGGACATCAGCTTGACGAACGCGAACACCGACACCAGTTCGGGGCTCTCGGGAAGAATCCGGGCCACCTGCATCGTGAAGAAGTCGGTGTAGGCGTTGTGGTGGTGGTAGGTCGCGATCTTGCCGGCCTTCACCAGAATCATGCCGAGGCCCTCGAGGAGCACGACGGCCTCGACGAAGTACGCGGCCTTGAAGTTGGAGCCGCTGAAGCGCGACAACCGGCCGGGCTGACGCGGGTGATTGAGCTGGCGGATGGTGATCAGCGTCAGAATGCCGATCACGGTGCCGATGCCCAGGATCTCGTCGATGAAGTGGTAGACGGCCGTGTCGCCGATGATGGGCCAGTGGAAGTTCGGGTCGAACGTCTGGCCGTAGGCCTCGAACCAGACGATGGCGCCGAGCATGAAACCGACCATGACCAGCCAGTGCGCCCAGCCGACGGTACGGAACTTGGTCATCTTCGTGTGCGCGATGAACTCGACGAGCATCTGCTTGAAGCGCGGGAAGAACGGGCGCCACCGGTCCGGGGCCGGTTGGCCGACCCGGATGGTCTTGACCATCGTCCACGCGCCGCTGATGAACGCGAACCAACACACGAGGCTGAGCAGCACGCCGATCGTGCCCAACGTGATCGTCAGGGCATTCATACGTGGCCTTTCGTGTCGGGGGCAGCACCGGGCCGCCTGGTATAAGCCACCGCATCGTAACGCAGGATAAGTTACTGGCCGGTAACTTGGTGGAGAAACAGAGCCAGGTTACTAGCCGGTAACAACGTTCGTGCAGCGGGGATGTGTGTGCCCGGCCACGTTAGTGGTCAAACCTTCCACCTCATCTAGCCAGGCTCCCCTAACTGCGCGCCTTTTTGCCGCGACAGCCCTCGGGGCAACTCGACTCCGACCGGGTGAAGGGCGAAACAACTTATATAACAAATGGAGTGTGACGTCGGTTATGATTCGCCCCGGACGTGGCATCCGGACAGTGGGTTCATCGTCGGGGGGTCTGGATGTGCCACGCGAACAGGGAAAATGGGGGCGTCCCTCGGGCGTGCGCCATGTCACAGAACGGAATCACATGAAGCTCAAGAAGCTTGCCATCGTCGCGACGATGACTGCCGCCGCTATGGGGATCACGGCCGGCACTTCCTACGCAGCTCCGGCCGCCCCGTCGGCCGAAGACAAAATCAACTACGAGGTCCGGCCCGAGGGCGACTCGGTCGTGACCGTGATCGACGCGGGCTCGTTCACCATCTCCGGTGACGGCACGCAGGTCGAACTGCAGGACAACGACGGTAACGCCGTCATCAGCCTGCCTCTCGCCGTCCAGCTGGGCGATCTCCAGCTTCCGTTCGAGCGTGAAATCAGCGAAGACGGCAAGACGCTGACCCTCACTCCGGTCGTCGACCCGTCGAAGGCGACGCCGGTCGAACCCGAAGACAAGGTCGCGATGGGGATCACGCCTGTCGGCCTGAAGCTGTCGGACGTTGCGTCGCCCGACGAGAACCTCAAGGCCCAGCAGAACTTCGTGTCGCAGCTGGGCATGGCGACCGCGATCGGCACCGTCGCAGGCGCCATCATCGGGTGTGTTGTCGGAGCTATCCCCGGGAGCATCATTCCGGGTGCCGGCACCATCCTCGGGTGCGCGGGCGGCGCAGGCGTCGGCGGCACCATCGGAGCCTTCGTCGCAGGCGGTCCGACGGCAGTCATCGCCGGTATCGGAGTCGTCGAGACGCTTCTGGCGGCTCCCGGCACCAGCCAGTGGGCGAAGTAGCACTCTGCACGCAGGCAACGGCCCCGTCACCTCACCGGTGACGGGGCCGTTTTCTGTCATTGCCGGAGAGACTGCGTGAGAAGTGGCGGCGGGGGGACGGTCGACAGCCGCCCGTCGTGGACTTCGGCGACTCGGTCTGCGGCGGCGAGGAGGGAGCGGTCGTGCGTGACCAGAATTGTGGCGGTGTGCCTTTCACGTGACAGACGGGTGATCAAGTCGACAATTTCCTCGCCACGCTCCTGATCGAGGGCGCTGGTCGGTTCGTCGACCAGAAGCACGGTCGGGTCGTTCATCAGGGCACGCGCGATGTTGACCCGCTGGCGCTGGCCGCCCGACAACGCGTGCGGTCTGCGGTCGGCGTGATCCGCCATGCCGACGGCGTCGAGCAGGGCCATCGCGCGGGGCACAGCCTCGCGGGTCGAACGCCCGTCTATCCATGCCATCATCTGCAGCTGCTCGAGGGCGGTGAGGGAGGGTACGAGGTTCGACTGCTGGAAGACGATCCCGATCGTGCGCCGACGCAATTCCGCGAGCCGGGCGCGGGGCAGGCCGGAGGTGTCGATGCCGTCGATCACGACCGACCCGGAATCGGGAGCGATCAGGGTGGCGGCCACCGCGAGCAGGCTGGACTTACCGGAACCGGACGGTCCGACCACTGCGGTGACGCTTCCGGCAGGCACGTCGAGTGTGACGTCGTCGAGGGCGAGCACACGGTCGTCGCCGTCGGCGTAGGTGAGCGAGATATCGGTCAGGATCAGACTCATCGGGCACTTCCCAGGGCGGTGAGGGGGTCGACGGAGGTGATACGGCGAACGGCGACGGCCGCACCGAGCGAACCGAGCACGATCATCACGGCGGCCGGGATCAGAAGGGTGGCCGGCGTCAGCGCGAACGGAACGGTCCCGGACAGTGCCGCACCGGCAGCGGCCGCGAGAGCAGTGCCGAGCGCGGTACCCGTGGTGAGTAGGACGAGGGCTTGCCCGAGCGCATCACGGACGAGGCGGCCGGTAGAGGCACCCAGGGCTTCGAGTACCGCGATGTCGCCGCTTCGCTGGATCGTCCAGACGGTGAAGAAGGCTCCGATGACGAGCGCGGAGATGGCGAAGAGGAATCCCCGCATCAACTGGAGCGAGCCGTTCTCCGACGTGTAGGAACCGATGGCGGACAGCGATGCGCTCTTCGAGACCGTCATCGTTCCCGCGAGACGGTCGGTGGCGGTGGCGTCGAAGTCAGCAGTGGTGCGGAGCGCGACGAACGTGGCGGTCCGCTCCGTGCCGGTGCCACCGGGGGGTGCGATGTGTCTCCACGTGCCCAGGTCGATCCAGATCGCCGGAAGGTGACCGAAGGATTCTTCGCCGTGCACCGCACCGACCTTCAGATCGCGTCCGGCCACGGTGATCGCGTCGCCCGGCCCCACGCCGAGGCTCTCGGCGACCGGAGTGGTCAACACCGCGGTGTCCTCGCGGTCGGGGGCGCCGCCCGGAACTAGGGGCGAACCGGACCGGACACCGAATGCGGACACGGTGAGGCCCGATTCCCCGGCCGCCGCCTTGGCCGTGGAGATTCCTACCGGCTCGGCGCTGCTCACGCCTTCGGTGGTGGCCACTCGCCGCCACTGGCTTTCGGTGACGACCGACTCCGCATACGACAAGTCCTGTCCGTTCGCGGGGGTATCGAAGGCGATGTGGTCGGCGGGCAGGGCCGTGATCGCGCCGGTGTTCTGTCGGCCGAGACCGGCGGTGAGGCCGGACAGCAATCCGACCAGCAGAGTGATCAGTACGACGACGGATCCCATCAGGGCGAATCGGCCCTTGGCGAATCTCAGGTCTCTCCAGGCAACGAACACGGTGCGGCTGCTTTCTCGGGGGAACGGTGTGCCCTCCACTCTTGCCGCGTGGGAGCGGAAGGACATCCGGCAGGAGAGGGGACTTCGCAGGCCGAAGGAGGCGCGCCCGGTTGTATCTTTCGATGGATGTGCAGCCCGCTGCGCGCCCGTACGCTCGACTGACAGTGAATACGTTGACCCCTACAGTCCGGCTCCTGGCGTGGTGCCTTCATCTGCTCGTTGCCGGGTTGCTCGCACTCGCCGTAGTTCGGGCATTCGCGGATTCGGCACCCGACGCGGGACTCGTTGCCGCCGTGGCGGCGATGGCAGCGGTGACCTACGGTCTCGGACCCCTGCTGCCCGCCGTCGGCCGGTCCTACGCCGGAGCCGTCTTATGGCTCTCCGCGGTGGGGGCGGTGTGGCTGGTGCTTCTGACGCTCTCGCCGGAGGCAGTCTGGCTGGCGTTCCCTCTCTATTTCGTACAGCTGCACCTGCTGCCCCGGCGCAGCGGGCTCGTTGCGGTACTGCTCACCACCGCGGCGGCGGTCGTCGGCTTCTCGATCCACCAGGGTGCCTTCAGCCCGGCCACCGCCATCGGGCCCTCGCTGGGTGCCGCGGTGGCGGTGGCAGTGGTGTGGAGCTACCAGGCGTTGTACCGGGAAAGCGAGCAACGCCGGATGCTCATCGACGAACTCACCGCCACACGTGCGGATCTCGCGGCCGCCCAGCACAGTGCCGGGGTTCTCGAAGAACGTGAACGACTCGCACGCGAGATCCACGACACCCTGGCACAGGGGCTGTCGAGTATCCAGCTTCTGCTGCGTGCAGCCGAGCGGGCTCTGCCCGAACGGGTGGACATCGCTTCCGGCTATGTCGGCCGCGCGCGTTCGGTGGCTGTGGACAACCTCGGAGAAGCGCGACGTTTCGTGGCGGCGCTCTCTCCTCCGGCTCTGGACGGCACCACGCCGGCGGGCGCGCTGGAGCGACTGTGCGCGACAACGACCGACCGGCATCACATCGACGCCCGATTTCACCTCCGCGGTGCTCCGGTCGGCCTCCCGCCCGAGTACGAAGTCGCGTTGCTCCGGGTGGCTCAATCGGCGCTCGCGAACACCACCCTTCACTCCGGGGCAACCGGTGTCGATGTGACCCTCGGCTTCGGGGACGACCGCGTATCGGTGGACATCACCGACGACGGAGTGGGCTTCGATCAGCGGTCGGTGTCCGAACCTGCGCCCGGGAGCGGTTTCGGGCTGGAGGCGATGCGCGCCCGCGTGGACGATCTGGGAGGTACGTTCACCGTGCGATCCGTCGACGGCGAGGGGACCTCGATCACCGCTGTTCTTCCGCTTCCCTCCGAATCGTCTTCCGAGAGGCATCTGTGAGCGCCGGCCCGATCCGCGTACTGCTCGCCGACGATCATCCGGTCGTCCGGGCGGGTTTGCGTGCAGTCCTCGAGACGGAGCCGGGAATCGAGGTCGTCGCCGAGGCGGCGACTGCCGAGGACGCGGTGGCCCGGGCGACCAGCTCCGACGTCGACGTGGTCGTGATGGATCTGCAGTTCGGGCGTGGACGGATGTCTGGTGCTGCCGCGACGGCCGCCATCACGTCGCGTCCCGGAGCTCCGCACGTCGTCATCGTCACCACTTATGGCACCGACGCCGACACACTGCCGGCGATCGAGGCCGGTGCCACCGGCTATCTGCTCAAGGACGCGCCTCCGGAGGAGTTGGCGGCCGCGATCCGTACCGCGGCGTCCGGTCGCACGACTCTCGCTCCGGCAGTGGCCGATCGGCTCGTCCATCGTCTTCGCGCCCCGGGCACGTCGTTGACCGGCCGGGAGGTCGAGGTTCTCGGGCTGGTCGCGGAGGGGCTGTCGAACCACCGCATCGCGCAGCGACTGCACCTCACCGAGGGCACGGTGAAATCCCATCTCGCACGTATCTATAGCAAGCTCGGGGTCGATTCGCGCACGGCTGCGGTGGCGTCGGCTACCGAACTCGGATACATGCGGCGTTGACCGCGGAGCCGATGACGCCAGGTACAGACAAGAGGCCCTCCTTCCGAACGGAAGGAGGGCCTCTTGTCGAGATCGAGTGTTTACCAGGTGCGGACCTTCAGGCCCGGGTTCTCGGCCAGAACTGCGTTGATCGGTGTCGCGAACAACTCGGGGGTCTCGCCCAGGAGGCTGCTGACGAATCCGGCCACCTCGCACAGGCCGTACTGGCCCACGTTCGAGGCGCTGGAGATGCCGAGTGCCAGGGTGCCCGTGACGAGCGTTCCGCCGCTGTCACCCTGCAGTGCGCACAGGTTCGTGGAGAAACCGTTGCTGAGCACGCGCTCGCCGATCGCGACGTTCTGCTGCGCCGACGTCACGACACCGCAGCTGTAGCCGGTCCGCAGGCCCGACTTGCACACGGGCGTTCCGACGATCGGATCGGCGGTGCCGGTGATCGGCAGGGGTGCGGCGTTGGGAACACGCACGCCGTTGTTCTCGAACCTTCCTGCGGCATCGGCTGCCGGCCGGATGATGCCGTAGTCGTTGTTGTCGAGGCTGGTCTTCTCGAACGTTCCGAGACGCTGGCCGAGCGTGTCGCCCAGAAGCTGGTACACCTCGGACGCCCATCGCGTTCCGGCCTGTGAACGGTTCGGATCGCAATGACCGGCCGTGATGTTGACGGGGCTGCCCGAACCGTCCTCGGCGTTGAACCCGAGGGAGCAGCGAAGGCCTGCGCCGGCACCGAGCGCCGCGTAGGCGTCTCCGCCGAGCAGGGCGTCGGGCGCCGCGATGCCCGCGGTGAACTCGAACTCCGGAGTGGACTCCGGCGTCAACTCGGTCGGCGCGAAGAGAACACGAACGCCGTCGAGGAACGGCGGCAGTTCGAGTCCGGCGACGTTCTCGGCGCGCACCACGAGGTCGTTGTTCACCACGTCGATCGCAATGCCGCGAATGACGTCGGCGATCGCGGGCGGCTGAGTGTCGAGCCAGTCGTTGAGCTCGTTCAACCGGGCTTCGAGGGCGTTCTCGCTGTTCTCCGTCTTCTCGACGACGAAACCGGAGTCCTCGGCGGCCGTGCGGGCCTCGTCGAACTGCTCACCGTCGGCGAGGCCGACGATGGGCGTGCCCTGCTCGTCGAGCCAGACACCGGCGAACACGCTCTCGAACTGCTCGCGCGCCTTGTCGGCGAAGCGGGCCAGTTCCTGGCTGCGCTCTGCGTCGTTGAGGAAACGGTCGGGACTGATCTGGAGGTCTCGCTGCAACGCTTCCACCAGTTCGGCCGGCAGTGCGGTCGTCGGGGCCGGCGCAGGCTCGGCCTGAGCGACGGTGGCTGCGGTGCCGAGGAGCAACACGGCGGCTGAGCCGATGACGGCTGCCTGACGTGCGAAGGAGCGGCGCATGAAAACCTTTCTCGTTGTCCCTCCGCGGCTCGAGCGCGCAAAGGTAGCTGACCCGTGAGGACCGGCATTGGTCGATCCTAAGGGGTAACAGGTGTGACTCACAGCGGGTTGTGAGTGACCGGTGTGTCGGGTGTTGCTCCTGTGAACAGCCCCGGTGAGGCTACGCAGCGTTGATCGTGCGCACCGTGCTGCCGGTGGCGTTCTCGATGTCGCGGATGGAAATACCCAGGCTGGAGGTGCCTCCGTTGGGCGCGAGGACGAGGTTCGCTTCGACGCAGTTCGGTGCGCCCGCGCTGTTGGAGCCGCTGATCACGCCCAGAGCGAGCGTGCCCGTGACGATGGATCCGCCGCTGTCGCCGGACAAGGTGCAGGCCGTCGTGGCGAAGCCCCGGATGGTGCTGGAGAACCCGGAGTTGTACACGAGCTGGGTCTCGACACGCTCGGCGGCGACGACACCGCAGGTGAACGAGGAGGACTGCCCCGACTTGCAGACGGGCGCGCCGACGACCGGAACTGCGGTGCCGGTGATGGTCAGCGTGGAGCCGTTGCCACCGCGCACGACCGGGCGGTTCAGACCCGCGGCGACGCCGGCCTCGTCGAGGGAGATGACCCCGTAGTCGAGCGTGCTGTCCGTGCCCACCGTGGACTGGGTGAACGTGCCGATCTTGGTGCTGGCGTCGATGTCTTCCCGGTTGGGCAGGTAGACCGTGGAGCCACCCTGCTCACGGGCGACGGCGTCGCAGTGGCCGGCGGTGAGGTTGACCGGGTCGCCGTTCGCGTCGACACCGCTGAATCCGAACGAGCAGATACCGATCCGCTCGAGCGGCGTGGTCCGCACGTCGCCGTCGGCGGTGAGGTAGGTGTCGCCTCCGAGCGGAGCCGGATCGTTGGGGGGAAGGCCGGGGCTCAGCTGTACCTGCACGTTCGCGATGAGCGACGGGAGATTCAGGGCGCGTCCGACCGGCGAGTTCACGATGTCGACCACGAGCTGGTTGTTGAGGACGTCGATGGACGTCGAGTTCACCTGGGACGACACCTCGCGCGGAAGTGCCGAGACCCACCGGTTCAGCTCCGCGAGGGCCTGCTCGAGGCCGTCGGCGGACAGGGGGGCGACCGTGGCCCGGTAGCCGTCCTTCTGTGCCTTCTCTGCCGCATCCCGATTGGTCACCGCGACGACGGGCTGTCCGTCTTCGCCGAGCCACGCACCCGCGTAGTCGTCCGGGCTCTCGGCCCGGAACGAACGGGCGTAGTCGCCCAGCGCCTGCGCGCGGGCGGCGCGATCGAGGTATTCCTCCGGTGAGATGCCCAGATCCCGGGTGATCGCATCCACCAGTTCGGCGGGCAGATCGGGAACCGGGAGCTGCTCTGCCGGGCTCGCGTGGGCGGCGGTGGTCAGCGGTCCCACCAGCAACACGGCCGACGCCGCTGCGACGGCGACACGGCGGGCGGTGGAACGAGCGGCGCGCGACGCCGGCAAGAGACGCATGAGGGCCCTTCTACATGGTGGATCAGCGGTCTGAACTGCAATTATGTACACGAGCGCGGTACTTGCGGTACCGACCCGCGGGACAGCCTACGGCACAAACGTCAGTGCAAAAAATGTGCCCTAGATCACGTACGGAATCAGCCGCCGGAAGAGCCGCTTTCCTCCGTGGTAGGAGGGCCGGGGTCCGTCCCCGGTTCGGGCGTTTCGGTCTCGGTGGGCGTGGTCTCGGTGGGCTGCGTCGAGGGCTCGACGATCGGGGGTGTCTCACCCGAGTCGTTGCCGCCTCCGCCTCCGCTCGACGGCGGATTACGGCGCGACCATCCCGTGCTCGTCGTCGTGTTGCTCGACGGCCCCGCGCTCGACGACCCGGTATTCGACGACGAGGTCGCTGCGTCGCCGGTGGTGCTCGGATCGGTCCAGGCCGGTGCGCCGCCTGCCGGCGCGACCGCGGGAGCGACCGCCGCGGAGGTGTCGGACTCCGTGGACGACTCTGCCGTGGTTGTCGTCGGGGTACCGCCAGGCGGTTTCGTGGGGGACGGTGTCCGCGTGGTGTCGCCGAACGGCGCGACCGTCGTCTCCATCGGTGATGTATTGGCGGTCGCCGTCGAGGAGTCGCGCATCGTGAACACCCACGCGCCCACACCGACGAGCAGAGCGATCGCCGCTGCCGCAGCGCCGACGGTGAACAGTGAGGACCGGCGCTTGGTCTCGGACTCGTCTGCCGGTTCCGGCGCCGGCGAGCTGGCCCTGACCGTTCCGGTCGTCTCGGGAGGCGGAGTGGCCGTGATCTTGGCGATGACGGTGGTGGTCTCGGTGTCGAGTTCGCTGCGCTTGGGCCCGGTGAGACGCGCGACGGGCAGAATCTGGGTCGAGCCCAGCAGATCCACCGACCCCGCGGCGGCAGCGAGCGCCGCGCCGCGCACCATCGTCTGGTGAGGCTCGGGTGCGAGTGCGCTCCGCACTCCCAGGCCGGTCTTGAAGGACTGGGCAACCAGCTGGGCTGCGGTGGGATCGATGGCTTCGTCGACGGTGACGACGATGGCGTCGAGATTGCTGACGAGCCATCCGAACGCCCCGAGGGCGGCGGACAGCTGCGCTGTCACGGACGGCGCGTCCTCTTCGGCAAAGCGGAACGACTTACCTGCCGCGACACCGGAGCGGACCAGGGTGACCGTCGAGCCCAGCGGATCGATGTGGTGGACGGCGATGAGCCGGCCGGTCTGGTGGGCGACCTGCGACTCGTACCACGCGGCGGCTGCCTCGGCGTCCGAGATGAGCGACACGTACCGCAATCCCACGTAGTCGAGTGCGTTGCGCAGGACGGCGACGGTCGACGGCGGCCACTCGGTGGGATGGGTCGCGACCGCGGTGTACGGCTGGTCGCCGATGAGGCGGGCCGCGTCGGCGAGAAGGCATTCCATGGCCGTTGCCACGAGGTCTTCGGCGCGGGAGAGGGAGCCGTCGTTGGCGCGGACGCCGCCGGATCGGCCGATGCTGCTGACGAACTCGGTGAACGAACTGGTGGTTCCGTCGAAGAAGTCGTGGTCGCCGAGCGTCGCGGTGCCATCGGAGTGCAGGTGTACTGCTGTGCGCCGTTCGATGGGTGACGGGTCGGGTCGTCCGGGCGACGACGAGGTGACCGCAACCGACGACACGGAGTTGCCCACCCTCAGGCCTACGCCTACGGACATGCCGGAATTCCCCCAAATCTGGTCGGAGCTTGTGCAACGGGGACCGGCCGCGCCGGATCCGGGCGACGTGATGCTGCACAGTCTCCGCGGAAATGTACAGGCGTATGCGGACATAACGATAGGTGAATCTCGAAACCACCAGGTGGACCCGTCGGGCCGTCGCTTCAGGAGAGTATTCGGGCCCCGGCGGACGGAGCGCGGCGCCGACTTGGACTCCGTCGGACGAATGTGAAGACCATCACATCCGGGAACGATCCGGCCAGATCTTCGGTTGCATGTATCAGACAACTTGAGCTACCAAGGCTCAACTCCACTTGACTGAAGCGTCCGAAAGGGTGCAGTCTCGATTTGGCGAAGCCAAGTTGAGTCGAACAGGCTCAGGTTGGGGAACTGAACGTTCCGCGGTGCGACTCGCGTCGCGGTGAAACATTTTGGAGGAAATCATGGCTCGTGCGGTCGGTATCGACCTCGGAACCACCAACTCGGTCGTTTCCGTTCTGGAGGGCGGCGAGCCCGTTGTGGTCGCCAACTCCGAAGGTTCACGCACCACCCCGTCCGTCGTCGCTTTCGCGAAGAACGGCGAGGTTCTGGTGGGTCAGCCTGCCAAGAACCAGGCGGTCACCAACGTCGACCGCACCATCCGTTCCGTCAAGCGGCACATCGGGTCCGACTGGAACGTCGACATCGACGGCAAGAAGTACACCCCCCAGGAGATCAGCGCCCGCACGCTGATGAAGCTCAAGCGAGACGCTGAGGCATACCTGGGCGAGGACATCACCGACGCCGTGATCACCGTTCCGGCCTACTTCAACGACGCGCAGCGTCAGGCGACGAAGGAAGCCGGCACCATCGCCGGCCTCAACGTCCTGCGCATCGTCAACGAGCCCACCGCTGCGGCCCTCGCATACGGCCTCGACAAGGGCAGCAAGGAACAGACCATCCTGGTCTTCGACCTCGGTGGCGGCACGTTCGACGTCTCGCTCCTCGAAATCGGTGACGGTGTCGTCGAGGTCCGCGCGACCTCCGGTGACAACCACCTCGGCGGCGACGACTGGGACGAACGCATCGTCAACTGGCTCGTCGACAAGTTCAAGGCACAGCACGGCGTCGACCTGACCAAGGACAAGATGGCCCTGCAGCGTCTGCGTGAGGCTGCGGAGAAGGCGAAGATCGAGCTGTCGAGCTCGCAGTCGACGTCGATCAACCTGCCCTACATCACGGTCGACGCGGACAAGAACCCGCTGTTCCTCGACGAGCAGCTCTCCCGCTCCGAGTTCCAGAAGATCACCGGCGACCTCCTCGAGCGCACCCGCGCTCCGTTCCAGCAGGTCGTCAAGGACGCAGGGATCTCGGTCGGCGACATCGACCACGTGGTCCTCGTCGGTGGCTCGACCCGTATGCCCGCCGTCACCGATCTCGTGCGCGAACTCACCGGTGGTCAGGAGCCCAACAAGGGCGTCAACCCCGACGAGGTCGTCGCCGTGGGTGCGGCACTGCAGGCCGGCGTCCTCAAGGGCGAGGTCAAGGACGTGCTGCTGCTCGACGTCACCCCGCTGTCCCTCGGTATCGAGACCAAGGGTGGCGTGATGACCAAGCTCATCGAGCGCAACACCACGATTCCGACGAAGCGTTCGGAGACCTTCACCACGGCCGACGACAACCAGCCGTCCGTGCAGATCCAGGTCTTCCAGGGCGAGCGTGAGATCGCGGCGCACAACAAGCTGCTCGGCTCGTTCGAGCTCGGCGGTATCGCCCCGGCTCCGCGCGGCGTCCCGCAGATCGAGGTCACCTTCGACATCGACGCCAACGGCATCGTGCACGTCACCGCCCGCGACAAGGGCACCGGCAAGGAGAACACGATCAAGATCCAGGAAGGCTCCGGCCTGTCCCAGGAGGAGATCGACCGGATGGTGAAGGACGCCGAGGCGCACGCCGAGGAAGACCGCGCCCGTCGCGAAGAAGCCGAGGTCCGCAACCAGGCCGAGTCGCTCGTGCACCAGACCGAGAAGTTCATCAAGGACAACGAGGACAAGGTGCCGGCCGACGTCAAGGAGAAGGTCGAGGCAGCCGTCAAGGATGCCAAGGACGCTCTGGCCGGTAGCGACATCGCCGCGGTGAAGTCCGCCGTCGAGAAGCTCGCGACCGAGTCGCAGGCTCTCGGCCAGGCCATCTACGAGTCGCAGGGCGGAGCCGACGGCGCAGCTGCCGGCGACGGTGCTGCGGCAGGCGCAGACGATGTCGTCGACGCCGAGGTCGTCGACGAGCCGACCGATTCGGAGAAGAAGTGACGTCGGGTAAGCCCGAGCAGGAACCGGTGACCGTCACCGACAAGCGTCGCATCGATCCCGAGACCTTCGAGGTACGGGACGCGGCCGAGTCGAGTGAGGGCACCGGTGCCCCTGCCGAGGGCACCGTAGAAAACGAGGGCACCGTGAACGAGGGCGTCGTCGAGAACGAGGACGGCGAGGAGGTCCGCGTCGAGGAGATCGTCTCCACCGAAGCGGAACTCGCGGAACGTACCGCGGATCTGCAGCGCGTCTCCGCGGAGTACACCAACTACCGTCGCCGGGCCGAACGCGAGAAGGCCGCCATCGGCGAGTCCGCGAAGGCCTCGGTGGTGGCGCAGTTCCTCGACGTCGTCGACGATCTGGATCGGGCCCGTGCCCACGGCGACCTCGAATCCGGACCGCTGAAGGCGGTGAGCGACAAGCTCACCCGCATTCTGACCGGACTCGGCCTCGTCGGCTTCGGCGACGAGGGCGACGTGTTCGATCCGGAACTGCACGAAGCGGTCCAGATGGAAGGCGACGGCAGCAACCCGGTGCTGGGCACGATCCTGCGCAAGGGTTACCGCGTCGGCGACCGGATTCTGCGGCATGCGATGGTGACTGTCACCGACGGCGATCCGGCGGACACGCCGGAGCAATCGCCGTCCGACAGCGCCGGCACAGAGTAAGAACAACAAGAGCGAGAGGAGGAGACGCCCGGTGAGCCAGCGGGAGTGGATCGAAAAGGACTTCTACAAGGACCTGGGCGTCTCGTCCGACGCTTCGCAAGAAGACATCAAGAAGGCCTACCGCAAGTTGGCTCGGGATCTGCATCCCGATGCCAACCCCGGCGATGCCGCGGCCGAGGAGCGGTTCAAGTCGGTCAGCGAGGCGAACGCCGTGCTGTCCGACCCGGCCAAGCGCAAGGAATACGACGAGACCCGCCGGATGTTCGCGTCCGGAGGTTTCGGCGGCGGCTTCCAGCCCAGCGGAGGCGGATTCTCCGGGGGCAGCACCACATTCGACCTCGGCGACCTCTTCGGGGGTGGCGGGGCCGGCGACGGTGGATTGGGCGACCTCTTCGGAGGCCTCTTCAACCGCGGTGCGACACCCGGGGGCGGCACGAACAGGTCGCGGCCACGCCGCGGCGGCGACATCGAGACCGAGACGACCCTCGACTTCCGTGACGCCGTGCAAGGCGTCACCGTTCCGTTGCGTCTGACCAGTCCCGCGCCGTGCACCACCTGCCACGGCAGCGGCGCCGAGCCGGGCACCAGCCCGCGGGTGTGCCCGCAGTGCAACGGAAGTGGGATCGTTTCCCGCAACCAGGGCGCCTTCGGATTCTCCGAGCCGTGCGACGAATGCCGCGGTTCGGGCTCGATCATCGACAGCCCGTGCCGTGACTGCCGCGGCAGCGGCGTCCAGGAGCGCACCCGTACGATCACCGTGCGCGTACCTCCGGGCATCAAGGACGGTTCCCGCATCCGCCTCGCCGGGCAAGGCGAGGCCGGCCTGCGGGGTGCACCGTCGGGCGACCTCTTCGTCATCGTGCACGTCCGGCCCGACCGCGTGTTCGGCCGGGACGGCGACAACCTGACACTCGTATTGCCGGTCAGTTACGGAGAACTCGTGCTCGGCAGCACCGTGTCGGTTCCCACGCTCGACGGCCGGGTCGGTCTCAAGATCCCGGCGGGCACGGCCGACGGCCGGGTTCTGCGGGTGCGGGGTCGCGGCGTCCCCAAGCGCGGGGGCGGCGCGGGAGATCTGCTCGTGACCGTCAAGGTTGCCATCCCTCAGAAGCTCGACGAACAGGCGACGGAAGCGCTGCGCGATTATCTTCGTGCCGAAGAGGCCGGCGGATTCGACCCGCGTGAAGGATGGGCAGGTGCGTGATGAGCGATACGGGAACTCCCCGGAATCTCCCGCCGGATCCCGATGCGCGTGTCTATGTCATCTCGGTCGCCGCAGAACTCGCCGGGATGCACGCCCAGACACTGCGTAACTACGACCGGCTGGGACTGGTTACCCCGCACCGCACCAGCGGTGGCGGACGGCGTTATTCGCCGCGCGACGTCGAACTGCTCCGTGAGGTGCAGCGGCTTTCCCAGGACGAAGGTGTCAACCTCGCCGGGATCAAACGCATCATCGAGTTGACCAACCACGTCGAGGCATTGCAGCAGCGGGTCGCGGAACTGTCCACCGAGGTCGCGCAGTTACGCTCCGCACGGCGTGATCTGGTGCCCGTGCCGCGCACCAACGCGCTGGTCGTGTGGAAGCCGAGGCACGCGCGCGACTGACGACACTCCGAATTCCGGGCCGACATCGATTCGATGTCGGCCCGGTTTCCGTATTCCTCCCGCACAGCGAGAAACCTGTGTCGAACCCCGGATACCCCGGCCTACTGTGGCGTGTTCCACAGGACCAGCGGAAGGCAAGCAAGCATGGTGGATTGGGCGGAAGAATGCGACGTACTCGTCGTCGGATCGGGAGCGGGCGGATGCAGTGGTGCGTACACCGCAGCACGTGAAGGGCTGTCGGTCACGCTCGTCGAGGCGTCCGAGTACTTCGGTGGTACCACCGCGTACTCGGGTGGCGGCGGAGTCTGGTTCCCGACCAACGCGGTACTCCAACGGGCCGGCGACGACGACACCATCGAAGACGCGCTGACCTACTTCCACGCCGTCGTCGGCGACCATGCTCCCCGTGAACTCCAGGAAGCGTACGTCCGTGGCGGTGCGCCGCTGATCGACTACCTCGAATCCGACGACGATCTCGAGTTCATGATCTATCCGTGGCCGGACTACTTCGGAAAGGCGCCGAAAGCACGCGCGCAGGGGCGGCACATCATCCCGGCACCGCTGCCGATCGGCGACGATCCCGAACTCAACGAGTCGATTCGCGGACCGCTCGGCCGCGAACGCAACGGCGACCCGCTGCCCGACACGCTGATCGGTGGACGCGCTCTCGTCGGCCGGTTCCTCCGCGCCCTGCGCAAGTACCCGGACGTGGAGCTGCACCTCAACACTGCGCTCGAGGAGATCGTGATCGAAGACGGGGTGGTGGTCGGCGCGATCGTCTCGAACGGCGGCGAGCGTCGTGCGATCCGCGCCCGGAAGGGCGTTGTGCTCGCGGCCGGTGGCTTCGATCGAAACGAGGAGATGCGCAGCAAGTACGGCGTTCCTGGTGCTGCGCGCGACTCGATGGGCCCGTGGTCGAATCTCGGTAAGGCACACGAGGCAGGCATCGCGGTCGGTGCCGACGTCGACCTGATGGGTGAGGCGTGGTGGTCCCCGGGCCTGACGCATCCGGACGGCCGGTCCGCGTTCGCGCTGTGTTTCACCGGTGGCATCTTCGTCGATCAGGACGGGAAGCGGTTCACCAACGAATACGCACCGTACGACCGCCTCGGCCGCGATGTCATCGCCCGTATGGAAGCCGGCGAGATGACCTTGCCGTTCTGGATGATCTACGACGATCGCGGCGGGATCGTTCCGCCCGTGGGAGCAACGAACGTGCCGCTCGTGGAGACCGAGAAGTACGTCGAGGCAGGGCTGTGGAAGAGCGCCGACACGCTCGCAGGTCTCGCCGAGAAGATCGGTGTCCCGGTGGAAGCGCTCGAAGCGACGGTCGCGCGGTTCAACGAGTTCGCAGCTCGGGGTGTCGACGAGGACTTCGACCGCGGTGGAGAGCCGTACGACCTCGCATTCACCGGTGGTGGCTCGGCGCTGGTCCCGATCGAGCAGGGACCGTTCCACGCTGCGCAGTTCGGTCTCTCCGACCTCGGCACCAAGGGCGGGCTGCGCACCGACACGGTCGGTCGCGTCCTCGACACCTCGGGAGCTCCGATCGCCGGCCTGTACGCGGCGGGCAACACGATGGCGGCGGCGAGCGGCACCGTCTACCCCGGCGGTGGAAACCCCATCGGTGCGAGCGCTCTGTTCGCGCATCTGGCAGTTCTGGATGCGGCCACGCGCTGAGCGCCCCATACGACCGGGCCCGGAAGACCACCTCCGTGTTCCTCCGGGCCCGGAGTCGTATCAGCTGAGTCGGTCAGCGGGGAGCGACGGCGAAGTCTGCTGCCATGAACGGATATCCGGCATCGACCCGCGCCTCGACGGCATATCCATGGCGGTTGGCGCCGTCGATGTGGGTACCGTCGCCGTTCGCGACACCGGTGCCGTAGTTGTTGGCCATGAGCGTGACGGTGGCGTCGCCGGGCATCGTGTAGTCGACCTGGACCCCGAACCCTCGGCGGTCGGAACTGCTCGCCGAGACGGTCTCGCTCGATCGTGCCGGGACCACCGTGGCCGGCTCGTCGACCCAACTCCCGTAAGGATTGTCCTTCGACGTCAGCACCATCGGTGCGTCGGTCTCGTTGCGGATCGTCACCGTGATGGTGGGTCCGTCGGCGGATGGCGAATCGGCTGCTGCGGTGCCCGGGGCGGTGAGTGTTGCCGCGATGGTGAGAGCCGCAGCGGCGACAGCGCGGGTGCGGTACTTCATTCTGCTCCTGCGGTTGACGACTCGGGTTCTGACCGGTCGCCGAAGTGTACCCGCCGGTATCCTGGCGCGTAAGTCCTCGCCGGTCAGGCCGGGACCAGGTCGCTGACCTGCGCGACCAGCTCCAGGGAGCGTAGCCACGCGTCGCGTCCGGGGGCCGAGGAGACGACGATCAGTTCGTCCGCCTGCGCGCGTTCCGTGAAGCGATCGAGGTAGTCGCGCACCTGGCCGGGAGTGCCCACGGCCGTGTACCGCAGCATCTCGAGCACCTGCATCCCGGCGTGGGATTCGAGCAGCATGTCGATTTCTTCGTCGGTGAAGGTGCGTCCGCGTCCGACCATCTGCACGACCCGCGCGCGCTTGGTTGCCTCGAGCAATGACAGAGCTTCCTCGGTACTGTCGGCGGCGATGACGCCGACGCCCGCGATGACGTAGGGCTCCGGATGCTCGGGGGAGGGCTGGTACTCGCGGCGGTACAGCTTCACCGCGTCCTCGAGTGCCTGCGGAGCGAAGTGTGACGCGAATGCATACGGAAGTCCTAGCAACGCAGCGAGTTTCGCTCCGAACAACGACGATCCCAGAATGTACAGAGGAACGTCGGTGTCCTTACCGGGAATCGCGTCGACGCCGGGGATCCGCGACTCGCCCTTCAGATAGGCCTGCAGTTCGAGCACGTCCTGTGGGAATGTATCGGCCGATGACGGATCACGGCGCAATGCACGCATCGTCTTCTGGTCGCTGCCCGGTGCACGTCCGAGACCGAGGTCGATCCGGCCGGGGTGCAGGGTCGCGAGAGTGCCGAACTGTTCGGCGATCGTCAGCGGCGAGTGGTTGGGCAGCATGATGCCGCCGGCGCCGAGACGGATCGACGAGGTGTGCGCCGCGACGTGCGCGATGAGCACGCTGGTCGCCGAGGATGCGATCGTCGGCATGTTGTGGTGCTCGGCGTACCAGATACGTCGATAGCCCCACTGCTCGGCGAGCTGGGCCATCTTCACGCTCGCCTCGAAACTCTCGCGGGCGGTCTCACCCGTGCCGATGTGTGCGAGGTCGAGGATGGAGAGGGGAACGGTCACCGGGAGTCCTTCGTGTCGGGGCCCGGTATCGGCCGCCGGGCACACCCCCGCAACAACCTCCCGGAATGACCGTCTATTCCCTTCACATCGGTTCGAAACCGCCGTAGGTGCCCTGGAAGAACAGAAGCGGACCGTTGGAGTGCAGAGACGTCAGTCCGGTGACGCGCGCGAGCACGATCGTGTGATCGCCGGCCTCGTATTCGGTCTCCACGGTCGCCTCCACCCGCGCGAGTGCGCCGTCGATGGCCGGTGCGCCGTTGTCACCGGGTTGCCACCGCACCCCGCGGAACTTGTTCCCGCCGCTCACAGCGAATCCGCCGCTCAGTGTCCGCTGGCTCTCGGACAGGACGTTGACGGCCAGGTTGCCGATCGCGCGGATCTTCGGCCATGTCGTCGACGTGCGCGCGGGGCAGAACGAGATGAGCGGCGGATCCAGCGAGACGGACGCGAACGACTGGCATGCGAAGCCGAGCGGCTCGTCTCCGTCGAGCGCGGTGATCACCGTGACACCCGTGCAGAAATTGCCCATCACATCCCGGATCCGCCGAGGATCCAGCACCGCGTGTTCCGCTGTCATCGAGAAGCTCCTATCGATCGGTTCGTTCCAGTGTCCGCCACCGGCGACGCGGGGCGCGAACCGTGTCCCGCCGATCGGTCAGCGAACACGCATGTCACCGGGAGCCCACACTGCGCGCATGCTGGTGATGCGTCCGTCCTCGTCGAACGTCATGATGTCGATCGGCTCCACTTCGTAGGTCTGCTCGCCGGCCTTCGTGACGACGCGGAAGTGGAAGGCTGCGGTCGACCCGCTGACCCGGAGCGTGAGCAGTTCGGTGGTGTTCTCCGTGTTCTCGACACCCTTGTAGAACTCGGCGATCGCTGTCCGGCCCACGCGAGGCTCGCTGCCGGCCGGATCCTCTAGGGTGGCGTCGTCGGCATAGAGGGTGGCGATGTCGGCGGCGACACCGGCGGCCACGGCGTCGAGATAAGCCTGCACGGTGGTGCGGATGCGCTGCGAACGGACGTCGGCGTCGGAAACGGTCATTGTTGCTCCTGTGGCGGCATCTTCGATAACGGTCGCGCCGACGTTATTCGTATCGGGGCACGGTCGGGGCTTTGTTCCCGCGCAGCGGGAGATTCACGGCGAACGCTGTGCACCGGCGTTGTTACCCTTTCGAAGTGTCCGAACACGGTGCCGATTCGTATCCCGCCCTTCCTGCCACGAGCTGGGCGGTCCTCGGTATGTTGTCGTTCGGCGAGGAGCTCACCGGCAACGATGTGAAGAGGTGGGCCGACTGGAGTATCGGCTTCTTCTACTGGAGTCCGTCCGTCAGCCAGGTCTATGCGGAATTGAAGAAACTCGAGAAGCTCGGCTTCGTACGGTCCCGCGCCGTGAGCGAGCCGGGTGCGAGGGGACGGCGGGTCTACGCCATCACCGAGTCCGGCATCGACGCGGTGCGGACTTGGTCCCGTGAGGCTCCGGTGGATATTCCGGTGCTCAAACACGGTGTGATGCTTCGCATGTACATGGGGCATCTCAACGACCCCGAGCAGCTGAAGGCGATCGTGCGCGACCACATCGTCAACCTCGAAGACAAGTTGCGCCGCGCCGGAGAGCATGCGGAACATTCCGATCGGGAACCGGGCTGGGCATTCTCGCAGATGAGTTTGCGCTGGGCCGAGCGGTATTTCCGAGCCGAGATCGAGTTGTCGAACCAATTGATCGACGATATCGACAGCGCTGCAGCACGGTTCGCGCAAACTGAGCTCGACGACTTCGGTATGCCTCGCCCCCGGAATCCACGCAGCTGGACGGGTATTGCGGTTGGGGGTCCGACCGACGACGCGGATTCCGACGAACGTTGACTGAAGGGTTCCAGGGGCTTCCGGTCAGGCGAACTGATGCTCTCTGACGCTGGGTGCTGTGCGGAGCGAGCGGCGATTCTGCAGGGTAGGGACGACGTGATTGCGGTCGAGTTTCCGCCAGATGGCCGTGGCGGCCATACGAACCGGTGCGGTCAGCCGGTGATCGAAACGCAGATGGGGTAGAGGACCGCACAGTGACACAGCGGCGACCGCGGAGCCCACGGGACCGACAGGCACTGCGATACATCCGAAACCTGCCAGCGACTCTTCCTTCTCGAAGGCAATTCCGTGCTCGCGAATACCGTCGTAGACCACCCCCGGGGCGCCCTCGTACGCAAGGAGTGCCTTGCCGAGTGCGGTGCTTCGCGCCGGTCGGCGACCGCCGATGCGTGTAGGTACCGCTGTTGCGAGACGTCCGCCGAGCTTTTCCAGGTAGACGAGGTCGTCGCCGTCGAGGACGGCGAGGTGGACGACGAAGCCGGTGACGCGATGAAGTTCCTGCAAGTGCGGCAGAGCGGTGGTATGGAGCCTGTCCTGGTGCACGGCGAGCGAACCGAGTTCCATCAGGCGAAGTCCGAGTGTGTAGTCGCGACCTTCCCGGTGCAACCACCGCATCGACACCAGGCGCTCGAGCATGCGATGGGCGGACGACCGGGGGAGACCGGTCCGCCGGACGATCTGAGCGAGTGTGAGCCGCCCAGCCCCGTCGAACGCGTCGAGCACGAGGCCGACTCGATCGAGGACTGCGCTGGGTGCCGTGTGGTCGGCTTCTACCTGAATCGTCATTACTGCTCCTACAACCGCGGCGCTCTGAGCGCGAGGACGTGGGTATTTCGATTAGGAATAGTGCCACACCGAGATGCGGTTGTGAAGTGGATCACCAAAGCGGGGCGGTCCTCTGGTCTTCGGAAGGCGTCGTCGTACAGACCTGTCGGAGCCTCTCGAGATGCTCGCAATAATGGGTCGACCGTTTCGGCGACCACGCCGGCCCGAAGTTCGTTCCCCTCGTCGCCCCGGCGCGATTCAGTTTCTCCTCGCCCGTCCGGATCGCCCAGTGGGTCGAGTCGAATCCAGAAGTCGGCAACACGACCGTGAGGGTCCACGCCCATGTCGGAGGTCGCGAGTGTTCTCCGCGATGTCCCGATCTACGGGAGGTCCCGGTGGCTCATTCCCCCGCTGTCGTTAGCCTCGCACCATTCGAGGGGCGCCTTCCATCAAGACATCATGATCGACCACCGCGGAGATGTTGCACGACAGCAAAAAGTAACCGATCGAGTCGAGGAGAACCTGATGGATATGCAGAAGTACGGGCCGTGGGCAGTCATCGCCGGCGGCTCGGAGGGCGTAGGTTCCGAATTCGCGGAACAGCTTGCAGAACAAGGCATGAACCTGGTCCTGCTCGCACGGAAGGAAGGACCGCTCACGACGACGGCCGAAGCCTGCCGTGCCCGCGGAGTAGAGGTCCGGGCACTGTCGGTCGATCTGGTCGCCGCGGATGCCTTGGATCGCATCAAGGAGGCCACCGCGGACCTCGAAGTAGGCCTGCTCATCTACAACGCGGGCGCGAACACCTACGGCCACGAGTTCGTCACCGGCGACCTCGATCGCTTCCAGGCTGTGATCGATCTGAACATCACTGCGCAGCTGAAGTTGGTGCAGCACTTCGGTGCGCTCATGCGTGAACGCCGGCGAGGCGGAATCCTGCTCGCAGGTTCGTTGAGCGGATACCTGGGTTCGGCGCAGATCAGTGTCTACTCGGCTGTGAAGTCCTTTTGCCGCACCTTCGCGGAAGGACTGTGGTTGGAGATGCGGGATTACGACGTCGACGTCGTGGAGCTGGTGCTGGGGCTGACCCGCACGCCTGCGATGGAACGGGCCGGATTGAAGATGGATACACCCGGTTTGCAGGTCTCCGAACCTCGTGATGTTGCCGCACAAGGCCTGGCGAATATTGCCAACGGCCCCATCGTCGTGGTGAAGGGTGTCGAGGAGGCCGTCGCCAGGAACAGCGGGCACAACCGTGCAGAGCTGTTGTTGGAGGCCCGAGCTGCCGGGGCGAAACTCCTTCCGCCTCCCAGTGAATGAGCTACGCGGACGCTGCCACTTCCGGAGAGCCGAGAACCGATGAACGACGGACCGGATCCGGTTCTCGAACAACGGGTGAAGTATGGAAGGCGAATGGAAGATCCGGCATCGGGTCGCCCGTGAGATGAACGGTGACACCGATCCTCGGGAGTTACTGGCCCTCAGTAATATTCGTGAGAAACCAAGGATTGCTCCAGCAGGGTCCGAACGGTCGGACGGTAGATCCGGCCGACCGTTCGGACGTCGCACTCAACCGCTACGACGAGCCGCGTGTGCACCCGCGATTCGGCCGAACACGAACGCGTCGGCAATGTGGAAACCGCCGTCCTTTGCCCAACTGAAGGTCGAGCTCACGGTGCCCGCGGCATAAAGCCCTTCGATGACTGTGCCGTCTGTGTTCAGGACGCGTGCGTGTTCGTCGCGACGAGGCCCGCCGTTGGTCCACGCCAGCATCGGTCCGCTGCGGTATGCGTAGAAGGGCGGTTCGAGGAGCGGCACCAGCGTGGCAGCAGAGCGCCCGAACTGTTCGTCCACTCCCTCGGCGCACGCAGCGTTGTACGCCGAGACACTCTCTGCGAGAGCGTCCGCGGGCAATCCTGTCACCGCAGCAAGTTCTTCCAGAGTGTCACCACGCCGGATCCAGCCCGCCTCGATCTCCGCCATGTTGTCGGTGCTCCATCGATAGTCGTTCATCAGCACGTTCCATCCGACCGGGAGAACATCGGCCGAAGCACTGATCGGACCGGCCGATCTGGTTGTCTCGTCGAATACGACCCACATGGGGCGATGTGGATGCAGAACGTACTCTCCGTCGATCAACGCCTGTCCGTGCCCCGACGGCACGAACTCGTCCACGAAGCGATGGCCGGTGTCGTCGACCCAGATCAGCCCACGTGAATAGACGAACATCGCGAAGTAGCCGTGGCGGGAGGCGGGGTCGGTGATGCCGTTGACCGCCATCATGTTGTCCATGTGCCACAGATCGGCCCCTACCCCCTGTGCCATACGGAGGCCGTCACCGGTTGCGGCCGTGCTACCCCACACCGGTACGTCCTCGAGTCCGAGATGAGTGCGGACCAGTGCGGGGTCGCCCTCGAAGCCGCCGGTGGCGAGCACGACGCCGCGCGCGGCGGTGATCCGTCCACCATCGGCGGTGACGACGCCGGTCACGGAGCCGGTTGCAGAATCGGTCGTCAGACGTGCTGCGGGCGTTTCGTACCGCACATCGATTCCACGATCGCGTAGCGATTTCTCCAGGACCGAAAAGAGTCGACTGTGGCCCAGTACTCCTTCTACACAATGCAATCCGCCGTAGCAGTCGCTGCCCGGCAACTCGGGATATTCCGCTCCGGCCGAGTTGTAGTGGCCGTGCGGCCCCACATCGACACCCAGGGAGGACACCCACGCGGACACCTGACGGGTTCCGTGGGACCACGCCTCGACGACAGGTTCAGGAAGTGTCCGGTCGCCGCACAGTGCGCGCAGGTATTCGGCCGCACGTTCGGGATCGTCGTGGTGGAACCATCCGCCGCCCGACACCCGCGTATTCCCGCCGGCCTCCTCGGCTCCGGACTTCTCCAGTACGACCACCCTGGCGCCCGCATCGTGAGCGGCCAGTGCCGCGGCGCAGCCGGCAGCACCCATGCCGACGACCACCACGTCCACCTGCTCGACATCGTCCAACTCGGTCTGCGATTCGGGCTCTCGGGACATCGTCGCCTCCTCGGCGTCTGCGAGCGAGCCGGGTTGCGCCGCCCCCCGAAAAGCTACGAGGCGGTTCGCAATTCCCGCACGGCTATCGTTCACTCACCGGGAGGAAACCGACCTCAGGCGAGGTGAGCGAAACGTGCGGAGACCAGAGCGCCGACCTCCGTCATCGCCGCCCGGGCTCGTGCAAGGGCGTGGGTCTGCATGAAGAAGCCGTGCCCGACCCCTGGATATCGGATGACGGCCGTCGAGACCCCCGCTTCTTGCAGGCGACGACCGTAGTCCTCCACGCCGTCCCGGAGGGGATCGGCGTAGCCGCAGATCACCACGGCAGGAGGGAGCCCCCTCAGATCGGACGCCAGCACCGGGGTTCCGTACTCGTCGTCCTCTGCCGGATCGTCGCCCAGATACAACGATTTCATCCAGTCGATGTCCTCGGCGCTGAGGAAAGGACTGTCGCCGAAGCTGCGCATGGACGGCCGATCACACCGGCGCTCGAGGCCGGGATACACCAGCACCTGCTGAGCGATACGAGGACCCCCTTCGTTACGGGCCCGCAGAGCTGTGGCCGCGGCCAATCCACCACCGGCACTGTCTCCACCCACCCCGATACGGTCCGGATCCAGCCTCAGATCGTGAGCGTGGTCGTGGGCCCATCGGACCGCCGCGCACGCTTCGTCGTGAGCCACGGGATACCGGTGCTCCGGGGCGAGCCGATAACCGACATTGATCACCACGGCGCGCGTCGATTCCGCCACCTCGCGCGCGAGACGATCGAACGAATCGAGAGTGCCCATGATCATGCCGCCGCCGTGGAACCACACCAGTGCCGGTGCATGTCGATCCGGCGCCGAGCGAGGACGGTAGATGCGCACGGGAACTGCGCCGTGGGGCCCGGTGAAATCCTGTGTCTGCACGGAGCGCATGTCGGGCCCGGGGGGGCGGACGACCGACTCGAGTGAGTGGCGAGCTGCTTCGATCCCGTTGTCCTGCAAGGAACCGGCGCCTCGCGCTCGGATCGCCTCGACCAGCTTCCTCACGTCGGGATCGTAGACGTCGTCGGGTGCGGACCCGGTGCCGTGAACGGCAATCATGCTGTCGCTTCCTCCAGATCTCCGGTCGCCGGCGATGGCAGATCCCCGGGCGTGGACTGCTCTTCATCCTCGCGGTCGGGTCCGTCCGATCGAAGGCTCTGTCCCACTGAGCGTGACGTGTTTCGGCGACCGCTGGCCGGGAGACCGGGTTCCGGACCCGTCGGCGCCGGTCCTAGCGTGGCCGAACGCACCACATCGAGGAGACCTATATGTCATTGCATCCCGAAGTCGAGTCCATGTTGAAGGCCCTGGACGCGGGCTTTCCGGATGTCACCACGGTTCCCCCTCCGGAACTCCGTGACCTGATCCGCAGTCGTCGTGCACCTCTTCAACACCTGCCCGCCATGCGGGACGTGCACGACATCACGATCGAGGGGCCCGGGCGAGACCTCGCGCTACGTGTCTATCGGCCCGAGCGTCCCGAGGGCGAGATTCCGGTGGTGGTCTTCGCCCACGGCGGTGGTTTCGTGTTCTGCGATCTCGACAGTCACGACGAGTTCTGTCGATCGATGGCTGAGGGGGTCGGAGTCGTCGTAGTGTCCGTCGACTACCGACTCGCACCGGAGCATCGCGCGCCGGCAGCACACGAGGACATGTTCGCAGCCCTCGAATGGGCGGCCGTCAACGTCAACGCGTACGGCGGGGATCCCACGCGCATCGTGCTCGCAGGTGACAGTGCCGGGGGAAATCTTGCCGCGACCGTGGCCATCGCAGCGCGCGACGGCGGGGGGCCTGCGGTGTTCGGCCAAGCACTGTTCTACCCGGTCATCGACGACGATTTCGACACGGAGTCGTATCGGAAGTACGGGTCGGGGTACTACAACACCACCAAGGCGATGAAATGGTACTGGGAGCAATACGCGCCGGACGGCACCGACGATCGGCGGGTGATCCCGACGCGGGCCGATTCACTCGCCGGACTTCCGCCGGCCGTCGTGGTCACGGCCGAACTCGATCCGCCGTGTTCGGCCGGTGACGAATACGCGCAACGACTCGCGGAAGCCGGGGTCGACGTACGGCACCGGCGATTCGACGGTCTCTTCCACGGCTTCTTGACGTTTCCGTCGCTGTCGTTGACAGAGCCTGCGCGGCAGGAGATCTGGAAGATGATGCGCTCACTGTTCGAGTGAGATCGCCCTGCTGACCACGAACCCTCGGACCATCGCCGATGGTCCGAGGGCTCGTCGTCGTTCGGCGGCGCCTACTCGATGGCGATGTCGTTCACAGCGCAGAAGGTGTGGCACACCCGGTCGCGGACGATGACTTCCGGGCACTCGGGGTCGAACCAGCGATCGACGATGCTCCAATGAACCGGATGGTTGAGATACTGGCCTATGAGAGCGTCGTGATCGGTGAACTCCTGCTCCCACACGTGCGTCCATTCGGTGCGGCCCACCGAGTCGGCCACCCTGCTCAGGCGCCAGGCGACGATCGAGGGGATGTATCCCGGCATCTTCAACAGGTCGCCTTCGAATTCCTCGACGGCTTCGATGTGGCTGCCGGGATCCACTCGCACCAGTAACACCCGGTAGACCGTGCGAGGCTCGTCCGGGCGTGTGCGTGCCGGAGAAGCGAGATAACCGACTCCGTCCACATACGCGGCGATCGGTGTACGGAGGGTGACGTCGAAAGAGCCGACGTGGCGCGCGGCGATGTCGGCCGACGAAAAGCGAAGGTGGACCAGGACATCGCCGCCGTTGATCACGCCCGGCAGGGTGGGAGCGACGAAGTGTCCGACCGTGTCGAGTTCCTTGGCGGCGATTCGAACGGTGTCGAGGTACTCGGCGCGGTCCGAAGTGGTTGCGGACTCGTCGAAATGCACGACTCTGACCACGTTATACATCGGCAAGTCCTTCGATGTCGGCGGCCTGGGCGGCCATCGTCCGCGAGCGCTCGGTGATGTACTCGTTCATATCCGACCACCACCGTCCGAGTTCGGGGTCTCGCCGTCCCTGTCGAGTCATGTTCCACCACGATTCCGCGCCGTCGACCGACCACGTGATGGTGACTATGTTGGCTTCGTCGTCGGACCAAAGTGGAGGGCTGACGAGAATCCGGTCGAGCGTCATTCCTCGTCCACGTCCCCCCGGTACGTATTCGGCGATGTATCGGTCCACGAACGTACGTGCACATCCCGGCTTCGTGATCACACGGTCGACCACGAAGATCTTCTCGTCTGCCATACCGGAAACCCTACGGTCGGCCGGCCTCTTCAGCAGGACTTCCTCCCGCTTCGCGGGAGGTTTTCCTGATAGAAATCAGCAGGCCCACACGGATTGTCGTGTGGGCCTGCCCCTACCGGTCGTTCCACTGCGAGGTGATTCTCACAGCTTCGCGTCGACCTGGTCGGTGCTCGCTCGAGCCATGTTCTCCTCGACCTCTCGTTGCCAGCTCGACACAGCCCGATTCGTGTCGATCTCGAACTCGAATCGCCTGGTCATGTCTTCTGTGACGTCTTCGACATCGACGTAGAACTGCTTGTACCAGCGGCGAAGCTGATACACCGGGCCGTCCTCCTCCGACAACAGCGGATTGTCGATCGGCGCCTTGTTCTTCCAGATCTCGACGTCCTGCTCGAACCCGATCTCCACGCCTGCCGCGAACTGCGCGGCCATCTCGCCGGCTTCGGCATCGCTCAGCCCCGGCAACTTCTTCACCATCGCGCCGTATTGCAGGACGAAGGAGTTGTTCGACACCGGGTAGTGGCAATTGATGAGGACGGTTTCGATCTTCTGGCCGCTCGATTCGTTCTCGAGCCAGTCGATCATGTACGAGGGTCCGAAATACGACGCGTACGACTTGTTGGGTATATCCGGGTTTCCGTAATTCGTCCCGAGCGCCATGTCCTGGCGCCCCTTCGAGTGCATGATCTGGGTCGCGACGTGGCCCTCGAAAACGTTCTTGAAGAACACGGGGAACGCGTAATGGACATAGAAGAAATGCGCCATGTCGACGACGTTGTCGACGATCTCGCGACAATGGGAGTCCTCGATGAGGATAGAATTCCATGTCCAGTCTGACCATTCGGACGAGCCGACACCGTCGATCTCGGGAATTGTCACGTCGGGCGGAGGAGGATTGCCCTGCGGATCGTGCCAGACGAACAGTTGGCCGTTGCGTTCGAGCGTGAGCCAAGCCCGTGTCTTTGCCAGCGGCGGCACGCGGCGAGCGTAGGGAATGTCCGTACAACGGCCGTTGCTGCCCCATCGCCAGTCGTGGAACGGGCATGCGATGGAATCGCCTTTGACCGTTCCCTGCGCGAGATTGCCGCCCATGTGCCGGCAGTAGGCGTCGAGCACTGCGAGCTCCCCTTTGCCGGTCTCGAACACGACCAGGCTGGTGCCGAAGGCGTCCACCTGATGTGGCTCACCGTCCCGGAAGGTTCGTGCGAGTCCGAGGCAGTGCCACCCCCTGGCGAACCGCGTCGGCGGTGCTGCCGCCTCGATTTCGCGGATCTCGTCGTTGCTGTTCTCTGCTGTACTGTGCGACATGTGTCCTCCAGACGGATCGAAATGTGGGACGGGCACCGAGGTTGCTGCCCGTCTGCGTGATGAACGAGTCGCCGGTGGTCGGCTCATTCGACACCGGAGTGCCTGACAGGATTCACTTTCAGACGGTGGCGCCGGACACGTCGGCGTCGCGGTCGCCGCTCACGGGTGAGTCGACACCTTGCGCCTGCTGTGGTCGGCCGATGAACAAGCAGATCGCCGCCACGATCAGCGAGCACAGCACGAACCAACCGACTGCCAGATTGAGCGACCCCGCGGTCGGCATGGTCGTCCCCGGCACCGTCCACAGCGAGATCATGACCGACACGATGGCGACGCTGATGGCGGAGAACGCCTGGCGCGCGGTGGCCAGCACTCCGGTCGTGACGCTGGTGACGCCCTCAGGCACGGATTCGATGACGATCTTCGGGTAACCCGTGTAGGCGAATGCTGTTGCGACAGCAGCAACCACGAACACAGTAATCATGACGGGCAGCGACTTGTGACCGACGAGAATCAAGAGGTTGGTCACGGCGAACAGGGCGGCCCCGATGAAGAACGCGGTCCGGCCACCCCAGCGCCCTGCGACCACTCCCGCTATCGGGGACACTGCAAATCCGACGATAGCGCCGACACCGCCGATGAGGCCCGCCACGGTTGCCGACATACCGAGTCCGACGGGCATGGAAGTCGGAGCCTGGAGAATCATCGGAGTGACGATCTGGACGGCTCCGACAGGACCGAGAGCCAGAATCGCTACGCCGATCAGATTGAGAGTCATCTGCTTGTTCGCGAGTGCGCGGAGGTTGACAAGAGGTTCTGCCAGACGCAATTCCCATACGGTCCACACACCCAGGACGGCAAGACCCCCGATGATGAGGGCGAGCACACCGAAACTGGTCCAACCCCATGCCGTTCCCTGTGTGATGCCGTAGAGCAGGGCCACCAGGCCCGGGGTCAGCAGTGCAGCGCCCAGGTAGTCGAACCGCGGTAGCTCCGTGCGTGTGTGGGTGCCGGGTAGGGCGAACGCCGCGACCACGGACGCTACGACGGCGAGTACTGCGGCGAAGACGAAGATCATGTGCCAGTCGGCCACATCGAGCAGTACGCCAGCGACGAAATAGCCGCCCGACCCGGCCAGCAGGGCTGCGCCGCTGATGTATCCCACGGCGAGCGACACTTTGCCCGGAGGAAGTGTCTCTCGTGCAAGCCCGTAGCAGAGCGGCAGGATCGCGCCGGCGACGCCCTGCACCCCTCGACCGAGGATGATCGCACCCATCGAATCGCCGAACACGCTGATGACGGAGCCGAGTGTCGACGCCATCATCGCGATGATCAAGACTTTCTTGCGGCCGTACAGATCACCGAGGCGCCCGCCGACAAGCGCCGTCGTGGCGGCGACGAGCATGAAGGCGGTCACTGCCCACCCGGTCGTCGAGGCAGGGGCATCGAAGATCTCGCCGAACCGTGGCAGGGCGATGAAGATCATTCCGGCCTCGAAGGCGCTCACGCATTCCGCCAGGACCAGGGCACCGATGATGAAGGTCGTGGATCTGGTCACCGCTGCACGGTCGAGACGACCACCGGGCGGCGGGGTTGAGGGATCGGACATCCGTTGTCCTCCTGATACGAGGCGAGGGAGGTTTCACCGCCCGTTGCGGCGAAACCTTTCGTTTTCCGTCGGCTCATGCCGATCGAACCGATTCGGGACGAGTGTCGGCGGTCACCATCCCGAGCGCCTCGCTCACCGACCACTGAGCGGGAGATTCCGTCCCTTTCCGTGCCGGAGGAGTGGGACGGTGCGGCCGACCAACCTTTCGCAATTTCGAGGAGAACGCGATGTCCGACGATTCTGTGCGTCCCATATCCGAATCCGAGATCTCGACGTGGGATCTCTCCGCCGACGTGGTTGTCGCCGGCTACGGAATTGCCGGTGTCACTGCTGCTGTCGAAGCTGCGCGTGCCGGCGCCGATGTCCTCGTCCTCGAGCGATCCGGTGGCTGGGGCGGCGCAGCATCCATGGCAGGCGGATTCATCTACCTCGGCGGCGGAACGCCGTTGCAGAAGGCGTGTGGCTTCGAGGACACGGTCGAGAACATGAAGACCTTCATGAAAGCTGCACTGGGGCCCGCTGTGGACGACGCGAAGATCGACGCGTACTGCGAAGGCAGCGTCGACCACTACAACTGGCTGGTCGAAGCCGGGGTGCCGTTCAAGGAGGAGTTCTGGGGCGAGCCCGGCTGGGAGCCGGCGCACGACGAAGGGCTCATGTACTCCGGGGGAGAGAACGCCGCACCGTTCGCGGGTGTGGTTCCTCCTGCGCCGCGTGGACATCTACCGAAGATGGACAACAAGAAGACCGGAGAACGCGGGGGCGGGTACATGTTGATGAAGCCCCTCGTCGAAACAGCAGAAAAGCTCGGTGTGAAAGCAGAATACGACATCCGAGTGTTGACCGTGGTCGTGAACGACGAGGGCCGGGTCGTGGGCGTGGTCGCGCGCAGGTACGGCAGGACAATTGCCGTTCGCGCCCATCGCGGTGTCGTGCTCGCAATGGGAAGCTTCGCATTCGACGAGGAGATGGTGCGCGACTACGTGCCGGCCCTCCTCGGACGTCCGGGATCTGCTGTCGACGCGCACGACGGTCGGGCGATCCGGATCGGACAAGCGCTCGGTGCCGCGACCGCACATATGGACGCTGCGGAGGTCGCCGTCCACACCTCACCTCAGCTCATGGTTCGTGGACTCATCGTCAACGAGCGCGGTCAGCGGTTCATTGCGGAAGACACCTATCCAGGCCGGATCGGGCAAGCGATCCTCTTCCATCAGAACAACGAAGCCTTCCTGATCCTCGATCAAGCCGCGTACGACGGAGCGCTGCAATCAGGTTCACCGCTTCCGCAGCCTGATTGGGTGTGCGAAAGCGTCACCGAACTGGAAACGGAGATGGGATTGCCCACCGGCACACTGACCTCGACGGTGGACGTCTACAACATGCACGCCGAAAACGGATCCGACCCGGTGTTCTCCAAGAACGAGAAATGGGTGCGGCCGATCGGAACGCCGATCGCAGGGTTCGACCTGCGCGGTATGACGAGCGGGTTTCCCCTGGGGGGCTTGAAGACCGACACGGACTCCCGTGTGCTGCATGTTTCGGGAGAGTCGATAGCAGGTCTCTTCGCGGCCGGGCGGTGTACGGCGGGTGTCTGCGCCGGTGGTTACGCCAGTGGTGCCAGCCTCGGAGACGGCAGCTTCTTCGGCCGGCGGGCAGGTGTCGGTGCCGCTCGTGGGTAGGCGGCTGAGCGCCACACAGCTCACGCCACTCCCGGAACATCCAACGGAGCATCGGCCGGATACTCTGCCGGCGCCATCGCATACGCACGGGTGAGGATCGAAACGAATTCCCGGTCGTGCAGTGGATCCGACGGTTCGGGACACTCGATGCCGCGGTTACGCACAGGCGCGAAAAACCCGGTGTTCCACCTACCGGACGGGTGCCACGGGGTGATGTCGACGGCGACCTCCCGCTCCGTGGAATCTGATCTGAGCCGATACGCCCGAAAGTGCCTACTGTGACGCGGATTGCCGTTCAGCCGGGCTGATGCCGCGGCAGAGAGGAGCCCCAATGACCACCGTCGAGCGCCATCCCATGATTCCTGCAGCGCCGCCTTCCGTGATCGAGGATTTCTATACTCCGGAAGAGATCGAGACGATCTTCTCTGTCATCCGGGAGAACGGACCGTGGCGCCTGATTCTCGCGCACCATTTCTCGTCGACCGAGGAGTACCTGGCGATTTCGGGCGGCAAGGACCGCAGGCCGGACGCAAAGCTGTCGGATTTCGTCGCGCCGGTGTTCCGGGGGTTCCTCGGTAACGACGGCGTGGTCTTCTACCCCGAACTACACGACATCTATTTCGGACGTAAGCTTCTCGACACCGCACGGTCGCTCCACGGGGCGAAGTACGGCATGGCGCACGACCTGCTCTTCAACTTGTGCGGACCTTCGCACAGTTACGATCCCGGCCACTTCGACACCGCGGTCTTCCGCGGCATGGGACTGTTCAACACCCCCATCTGGTTGTTGGCGATCATGTCGAAATCCGGGCTCTTCGATGCGTGGGAGGTCAAGTCGGCCCAGGTTCTCACCTACTTCAACAGATCCGACATCGACGGCGGTTTCACGTACTGGCCGGACGGCCCGGACGAGGATCCCGCCCGGATCACGGCCCCGTTCTGGAATACCGCCTTTCTCACGGACAATTCCCGGATGTATCACCGTAGGGAATCCAACGGAGCCAGAGACGAGCGGGACTATCCCGAGTTGGACATGAAGTCCGAGTTGCATGCAGTCGCCGGCGGTGAGTGGTCCGTTCGCAACGGTGACAAAGAAATTCGCCGATTCGGTGAGGCCGACATACGAGTGCTCGTGCACTACACAGCTTTGCTGTTCGACGATATCGACGATGTCCGTCGCTACCAGGACCACACCGACGACCTGACTCCCGACAAGGTGTTCGGATTGCTGATCGACGACATGCGAGCGAAGGGGCATGCGGTCGACGAACCGAGCGATCCGATGAACGACATGGCGTTCGTGGCGCGATTGACCGACTTCTACAAGATGGCACCCAGCCGTTATCCGGCGGAGGCTCCGCTCGAAGTGCGATGAGCGATCGCTCTTCCGTGCCCGGACCGCGCCGGGCACGGAAGAGCGGGTGCCGAAGGTATGTCTGCGTGGGCAGGTCACCGTGCCGGCAGAGGCGGGCGCAGCCGTATCGCGCCACAGACTCGGATCGTCTTCGCGTCGACATGAGAATTGTCGAGGCACGTCGTCGCCGGTGCCGCGACCTCGCCCGCCATTTTCCGGTCTACAGGTTCTGGGTGATCTCGATGAGGTGCCCCTCGGGGTCGTTGACGAAGGCCACCGCGAACCCGATGTCGGACATTTCCTCGATCGGTGTGTCTACAGCCCCGCCGGCCTCCTCGACGGCACGCACGGTGGCGGCGATATCGGTCACGTTGAATCCGAGCACGGACTCTCCTACCCGGGGAGTGGGTCGCTCGACGTACCGCCACACGATCAGTGAGGAGTCGTCACCCCGGCCGCTGGTGAGAATGATCTCCTCCACGGCGTCGTTCCCTCGACCGACGGTAAGCCGGTTCTTCTCCTTCATGCCGAAAGCCGCGGCGTAGAAGTCGGCTTCGGCTTCGATATCGTCGACGAATATTTTCGTGAAAGCGAAGCGTGTGCCCGTGTCCATGTATCTCCCTGTCGGATCGCGTGTGACTCGAGGATGTTCGTGTGTATTTCGCCGGGGGCGACTCACGCGACAAGTCGAAGTTCCACTGAGCGGTTCATTGCGCGTGCGACTCAGCATGTTCGAGCATTGTCGTGACCTCTGTTCCGGCTGAAAGAGAAGGCGCGTCCCGGACGACGAGATTCGACGTCCGCGTCTCCATCGTTTCTCTGGCCCTCGAGGGAGGGGCGCGTGGATACCGTCGTGAACAATGCCGACTCAGTCGTCACGCGGATGAAGTGTGTGCTCCGGACACGCCCGGAAGGAAGCTGACCGCTCAGCGGGATGCACCCCGTACAGGCAATTTTCCGGGACCT
>JADGMW010000186.1_pt1 | contig 35920 bp, 35 predicted proteins | sample 8641801 | NCBI WGS metagenome assembly JADGMW01 (sample SAMN16272018, study PRJNA661076) | feces metagenome | isolation source: fecal sample from diarrhoea affected cattle A | host: Bos taurus | place: South Africa: Lokaleng Village, Mahikeng | collected 2019-09
CGGGTGGAGACGGCGGATTTTGCCAAATCAGGAAGTCTTTTTCAGAGTTTCCCTAGATCGACTGTTTGGCCTTTAGTCAGCAGTGCTGTCGCTTGCTTGCCAAGAAATGCTGCTATATCAGAAGACGAAAAGCTCCCTTTTGTAGGGAATACTAGAGTGATGCGGCCAAGATTTTCATTTTTACATATATAGTAAGCTTCGCTAAAAGCTGCTTTTATGTTGCTTTGTGTTGATCCGTTGTTTTCCACTAAAAATCTTGAAGCGGGCATGTGAATTCCCTTTTACCTAACGTTTGGTTAAGGGGCGGGCTTTAGCCCGTCCCAAGTGAGCGAAGCGAACGGCTTGAACCGCTTGTTAGGGCTTGCAGTTACTATGCATTTAATAATATATGGCGCCTTGAATTTCACCAGCGCCGATTTTAAACGCGCTGTGCTCTTCTAATATTGATGAGTTGCGTATTGCCTGGCTAATAATTCTTAGCTCATTTCCGGATAATAACTTTCTGGTTAAAATGGTTTCATAATGCGCTGGCGGTAGATAGGCGTGATAGACCAAGAATAAATTAGCTCCAACTATTTCTAATATAGCTTCAAGTGCTGTTTCGCACTCAGTCCCCGAGATATAAATGTATTTTCCTATTTCGGCTCGACTTAGATTTTTAGCTCTTTCCCAAAGTACATAGCTATCACCATTCTCTAGCCCACATGCTGGCAACTCAAATTCGGTTTCGCTTTTATGCGACTCAATAGCGTCCAAGAGCGAAGTGCAAGATGATACTTTAAGTCTGAATTTTTCCCCTGGCCTTGTTGATACTTCCAGTTTTCCACCAATGATGAAACTCTTGAATATTTCGCTCGGCCTATCCTTCCACCCATTTAGTTCAGAGTGAGGCGGCTGCCATAAAAACTCTACAAATCCTATTCGGGCGTAAACTTCATTCCATGTGAGCTCAATAGGGTAAGAATTGCCAACTTTAGGAACTATGGCTTCCAGATCAATTCTTTCATTCCAACTGATATCCCAGCATAGTTTAGACCATTGCATACTTTGAAGTATGTTTCTCATGCTGACTGGCCCTAACGATTAAGCTAACCGGCGAGCAAAAGCGTAGCTTTTGCGAGTACAGTGAGCGCAGCGAACGCGGTTGAGCGACTTGTTATAAGGCTTTTACACGATCACGATATTTTCCTATTTAGTTCTTTTGCTCGATCGTAGCAGGCGCCACACAGCAAAGTTACACCAGCAAATGCTTCCGACTCATCATTCCATTCCCCGCCTAAGCTATTAAACTTTTCTTCGCAGGCAGTGCACCATGAATCTGGTCGCTCGTCTCCCGGCTCCGGTTCTGCTGACCAAAAGCCTCTGGGCTTCCCATCTTTCAGGGTTTGCACGATGTGTTGGCACACGTATGTTGCTTGTTGTTTGCCGTGAGTGCAGCACTCAACGAACTTATATTCGTCACTCATGCTTCTCTAGCCTTATAACGATTAGTTAAAGGGCCGGCTTTAGCCGGTCCCAGTGAGCAAAGCGAACGGTTTTGAACTGCTTGTTAGGTTTCACCACGGACCCCGCAGCGGGCTTTTTTTTAGGGCACGCCTGAAATCCTCCTTGAAACCCATCTCGTCCAGGTGGTCACACCAAGCAATTAGGCTATGTATGTTTTCAGCAAGATCGGATTCAAACCCGTTTCCATAACATAGTCTGGAACACGCCAAAGCGAGCTTATCTAGCCGATAAAGAACTGACTCATTAATTTCTTTTCCATGAGCCAGTTCAATCAGCAGCTCTTCTGTTGCTTGCTGGGTAGCCAGAAATTCTTCTCGGGCGGATTGAAAAACTGCCATGACGAACCTAACAGTGATTAGATGGAGGTCTTCTGTAATGGAATTAGACCGAGGTCTACATAACTACGAAAATTATTCGTCACAGCCATACTCCGATCTGTTAAAGATCAACGACTTACGAACCTTGCTGCGGGTTAGACCGAACGCCATCTAATTCCTGTAGGGCCAAACCCTGCGATGGCAGGACGCTACTATTTATCCCCCGTTGCTGTCCACCCACAAAAAAGCCCGGCCTGGAGAATGCAGGTCGGGCTTTTTGGTGGGGCGACAACAGCCGCGGGCGGGTTACACCACGCGCCCACCATCAACCGGCAATTCCACGCCATTCAGGAACGCAGCATCGTCGGTGGCCAGGAACACCGCCACGGCGGCGATATCCGCGGGCTTGGCCATGCGACCCAGCGGAATCGTGGCAACAAACTTGGCGCGGTTTTCCGGTGTATCGGGCATCCCCATGAAGTCTTCCAGCAGCGCGGTCTCGCCCATCACCGGGCAGATGTTGTTGACGCGAATGCCGTCCGGGCCCAGCTCGACCGCCAGGGACTTGGACAGCAGGTTCACCGCGCCCTTGGAGCCGTTGTACCAGGTCAGCCCAGGACGTGGGCGAATGCCGGCCACCGAGCCGACGTTGATGATCGAGCCGGTGCCTCGCTCGCGCATCAGCGGCACCACGGCCTTGACCATGTGGAAGATGGATTTCACGTTGACCGCATAAACACGATCGAAGGTGGCTTCGTCGACGTTCATCAGCGGCTGGTTGCGGTGCGTGGTGCCGGCATTGTTGACCACGATGTCGGGCACACCGAAGGCGTCCACGCAGGCTTGTACGGCGGCCTGCACCTGCTCGCCGGAGGTCACGTTGCAGGCCACGGCCAGGGCGTTGTCGCCCAACTCGTCGGCCAGGCGCGCGGCGCCTTCGTAATTGATGTCGGCGAGCACCACCTTCGCGCCCTCCTCGATGTAGCGACGGGCGATACAGGCACCGAAACCGCTGGCGGCGCCGGTGACAATGGCAATCTTATTCTTGAGCTGTGCCATGGGTTATCTCTTTATGGGTGAAAAATCAGGTGTGAATCGGGTTAGAACACGATCAGGTCACGCAGGCTGCTGCCCGTGGCCAGGCTATCGAAGCCGCTGTTGATGTCTTCCAGCGCCAGACGGCGGCCAATCAGGCGGTCCACCGGCAGGCGGCCGCTGGCATACAGGCCGAGGTAACGCGGCACGTCGCGGGCCGGGATGCACGAGCCGATGTAGCTGCCCTTCACCGTGCGTTCTTCGGTGGTCAGGCTGACCTGCTGCAAGGGCCAGCGGTCTTGGGGATGTGGCAGGCCGGCAGTGATCGTGGTGCCGCCCCGGCGGGTCGCCCCATAGGCCAGCTCCATGGCCGGCACCGAGCCAGCAAACTCGAAGGCGAAATCCACCCCACCCTGGGTCAGCTCGCGAATTTTTGCCACGGCGTCGGGATCACGGGCATTCACCGCATGCGTCGCCCCCAACGACAGCGCCAGGTCCAGCTTGCTCTGGTGGACATCCACCGCGATCAAGGGGTTGGCACCCGAAGCCCGGGCACCGAGCAGCGCACTCAGGCCCACGCCGCCCAGGCCGACCACCAGCGCCGAAGCGCCGGGCGAGACCTTGCCGGTGTTGACCACCGCGCCCATGCCGGTGAGCACGGCGCAGCCAAACACGGCGGCTTCCACCGGATCGATATCGTCACTGATCGGCACACAGGAGCGCGCCGACACCACCGCATGGTCAGCAAACGCCGACACGCCGCAATGGTGGTTCACGGCCACCGAGCCCTGGCTCAGGCGGCGGCCGCCTTCAAGCATCTCGCCCTTGCCATTGGCTTCCGCGCCCGGCTCGCACAAGGCCGGACGGCCTTCCATGCACGGCACGCAGTGCCCGCAACTGGGCACGAACACCAGCACCACGTTCTGGCCGGGGCGGACGTTCTTAACCCCTGGGCCCACTTCCAGCACCTGGGCACTGGCCTCGTGCCCCAGCGCCATCGGCACCGGGCGCGGACGCACGCCGGTAATCACCGACAGGTCGGAATGGCACAGGCCGGCGGCGATCATCTTCACCAGCACTTCGCCCGGTCCGGGCGGTGCCAGATCCAGTTCTTCAATCTGAAGCGGACGGCTCTCGGCATAGGGCGCCGTCAGCCCTGACTCTCGCAATACTGCAGCACGGATTTTCATTCTTGGAATTCTCTGCGGGTTAGCCCTGGGTTCGTCTTGCGCACCGGCCTGAGTTGCCAGAAGCCGGTGCGCACTCGCTAACAGACATTAGCCGTGGTGGCTGACCACGGTCTTGGTGACGCTGAACTCTTCCAACGCCAGAAAGCCCTTCTCGCGGCCATGGCCACTCTTGCGTACACCGCCGAACGGCAACTCGACACCGCCACCCGCGCCATAGCAGTTGATGAACACTTGTCCGGCTTCCAAACGCTTAGCCAGGCGCTGCTGACGGGCACCGTTCTCGCTCCAGATGGCCGCGACCAGGCCGTACTCGGTGCCATTGGCCAGGGCCACGGCATCGTCTTCGTCATCAAACGGCATGGCGGCCAGCACAGGACCAAACACTTCTTCCAGCGCCAGTTTGTGATCGCGCGGCACCGGGCCGAACAGCGTCGGCGCCACGTAATAGCCCTCGGCAGGCAGGTTGGCATCCAGCACGCCTTCGGCCAGCACCGGCAGGCCGGACTCCTTGACCTCGGCAATGAAGCGTTGCACACGCTCGAACTGCGCACGGGTAATGATCGGCCCGCAGTCCGGCGAGGTTTCCGGGGCGCCGACACGAATCTCGCGAAAGCGTGCGGCCACCCGCTCAATCACCTGGTCATAAATCTCGCGCTGCACCAGCAGGCGGCTGCCGGCCGAGCAGGTCTGCCCAGCGTTCTGGATGATGGCGCCAACGATGATCGGCACCGCCTTGTCCAGATCGGCATCGGCGAAGACGATCTGCGGCGACTTGCCGCCCAGTTCCAGCACACATTTGACGTGGTTGCGCGCCGCGGCCGTCTGGATTTCCACGCCGACTTGCGGCGAACCGGTGAAGGTAATCAGGTTGATATCGGGATGCGCCGCCAGCGCAGCGCCCGCCTCGCGGCCGTAGCCGGTGACGATATTCAACGCCCCGGCCGGCAGTCCGGCGGCGCTGGCCAGTTCGGCAAAACGCAGCGAGGTCATGCAGGCATCTTCGGCCGGCTTGACCACCGAGGCGTTGCCCATGGCCAACGCCGGCGCGATGGTGCGCCCGAGCATCTGCGCCGGGTAGTTCCAGGGAATGATGTGGCCGACCACGCCATACGCCTCGCGGACCACGTTCACCGTATAGCCGGACAGGTAGGGGATCACCTGGCCGTGCAGCTTATCTGCCGCGCCGCCGTAGAACTCGAAATAGCGCGCCAGTGCCTCCATGTCCTTGCGCGCCAGCGCCAGCGGCTTGCCGGTGTCCTTGGCCTCGATGGCGGCCAACTCGTCAATGTTGTCCAGCACGCTCAAGCCGATGCGCACCAGAATGCGCCCTCGCTCCGTGGCGCTCAGTGCGCCCCATTCGCCCTGCACCGCAGCACGCGCGGCACGCACTGCCAGGTCGATATCTGCCGCCTGACCACGGGCAATTTCCGCGTAGGCCTCGCCGGTAGCGGGCGCATAGACCGGAATCGATTCGGGGTTGGAAGCCGACTGCCAGCCACCACCAATAAACAGCTTGCTCATGGGTAAGCCTCTATAAAGGGAGAAGAAGATGTGCTGATGGGCGCCGCGTCGGGCAACAACGCCCCACGCTCGATATGCAGGGTGCGGTCTTGAACATCCTTGAGCAGGCTGCCGTTTGACTCGGTGATCACAATGCACAGCTCGGGCACCCTGCTCTGCAAGCGCTTGAGCGCCTCGCTGTATTGCGTGGCCAAGGCAGGCGCCAACCCCTGGAATGGCTCGTCGAGCAGCACCAGTCGCGAGCCGATCATCAAGGCTCGGCCCAGGGCCGCCATCTTGCCCTGCCCGCCGGAGAGCGCCGCGCCGGAGCGCGGCAGCATGTCGCGCAACTGCGGCACCACGTCCAGGGTCAGCGCCAGGCGCTCATCCACCTGTGACTTGCTGAAGCCTGCCACCTGACAGGGCAGGCGCAGGTTTTCCTCGACGCTCAGCGTCGGGAACATCACCCGCTCCTGGGGTGCATAACCAATTCCCAACTTGGCCCGGCCGTAGTCGGGCACCCCGGCCAAGTCACAACCGTCAAACAGAATGCGGCCTTCGCGCAGCTTGATCAGGCCCATGATGGCGCGCAGCAAGGTGGTTTTACCGGCGCCGTTGCGCCCCACCACCGCGTTGATCGAACCTTGCGGCAAGTCGGCGCAGATGTTGCGCAGGACCGGGGCACGCACGATGTCGGCGCTGAGATTTTCGAATTGCAGCATGTTCGCCTCCTCGTTCAGATACCCAGCACTTCGCGCTGCACGGTGGGGTCGGCAAGCACCGTCTCGGGGTCGCCGTCGGCCGCGATGGCACCGGAAATCCAGGCGGCCACGCGGGTGGCGTAACGCCGCACGATGTCGACGTCGTGTTCGACGAAGATGGCGGTGACCTTCTGCTCGTCCAAGGCGCGCATGAGGATCGCCATCACATCGTGCTTTTCTTCGGTGGACACGCCACTGGTGGGCTCGTCCATGATCAGCAGACGCGGTTGCAGCATCAGCGACATCGCCACGTCGAGCAGCTTGCGCTGCCCTTCCGGCAGGTTCGAGGCAGGCTCGTGCTGACGCTCGGCCAGGCTGACCAACTCCAACACGCGGTCCACCTCGCGCCGGTTGGCACTGCCACTCAGCGCCTGCAGCAGCGGCAGACGCGTCTCGCGGGCCATGCCGGCCAGTTCCAGCGACTGACGCACGCTGTGGTCGAGAAACAACTGCGGCAACTGGAACGAGCGTGCCATGCCCCGCCGGACGATATGCCGCGGCGGCTGACCGGTGATGTCCTGGCCGTCGAACTTCACCGTGCCGGCATTGGGTTTCAGCAGCCCGGTACAGATGTTGATAAAGGTGGTCTTGCCGGCGCCGTTCTGGCCGATTACCGCCAGACGTTCGCCTTCATCCAGGCGGAAGTCGATCTTGTCGGCCACCACCAGTCCACCGAAGGCCAAGGTCAGCCCTTGGGTTTCAAGGAGCGCACTCATGCTTCACCTCCCAGCGCGGGACGACGCTTCTTGAGCAGGCCGATCAAGCCATCGGGCAAGAAGTAGATGATCACGATCAGCGTGGCCCCCAGCACCAGTTGCCAGGCGCCGCTGACCAGAGCCGCGGCGTACAGCTTGAGGAATTCATACAGCAGCGCGCCGACGAACGCCCCGACCGCATGCCCGGAACCGCCAAGAATGGCGATGAACACGAACTCGCCCGAGCGCAGCCAGTAACCCATTTCCGGCGTGACCAGACCCTGCGACAAGCCGAACAGTGCGCCGGACAGCCCGCACAGTGCGGCCGACAACACATAGCCCTGCCAGAGAATTGTCTTGGCCGAGACACCGAGGTATTCCAGACGCGTTTCGTTGCTCTTGATGGCTGCCAGCGCCTCGCCGGCACTGGAGCGGAAGTAGCGCTGCACGCCCCAGATCACCAGCAGTGCCGCAATGACCACGAACACCAGCAAGCTGGTTTCGAACGCGCTGCGTCCCAGGTCGAAGCCCATCAGACTGGGCCGCTCCACGCGCATGCCATCGGTACCGCCGGTCAAGCTGTAGAACTTGCCGAGCACGGTGAACAACACCATGGAAATCGCCAGGTTGAGCATGCCGAAGAAGATTTCCCGGTAACGCACCACGAAAGCGCCGATCAGCATGCCGGCGACCACGCTGACCAGCGTGCCGAGCACGATCAGCAACATGCCGTCGAGGCCCGGGTAACGCTGGCCGAGGAAGGCCACCGTGTAACCGGAGATGCACGCGTACATGGCATGGCCGAAGGAGATCTGTCCGGCGCGCAGCAGCACACCGATTCCCAACGCTGCCAGGCCGTAGCACAGGCCCAGGATCAGCGGGATTTTCAACCAGGGGAAGGCACTCGCCAGCCCCAGGATGACGACGGACGCAATCGCCGCCGCAATGAGTGAATAACGCATCAGATTCTCCTTGCCTGAGCCACGGTGAACAGCCCCTGCGGGCGCACCAGCAATACCGCGACCATGATCACGTACGGCATGACCACTTCCAGTTCCGGCATCAAGTAGACACAGAAGGAGCGCGACAGGCCGATCATCAACGCGGTGATCAGCGCACCCGAGATCTGCCCCAGACCCGCACTGGCAACGACGGCAAAGGACAGCACAATCATGTCCGCACCGATGCCCGGCACCAGCGAGGTGGTCGGCGAGGCGAGCGCGCCGCCCAGCGAACCGAGCATGGCGCCAACCACGAAGGTCAGGTAGGCGATGCGCTTGGCATTGATGCCCAGCGCAGTGGCCACTTCCCGGTCATGGGTGACGGCAATGATCTGCCGACCGCTCAGCGTGTGGTTGAGGAACCAACGCAGCAGCAGGTACACGCCCAGGGCAGCGCCCGGCACGAACAGCAGCTGGTAGTTCATGTACACCACGCCAAGCAGCTCGGAGGTGCCCATCTGGTTGACCACATCCGACACGAAGTACGGCTGGGTCCCCCAGATCATCCGCTGCAGATCCTCGAAGATCATGAAGGCGCCGAAGGTCACCAGCAGTTGCAGGATCGGATCACGATCCTGAAACCGCCTTAGCAGCACCATCAGCACCGTGCCGAGCACGATGCCGACAGCAATCGCGCCACCGATCAACACCGCCAGCGAGGACAGGGCGGAATCTCCGCCCAGCCACAGGCCCAGCGTGGCGGCGGCATAGCCGCCGCACGCGTAAAGACTGCCGTGCGCCACGTTGAGGATGCGCACCACGCCGAAGATGAACGTCAGCCCCAGCGCCACCAGAAAGAGCAGCCCGGCATAGGACACTCCATCGAGCAGCGCGAGGATGAAAATATCCGTGCTCATCACTGCAGTCCTGCGGTTTTCTGATCAACGAATTGCACCTGATCAAGCAGGGCTGGCGTCAGCGTCTTCACCCACTCCAGGGTCTTTTCGCCAGGCGGCGTAGTGACCATGTCGGCAGGAATGATCACGATGTCCTTGAGCACGCGGAACTTGTGATCCGGGCTTGAGGTGGTCACGCCGAACAGCTGCGACTCCAGGCCCTGGCCATCTTCCGGACGGATCGTGACCGGGCTGGTCAGACCGCGGAACTCCAGGCCACGAAATGCATCGGCCAGTTGCTCCTTGCTCGGCCACTGGCCGTCGTTGGCCTCGATGGCCTTGTCATAGGCGGCGCTCATGCCCTCCAGTGCCTGGACCATGTGGTACACGGAGTAGATCGGGTAGTTGCCGGTGCGCGCGTGGAATTTCTTCACGAAATCCTGGTGCTTGGGGTCCTGCGCGTACTGCGGGTGCAGGAAGTAGTGGTCGCCACGGGCGCCAATCAGCACACCTTCGGGCAGGGTGTTGCCCAGGCTCTGCAGCGAGGTTTCGCCCAGGGCGAGATAGAATTGCGAGGTGCGCAGCAGGCCGCGCTGGCTGGCCTGGCGGACGAAGGTGTCCAGGTCGCCACCCCAGGAGGTGGACAGTACGACGTCAGGACGCAGCACCTGCAGACGGCTGACTTCCGCCGAGAAGTCCGGGGCGCCGAATTTCGGGAACAGCTCGGCAACCACCTTCACATCAGGTTTCAACACCTTGAGCGTGTGGCTGAAGATTTCCCAGGATTCACGCCCCCAGGCATAGTCCTGGTTGACCACCGCGATGGTCTTGAAATCCGGGTTGACCTTGAGCAGGTAGAGCACGCTGGCGACCATCTCGGTCACGGCGTTGGCCTGGGTACGGAACACGTACTGGTAATTGCCATCCAGCGCCCTTTCGGTGCCGCAGTCCCAGAGGATATTGACCACCTTGAGGTCTTCGGCCACTGGCGCGAGGGTGTTGCAGTTGCCGCTGGAGATGGACGCGAGCATCAACCCGGCGCCCTGCTCCTGTACCACACGGCGGAACTCGGAAAGCAGACGGTCGCTGCCGACGCCCTCGTCGATGAAGATCGGCTTGACCGGCACGCCATGCAGGCCGCCCTTGGCGTTGAGTTCTTCGATGTAGAGTTCCGCGGCCGCCTTGGCCGGCATGCCGAACACCGAGGCGGAGCCGGACATGTAGGTGCTGATGCCGATTTTCAGTTCGGTGGGTTTTTCTGCCTGGGCAAACGCCGGCAGAGCGGAGAGGGAGGACAGTGCGAAGGCGAGCAGGGTCGCCCGCAAGACGGGAGCTTTTGACATGATTGTTGCCTCTTGCGGCTATTGTTTTTGTACTGACGCATCAGCAACTTACAACCCTGAAAAGCATTCCGAGAAGCCGCATTTAACAAAGCCAGCGTTCGGCGTGGGTGAACACCAAACGTGTTGAACCCGCGCTCTGAACGGCGTTAAGAACATGAAAATCGCCACGCTCGACTGCCTTTTGCCACTGGCCACGAAAATTCAACCGCAAGATCCGGAGTTTTTGCGCTTACGGTGGACCTTATTCTAAGGCTGTCACTCGTCTTTCCAGGAGCTGCTCATGACGTCCAACGCTCTCTCGGCCTACGCCACCGACGACCTGCGCTGGCAGGCCGTCCAGGCCCACGATCTCAACGCGGACGGGCACTTCGTCTATGCCGTGCGCACCACGGGGGTGTATTGCCGCCCCAGCTCCTCCGCGCGCCGGCCCAAACGCGAAAACGTCGAGTTCTTTGCGTCTGCCCAGGCCGCCGAGGCGGCGGGCTATCGACCGAGCCGCCGCGCCAAGGGCGATCAGAGCAGCGCCGCCGCCAGCCGCGCCGCAGTCGTCGCGCAGGCCTGCCGCCTGATTGAGGCGTCGGAAACGTCACCCAATCTCGATCAGCTGGCCGCACAGATCGGTCTGAGTCCATTTCACTTTCAGCGCCTGTTCAAGGCGGAAATCGGCCTGACTCCCAAGGCCTACGCCTCAGCCTACCGGGCCCAAAAACTGCGCGAGGAACTCCACGCCCCGAATGCCTCGGTGACAGACGCAATTTATGGAGCAGGCTTCAGTTCCAACAGTCGCTTTTATGAAATATCCGACCAGCTGCTGGGCATGCAGGCCCGCGATTACCGGACCGGCGGTGCAGGTTCAGCGATCCGTTTCGCGGTGGGTCAGTGTTCGCTGGGCGCCATTCTGGTTGCGCAAAGCCAGCGCGGCATCTGCGCCATTCTGTTGGGAGACGACCCTGAAGTACTGGTGCGCCAGGTGCAGGATCAGTTTCCGAAAGCCCGGCTGTTGGGTGGCGATACAGCGTTCGAACAGCTGGTCGCGCAGGTGGTGGGCTTTATCGAGGCGCCCTCACTTGGCCTGAGCTTGCCGCTGGATGTACGCGGCACGGCCTTCCAGGAACGCGTCTGGCAGGCGCTACGCGCGATTCCGCCAGGCACCACGGTGAGCTATGCGGAAATCGCCGAGCGCATTGGCGCTCCCGGGGCCGTACGGGCCGTGGCCCAGGCCTGTGGTGCAAATCGCCTCGCGGTGGCCATTCCCTGCCACCGCGTGGTGCGCCGCAACGGCGATATTTCCGGCTACCGCTGGGGCGTGGAGCGCAAGCGCGAACTGCTCAAGCGCGAAGCCGGCAGCGAACAAAGCACGTAGGGCAGTCTCGCCGCACAACGAGGAGCTGGAACAAAGGCAGCCGCCGTTTTTTCACCCGAACCCAGGGGAACTGGCGGAGTGCTTGCCTACCACCTTCATCCTGTGCCGGACATGAAAACGGCCCGCAGAGTTACCTGCGGGCCGTTATTAGCGTGCCGACTCAGTGCTTACTGGTTGGCTGCCAGCGGTGCTTTTGGCTGGTTGGACGCCACAGCGGCCTCGATCAGTTCCTTGCCAATTTCGTTTTCAAACTTCTTCCACACCGGCTTCATCGCTTCACGCCATTCATTACGCTGCTCGGCGGTCAGTTCGATGATCTGGCTGGTGCCGGCCTTGAGGATGTCCGCACGGGCGGCACGGTTCAGCTCATCGGCTTGCTTGTTCACTTCCACCGAAACATCAGCCATGACGTCGCTCAGCTCGGTGCGGATGTTTTCCGGCAAACCGTTCCAGAACTTGGTATTGGTGATCACCATGTAGTCGATAGCGCCGTGGTCAGAAGCCGTGAAGTACGGCTGCACTTCGTGAACCTTCTGGCTGTAGTAGTTCGACCAGGTGTTTTCGGTACCGTTGACCACGCCGGTCTGCAGGCCCTGATAAACCTCGGCGAAGCTCATCTTGCGCGGATTGGCGCGAATCGCCTTGAACTGCTCGTCCAGGACGTTGGAGGCTTGCACGCGGAACTTCAGACCACGGGCATCCTTGGGCAGGTGCATCGGCTTGTTGGCCGACAGCTGCTTCATACCATTGTGCCAGTATGCCAGGCCGGTGATGCCCTTGCTTTCCATGCTGCGCAGGAGCTGCTGACCTTCCGGGCTGGCCTGGAAGCGGTCAACGGCATCGATGTCGTCGAAAATGAACGGCAGGTCGAAAATCTGGATCGACTTGGCGTAGGGCTCGAACTTGGCAAGCGACGGGGCCAGCATGTGTACATCACCCAGCAACAGCGCTTCCATTTCCTTGCCATCGCCGTACAGCGAAGAGTTCGGATAGACCTCGACCCGTACCTGCCCAGGCAGACGCTCTTCGGCGAGCTGCTTGAACAGCAGCGCGCCCTGCCCCTTGGGCGTGCTGTCGGCCACCACGTGGGCGAACTTGATGATGATCGGATCGGCAGCCTGAGCCAGGCCGGCGATGGACAGGGAAACAGCGCAGGCCAGGGCCTTAACAGTGAGTTTCAACATTTTCTACCTCATTATTTTTATAAAGATTGTGGAAGCGTTGGGAACAGCATTGCCGTCCTTGGATAGTCGTGCTTCTCCTCTGTGACTGAATGGGAAACAGCGGCTTGGGCACCGGTTTCACTCCTGAAGCCGTTCCTGCCGATGCCGTAATGTCACGCTCGACCGGCGCGTTGCAACAGAAGCCGCGCCCGGCCAATCACCGGCGCATCGATCATCTGCCCGTCGATCACAAATACCGCGTTGCCCTCGGCGAAACCAGCCATCACCCGCTCGGCCCACTCCAGTTCGTCGGCGCCGGGCATCAGGGTTTCATGGACCACCGCAACCTGGCTCGGATGGATGCACAGCAGCCCGCCAAAACCCATATCGCGGGCATCGGCCGTGGCCTGCGCCAAACCGTCGAGGTTCTTAAAGTCGGGGAACACACTGTCCAGCGGCGCGGCCAAGTCGGCCAGACGGCTGTGCAGCAGCACCTGGTAACGCGCCTGATCGAGCATTCGTTCGGCCGCTGCCGAGCCGTTGGCCAACCCCAGGTCAAGGCCCAGGTCCAGCGCGCCAAATGACAAACGCTCGATTCCCGGCACCTGAGCGATGCTTTCCAGGCGGTGCAAGCCCAGCGCACTTTCGACGATGGGCCATACCGGTTTGCCGGTGCCCACCGCGCGCGCGGCCTGGGCCGCGCTTTCCACCTTGGGCAGCAGCACGCCGATCACATTCGGGTAAAGCTCGCAGAGTTCAAGATCCGCGGCATGCTGGGCATGCTCGGCGGCGTTGATGCGCACGAAGACCTTCGACGTGGGGTTGTCACGCAAAAACTGATCGAGATTGGCACGAGCCTCGACCTTGAGCGCCTCGGCCACTGCATCTTCGAGGTCGACGATTACCACGTCGGCACCCGTGGCAATAGCCTTGGGAATGCGCTCCGGACGCGTCGCCGGAACGAACAGGGCGGAGCGGATAATGCTTGGGTTCATGAAAAATCCCTTCACTCGCAGGGTAGGCCTAAGCCCACCCGATAGTCGGTCACGCTACAGGGGCAGCAGGTTGAAGCCCACCCCGACATGTTAATGAGTCAAACCGCACCTTGCTCGCGCATACGCTGGACATCAGTGCCGGTATAACCCAGCTCGGCGAGCAGGCTGTCGGTGTGCTCACCGAGGGCTGGCACCGGGTCCATGCGCGGCGTAAAGGCGGTGTTCTTGCCCGGCGGCAGCAACGCCGGAATCATGCCACTCGGGCTACCGACGTCCGTCCAGCGCTGGCGCGCCTTAAGCTGCGGATGAGCCCAGACCCCAGCCATGTCGTTGACATGGGCGTTGGCGATCGGCGCCGCGTCCAGGCGGGCAATCACTTCGTCGGCGCTCAGTGTGGAGAACGTCTCGACAATGATGGCGCGCAATTCGGCGCGGTTTTCCGAGCGCTTGAAGTTGGCCGAGAAACGCTCGTCACGGGCCAACTCCGGCTGCAGCAGAACCTTGTCACAGAAGGCCAGCCACTCGCGCTCGTTCTGCAAGCCGAGCATTACGGTGCCACCGTCGCCGGTGGGGAACGGCCCGTACGGGTAAATCGTGGCGTGAGCAGCGCCGGCGCGTGGCGGCGGCGTGGCGCCCTGGTAGGCGTAATACAGCGGGTAGCCCATCCACTCCACCAGGCTTTCCAGCATCGACACGTCTACGCGACTGCCTTCGCCGGTCTTGTCACGCAGCATGAGTGCCGAGAGCACGCCGGTGTAGGCGTACATGCCCGCCGCGATGTCGGCGATCGAGCAACCAGCCTTAGCCATCTCGTCTTCGCCCGGACCGCCGGTGACCGAGAGGAAACCGCCCTCACTCTGGATCAGCAGGTCGTAGGCTTTCTTTTGCTCATAGGGGCCGCCTTCGCCATAGCCGGAGATGTCACACACGATCAAGCGCGGGAAACGCTCGTGTAGGGCTTCGAAAGACAGCCCCATGCGCGCCGCGGCGCCCGGCGCCAGGTTCTGCACCAGCACATCGGCCTTGGCCAATACGTGTTCGAGCACACCCATTGCCTCGGCCTGCTTGAGATCCAGGGTCAGGCTTTCCTTGGAGCGGTTGGTCCACACGAAGTGCGAGGCCAGGCCATCGACACGCTCGTCGTAGCCACGGGCAAAGTCGCCGGAACCGGGACGCTCGACCTTGATCACCCGCGCGCCCAGATCGGCCAGTTGCCGGGTGCAAAACGGCGCGGCGATGGCGTGTTCCAGGCTGACCACGGTGATGCCGTCGAGAGGACGGATGTTGTTGTTTTGTACGTTCATGTCCGTTTCCTGTTGATTACCGGCGCAGGGCAAATGTGCGGTTACCACATTTGTCCTGTGCCCTGGCGGGCTTATCGCCTCAGGCCAATTCGCTCAAATCCATCAACTGGCGCAAGCGCCAGCACTTGTCGATCAGCACGCCCGCCTCGTCATCGCTGCGTGCGCCGGAGAACGCCAGCAGGCGGCGAAATTTGTCTTCCAGCTCGGCGCGGCTGAGGGTGTTGCCCGGATCGCCCTTGGGCTCATCGATGGAACCGCTCAGCGTGCGACCGTCCACCGTGGTGACCTTGACGCGGCCCAGCCAGCGTTGCGGGTAGGCGCCATCGACTTCTTCATCGAGCGCCATGCGCACTTTTTCGCGGAACGCACCGATACGCGGATCGGTCAGCGAATGCTGGTGGAACTCCGGCAGCCCAGCCTTGCCGTACACGGCGATCAGCCCGAGCACGGTACCCATGGAGAACTTGGCCTGGTGCACGGTCTGCGGGACCACCACACGGCCGAGCACGTCGATGGCGCCCTGGTGCACACGGGTGGTCACGCTGGCGATGTCGTCAGCGGCGAGCTTTTCACGCTGCATCAAGGCCAGCAGCGCATCGGCGGCCGGATGGGTGTGGCGGCACGAGGCGTGGAACTTGAACGAGGTTTCGATCAGCGCCCAGCGGCTGCCCAGGCGATCCGACAGCCAGGCCGGATTGGCATCGCTGGACATCCCGGCGGCCATGCCCTGCTCGCCTTCGAGAATGTTCTTCGCGCCGCTCAGCCCTTCGGCAGTCATGTACGCGGCCAGCAAGCCATCGGCCGCTGCCTTGGCAGTGTGCAGCTGCTTGGAATCCGCCGCGTCGCGCAGGAACTCCCACAGACCCGCGGCCTGGGTGCCGGCACTGCCGAGCAGGTTGGTGAACTGCTCCTGGTTGAGATTCATCAGCTTGCCGACGCTCACCGCCGCCGCCAGGGTGCCCACCGTGGCGGTGGTGTGGAAGATGCGGTAGTGCGAACGACCGAGGAATTCGCCGATGCGAATGCCGGCTTCATAGCCGGCCACGGCGGCGACGATCAGCTCGCGGCCGGATTTGCCCAGATCCTGGGCCGCCGCCAGGACGGCCGGAAACACCACGGTGGCCGGGTGCAGTACGGAGCTGTTGTGCAGGTCGTCCTGCTCTACCAGATGCGAACTGGCGCCGTTGACCAGCGCCGCGAAATACGCGGAGCTGGACTGGCCGTTGACCAGGATGTGCGCCGGGCCAGTGGCCGGGCCCATCATCGCCGCATAGCGTTCGAACAGCGGGATCGGATGGGCGCCCTGGCTGGCCAGAGCCGAGCCCAACCAGTCAAGAAACAGGTCTTCGGTACGGCTGATAACGGCTTCGGGCAACTGCTCGTAACGCAGGCCTGCCAAAAACTCAGTGAGCGCTTGAGTGTGCTGACTCATACAGCGTTCTCCACAGGATTCGAAAGTTCGATGAGGTTGAGGTCTGGGTCAAACAGGTAGATTGAGCGGATCGGTCCCATGGCGCCGGTGCGCTTGACGGGACCTTCCAGGATGCTCACGCCCTGGGCGTGAATATGCTCGATAACTGTTTCCAACCGGTCTTTGACGATAAAACACAGGTCAGCCGAACCCGGCAGCGGAAAGGACGCCTTGGGCTCAAATTCAGCGCCCAGTTGATGCAGATTGATTTTCTGGTTGCCAAACGCCAGGGCATTTCGGCCCTGGCCAAACACGACCGGTTGCATGCCCAGCACCCGACTGTAGAAATCGAGGCTCTTGGGGATATCACGCACCGTGAGTACCAGATGATCGAGATGGCTGATCTGCATGCTTGTCTCCGAATATTCAACGTGGATAACGACACCGTTATCCACTGTCCGGGTTACAGCTTTACCGTTGTCACGTGCCGCAAACAGTTCGTAGGGTGGATGTCGTTTTCTACATCCACCTCGACTCCGCTCGGTGGTTAGAAGGAGCGCGGCAGATCCAGCAAATGCTCCGACACATACGACAGAATCAGGTTGGTGGAGATCGGCGCCACCTGGTACAGACGGGTCTCGCGGAACTTGCGCTCGACGTCGTATTCGCAGGCAAAGCCGAAACCGCCGTGGGTCTGCAGGCAGGCATTAGCCGCTTCCCAGGACGCCTTGGCCGCCAGGTACTTGGCCATGTTGGCCGCGGCACCGGCGTTGCGACCGGCGTCGTATTCTTCACAGGCGCGCCAGCGCATCAGGTCGGCGGCTTCGATCTCGATGTGCGCTTCGGCAATCGGGAACTGCACGCCCTGGTTCTGGCCGATCGGGCGACCGAACACTTCGCGGTCACGGGCGTATTGGGCGGACTTCTCGATGAACCAGCGGCCGTCACCGATGCACTCGGCGGCGATCAGGGTGCGCTCGGCGTTCAGACCGTCGAGGATGTAGCGGAAACCCTTGCCTTCTTCGCCGATCAGGCTGCTGGCGGGGATTTCCAGGTTGTCGAAGAACAGCTCATTGGTCTCGTGGTTGACCATGTTGGCGATCGGCTGCACGGTCAGGCCGTTGCCGATGGCTTCGCGCAGATCGACCAGGAAGATCGACATGCCGTCGACTTTCTTCTTCACCTCGGCCAGCGGCGTGGTGCGCGCCAGCAGAATCATCAGGTCGGAGTGCTGGACGCGCGAGATCCACACCTTCTGGCCGTTGATGACGTACTTGTCGCCCTTCTTCACCGCCGTGGTCTTGATCTTGGTGGTGTCGGTGCCGGTGGTCGGCTCGGTCACCGCCATGGACTGCAGGCGCAGCTCGCCGCTGGCCAGCTTGGGCAGGTAGTAGCTCTTCTGTTCCTCGCTGCCGTTACGCAGCAGGGTGAACATGTTGTACATCTGGCCGTGCACGGTGCCGGAGTTGCCGCCGCAACGGTTGACTTCTTCCAGGATGATCGAGGCTTCGGCCAGGCCCAGGCCCGATCCGCCGTACTCTTCCGGAATCATCGCCGACAGCCAGCCGGCTTCGGTCAACGCCGCCACGAACTCTTCGGGGAAGCCCTTGGCTTCATCGATCTTGCGCCAGTATTCGGCAGGGAACTCGGCGCAGAGGGCGCGCACGCCTTCACGGATGGCGTTGTACTCTTCGTTCAGATTCGGATTCATTACAGCTCCTCGATTCTTGTCGTTGTGCTGGAAGACGTGGGTGGATGTCTGTCTTTCTCATCCAGGAAACTCCACGCCCCCTAAAAGTGATGTGTCAGTCGAATTCCACTTCGGCCTTCTGGGCGATGCCGTCGGCATTGCCGGCCCACAGCGCGGCCTTGCCGGGCGCGACGATGCGCCCGCCTGTCTCGAAGGTCTGCGGCGCGATCAGCGGGCGCACGCCCCGGTAGGCGAAGCGCTTGATCCGGGCCTCGGGATTGGCGCGGCAGAAGGCGCGCAGGTTCAGGGTGGCGATCAGCGGACCGTGCACCACCAGCCCCGGGTAGCCTTCGGTTTCGGTGACATATGGCCAGTCATAGTGGATGCGGTGGCCGTTGAAGGTCACTGCGGAATAACGGAACAGCAGGGTCGGGGTCGGCTCTACCGGCTCGCTCCAGTCACCGGTCGGCAGTGCTTCACCGCTAGTCAGCTTGGGCGGCGTGGGTTCGCGGTAGACGATGTCCTGCTCTTCGCGGATAGCCAGGACGCCATCCTGCAGGTAGTCATGTTGCACGGTGACGAACAGCAGCGCGCCAGTACGGCCGTGCTTTTCTTCAATGTGTTTGATGGTGGACACACGGGTCGCTTCACCGCCGACCTTGAGCGGTTCGAAGAACTCGACGCGGCCGCCGGCCCACATGCGGTTGCGGTTGTCGGCCGGCGGCAGGAAGCCGCCACGGGCCGGATGACCGTCAGTACCCAGGCCACTTTCGGCCACTGGCTCCTGGAAGAAGCACCATTGCCACAGCGGCGGCAGAGGCGAACCGTGCGCCGGATTGGGCTCGCCAAAGGTTGCGGCGATACGCTTGATCAGGTTGCGGCTCAACTGGTCGTGAGCCTCTTCGCTACGCCCGATCCAGGCAGTAAAAGCAGAGTCAGTCATCGCTGGGTTCCCGCGCTTGTGTTTGTTTTTTTGCAGAATGCTATGAAGGTCGTGTTCCGGGAATCTCTATTTACAGAGGATGGCGTTCGGATATGCTGAACGCTTACACCTAGGCGGATTGCGCTGCGGGAGCGGATCATGGGCTTGGCCTGCAAGCCTCAGGTCATGCATTCGCTCCACCGCACACCGACCTGATCGCCAGCCGGTTAGCTGCGCATTTGCGCAATAACGTGTCTGGCGAATGAGTCACCCCACCAACGCGACAATGCTTACTGAGAGAACACATGCATTTCGATCTGGCCGACCTGCGACTTTTTATCCATATCGCCGAATCCCCCAGCCTGACCCAGGGCGCCCGGCGCGCACACCTCTCCCCGGCCGCTGCCAGTGCGCGCATCAAGGCCCTGGAAAGCCAGTTCGACAGCCGCCTGCTGTACCGCGACAGCCGTGGCGTGGAGCTGACCCCGGCAGGCCAGAAACTGCTGCAGCATGCCCGTCTGGTGATGCGTCAAGTGGAGTACCTGAAAAGCGAGTTCACCGAATACGGCGCCGATAACGCCGGGCATATCCGTATTTTTGCCAACACTACGGCTGTTACCGAGTTCCTGCCGGAAATCCTCGCCGACTTTCTCGCCCAGCGCCCCGGCGTCACCGTCGACCTGCAGGAAAAACTCACCCGCGACATTGTGCGCGGCGTACTGGATGGCTCGACCGACATGGGCATCATCGCCGGCCCGGTGAAGGCCACCGGCCTGCAGGCCATTCATTTCAGCACCGACCGGCTGCTGCTGGCCCTGCCGGTTGGACATGCGCTGGCCGGCGAGCAGAAAGTTACCCTGCAGCAAACCCTCGCTTACCAGCACATCGGTCTGCACGCCGGCAGCACGCTGCTGACGTTCCTGCATGACCAGGTGGAACGCCTGGGCGGCAAGCTGTCGCTGCGCATCCAGATGTCAGGCTTCGAGGCGATCTGCCGGATGATCGAGGCTGGGGTCGGCATCGGCATCATCCCCGAATCCGCCGCCCGGCGGCACAGCCGCACCATGCGTCTGGCTACCGTAGAGCTCGACGAGACCTGGGCGGTACGCGAGCGCAGGGTACTGGTCCGCGACCTTGACGCCCTACCCGGCAGCGTGCGCGCCTTGATTGCACAGTTACAGGAAGTGGGGCGCGAGGAGGAACACCGGCAGGATTGAGATTGCCGTTTGGAGTAATAGATATCGCTGCATTCAACGCCTGCCTACAAATAGACGGATATTTGCAGGTTTGGCTTGGCGCGTCTGGAGCGCGAGGGCGATTGGGTCATGCTCAATGCTCCGAGTGCAGTTCTTGAAATGAGTGGTTGCATCAGCGGCATTGAGGAAGGCATTCCTCTGGCCAGGCTTTTTTTGCATGGAAGCCCCGTAGGCGGGATTGACAGCTGCCTCCCAACGCAACAGCCTCGCAACACAACAAGAACAACACTCGGGAGCCACCCATGTCCGCCTTCCAGCGCCGCTGTTTTGCCGTTGCCGTTGTAATGGGGCTGATCTACCTCGCCCTGCTGCCCTTCAAGCCCTATCCCCTGAGCTGGCTGCTCAAGCCCATCCCTATGCTGCTGTTTGCCCTGCTGGCCTGGCGTGCCTATCCCGGCGCGACGGGAGTCTGTCTGGGGATCGGCTTCGTGGCGGCGGCAGCGGGGGATTTTTTTCTGGATTATGGGGAGCGGGACGGACTGTTCATTCAGGCGCTGCTCGCATTTCTGGTGAACCAGCTGGCCTTTGCAGCTGCGTTTACGCGGCTGTCGTCTGCCAAGCCCTGGCTGCTATGGCGCATGTTGCCGGTCACGCTGTATTGCCTCGTCCTGGCGCTGTGGCTGGTGCCGGCGGCCGGGGCCTATCAGTTGCCAGTGGCGATCTATCTGCTGTGCCTATTCGTCATGGCAATCATGGCCTGCCGGGTCGAGCAGCAAGTGGGCCTGCTTTGGCTGGGCGCGATGCTATTCGTCATCGCCGACTCGCTGATTGGCGTGAACAAGTTTGCGCAGCCGTTCCCGTATGCCATTCCGGTGATCGTCACCTGTTACTTCACCGGACAGACGCTGATTGCGCTGGGGCTTCTACGTTTGCAGCCTCAAACAAAGGGCTTGAATAATTTCAGCGCTCAGACGACACAGGGCATGAGCTGACATTCAATGTGAGGCAGCGCCTACATGCAGGCATCGCCGCACCGACGTAGCGGTGCCCGCCTCAAGTGCGGGCACTATCGATCGGCACGTCACCTCCCCTACGCGCCAATTCCCTACCGCTAGTCAGCCTTTTATTGTTTCCGATCAAGGATTGGCATTCGCGCCTCGGTAATCCTGCCGCCATAGACGTATGCGGTGGGAGTCCCCTTCATGTTGAGAATCAGCCATTACCTGCGAGCCCTCGCCCATCCCGGTGCCGGGCCCGTGCTCGGCGCCCGGAGCACGCCGGGGCGGCGTCCGCCGGTGGTGATCTGGAACCTGCTGCGCCGTTGCAACCTGACCTGCAAGCACTGCTACGCCACCTCGGCCGACAGCGAGTTTCGCGATGAACTGGACACCCGCGAAGCGCTGCGGGTGATTGACGATTTGCACGCGGCCGGGGTCAAGGTGCTGATTCTCTCCGGGGGCGAGCCGCTGCTGCGCGACGACATTTTCCTGCTCTCCGACTACGCCCGCGAAAAGGGCTTCTTCGTCGCCCTGTCCACCAACGGCACGCTGATCGACGAGCGCAACATCGAGCGCATTGTCGCGGCGCGCTACGACTACGTCGGCATCAGCATCGACGGCCTGGAAGCGGTGCACGACGACTGGCGCCAGCTCAAGGGCAGCTTCGCCGCCTCGATGCACGCCATCGACCTGTGCCGTCAGCACGATATTCGCGTCGGCCTGCGTACCACGCTGACCCAGTACAACTACCCGCAACTGCCGGCGCTGCTGGAGCTGATGCGCGAGCACGACGTGCAGAAGTTCTACCTCTCGCATTTGAATTACAGCGGGCGCGGCAAACGCAGCCGCAAGGCTGATGCCCATCACCAGATGACCCGCGACGCCATGCGCCAGCTGTTCGAGCAGGCGTGGGAAGACGTGTGGAACGGCCGCGAAACCGATTTCGTCAGCGGCAACAACGATGCCGACGCCATCCTGCTGCTGCAGTGGGTCACGGAAAACCTGCCGCAACACGCCGAGCGTCTGGAGCAGATGCTGCGCGCTTGGGGCGGCAATGCCTCGGGCAGCGGCATCGCCAATATCGACAACATCGGCGATGTGCACCCGGACACTTACTGGTGGCAGCACACCGTCGGCAACGTGCGCCGAACCTCGTTTCGCGAGCTCTGGCTGGAGCAACCCGAGCCACTGCTGTTGCAGCTGCGCGAGCACCCGCGCGCCGTCGAAGGCCGTTGCGCCCAGTGCCGCTGGCTGTCGATCTGCAACGGCAACACCCGTACCCGCGCCTGGGCCGCTGGCAACCTGTGGGGGGAGGACCCCGGCTGCTACCTGAGTGATGAAGAGATCGGCCTGTCGCAGCCGACGTGCATTCCGCGCGTGGAGATTGCCTAGAACACCCCGGTGCGGGAGCGGGCTCCAGTGCTCCTGCAAACAAATGCCACCCAGCGGTCACAGAGCCGTATTTAGACCAAGCGTCAGTCGCCCAACCTCGATGAGAATTTCAGGAGTCCGCATGGATCAGCCCACCTTTCCCGCTTCGCTGTGTGCCACCTTAGCCCCCGGCGAAGTCGCCCTGGTTGGCGCCGGCCCCGGTGATCCCGGCCTACTTACCCTGCGCGCCTGGAGTTTGTTGCAGCAGGCCGACGCGGTGGTTTATGACCGCCTGGTCGGCCAGCAGCTGATTGATCTGTTACCGGCACGTTGCAGCTTGCACTACGTCGGCAAGGCCAGCGGCTATCACAGCCTGCCCCAGGAACAGATCAACGAGCTGCTGGCCGCGCTGGCCCTGGGTAAACGCCGCGTCGTTCGTCTCAAGGGCGGCGACCCATTCGTTTTTGGTCGCGGCGCCGAGGAGCTGGAATACCTGCTGGAACGGGGCATTAATTGTCAGGTAGTGCCGGGCATCACCGCTGCCGCCGGCTGCAGCACCTATGCCGGCATCCCGCTGACCCATCGTGACCTGGCGCAGTCGTGCCAGTTCATCACCGGCCACCTGCAGAAAGATGGCGAGCTGGCCCTGCCTTGGGCCAGCCTGGCCGATAACGGCAAGACCCTGGTGTTCTACATGGGCCTGGCCAGCCTTGATGAGATCTCCCGCAACCTGATTGCCGCCGGGCTGCCCGCCGACACACCCGCCGCACTGATCGGCAACGGCACCCACGCCGATCAACAGGTGGTGCGCGGCACCCTGCAACACCTCGCCGCACTGGCCCGCGACAACCAGCTCAACGCTCCGACGCTGACGGTGATCGGCCGGGTGGTCGGGCTGTTTGCAAAACACACCGTCGGTTATCCGGCCCGCCTGCAGGGCCAGCGAGAAACCCGTGAGGAGGCCGTATGCGGCTGATTGCGACCTTCCTGCTGGCCGCCGCTGCGCTACCAGCCGCCACTTATATGGCCCTTGACCAGGCCATTCCCCATGCCGAGGCCGCCACGTCCACCTCGACCGCCCAGGCGCTGTATGAACAGCAGTGCCAGAGTTGCCATGGCGTCAATCGCCTGGGCGGCGCCGGCCCTGCACTGCTGCCGGAAAGCCTTGGCCGTATCAAGCGTGCCGAAGCTCGCCAGGTGATCGAACACGGTCGCCCAGCCAGCCAAATGGCCGCCTACGGCGCAGTGCTGGATACTGCGCAGATCGACGCACTGGTCGACTACCTGTACACCCCATCCGCCGTGCCGCCGACCTGGAGCGACGCCGATCTGCGCGCCAGCCAACGCATCTTCGCCGACGTGGCCACGCTGCCCGCCACGCCGCAGCACGGCGCCGATCCGCTCAATCTGTTCGTGGTGGTGGAGGCCGGTAACCATCAGGTGCGCATCCTCGACGGCGACCGCTTCGAGGAGTTGGCCAAGTTCAAGTCCCACTTCGCGCTGCATGGCGGGCCGAAATTTTCACCGGATGGGCGCTTCGTGTATTTCGCCTCCCGCGACGGCTGGGTCAGTGTCTACGACCTGCACAACCTGACCATGGTCGCCGAGGTGCGCGCCGGCCTGAACACCCGCAACCTGGCGATCAGCAACGACGGCCGCTGGGCACTGGTGGGCAACTACCTGCCGGGTGAACTGGTGGTGCTGGATGCCCGCGACCTGTCGCTGGTCAAGCGCATCCCGGCGCAGGGCTTGGATGGCACCGTCTCGCGAGTCAGCGCCGTGTACACCGCGCCGCCACGCGACAGCTTCGTGGTGGCGCTCAAGGATGTGCAGGAAGTCTGGGAATTGTCCTACGCCGGCACGCCGGACTTCGTGCCGCGCCGGATTCAGGCGAAGGACTTCCTCGATGACTTCTCCTTTACTCCCGATTACCGCCAGTTGCTGGCCACCTCACGCAAGGCCCAGGGCGGCCAGGTGATCGACCTGGACAGCGGCAAGGCGCTCACCGACATTCCCCTCCCCGGCATGCCGCACCTGGGCTCGGGCATCTACTGGCAGCGCGACGGCAAATGGGTATTTGCCACGCCCAACGTCAGCCAGGGTCTGATTTCGGTGCTCGACATGCAGACCTGGGAGTTGATTAAAGAAATTCCCACCGAGGGGCCGGGCTTCTTCATGCGCAGCCATGAGAACTCGAGATACGCCTGGACCGACGTGTTCTTCGGCCCCAACAACGACGCCATCCACCTGATCGACAAGCAGACCTTGCAAGTAGCCCACACCCTGCGCCCGGTGCCCGGCAAGAACGCCGCCCACGTGGAATTCACCCGCGACGGCAAGCACCTGCTGCTCAGCGTCTGGGACACCGACGGCGCCCTGCTGGTGATCGAGTCCGACACCCTGAAGGAGATCAAGCGCATCCCCATGAACAAGCCTTCGGGCAAGTACAACGTGGGCAACAAGATCGGTTTTGTGGAGGGGACGTCGCATTGAACCACGCCTGAGAGGCACTACCGAATCGACTGATACGGCCTGGCAACCCCCGTCGTGCTCGACGACGGGGGCCTGAGAATCACTAACTCCTGACCAGGCCCCAGCCGCCTTGCTACCCCTCGCGCCGGGCAGTCGCCTTTTTCTCCAGCACCCCCATCCCTTCCCCGCACTCAAGCGAAACAGTTTGGATATGTGCTGATTTGACGCGGCAGTCATTGATTCAAATCAAATCCCAACAATCCGATAGACGGTTAAATCCTCATTGAATAAATGGGAATTACCGTATGGACGCATCAAGGCGTCGTTTTTTTTCTCTCGGCTTATCAGTACCCGGCAACCGACCGCCGTGGGCGGCTGAAGAGAATCTATTCATTGCGCGCTGCAATCGCTGCAACCTGTGTGTGGAAGCCTGTCCGCAGCAGGTCCTCAGGGTTGGAAGCGGCGGTTTTCCTTCCATCGTGTTCGACGATGCAGGCTGCACACTCTGTGGCGATTGCGTAAAGGCGTGCCAGCCGCGCGCATTGGAGTGCGACGAAGCACGCCAACCCTTCCCCTGGCGGGCACGAATCGGCACCGATTGTCTGCCGCAACGCGGCGTGGAATGCCGCATCTGCGCGGAGAGTTGCGAGACCGGAGCCATTCGCTTTCGTCCCCGACTAGGCGGCATTGCGCAGCCCGAATTGGATATCGACCTCTGCAATGGCTGCGGAGAGTGCATCGCTCCCTGCCCGGTCAGTTGCATCACACCATCACCCCTGGAGAAAAAGCCCGCATGAAAGTCGTGAGCTTGGTATTGCGGGTCATGCCCGAGCAGATATCCACGGCCCGCTCCGGTCTGGAGCAGGTTCCCGGCGTGCAGGTGCACGCGGAAGACTTCGACGCCGGACGCATGATCGTCACGGTGGAAGATGGCGAGGGTTATTCCGTCGCCGATTCGATCATTGCGGCCCATAGGGTGCCGCAGGTGCTGTCGGCCACTCTGGCCTACGAGTTCAACGGGGAAATCGTCGAGGAACTCGACCCGGCGCGAGTGCCCCTGCAACCGGCAACGGGAGTCCAACCATGTCACTGAACAGACGCGATTTCATCAAGGCCAACGCCGTCGCCGCCGCTGCCGCGACCGCGGGCATGGCCGTACCCACTACCGTGTTGTCCGCCGAACAGGCCGGCGCCAAGAATGCCGTGCGCTGGGACAAGGCGGCCTGCCGCTTCTGTGGTACCGGCTGCTCGGTACTGGTCGGCGTACAGAACGACAAGGTCGTGGCCACCCAGGGCGACCCAGACGCGCCGGTCAACCGCGGCCTGAACTGCATCAAGGGCTATTTCCTCTCCAAGATCATGTACGGCGCCGACCGCGTTCAGACCCCACTGCTGCGCAAGAAGAACGGCGTATATGACAAGAACGGCGACTTCACCCCGGTCAGCTGGGACGAAGCGCTGGGCATCATGGCCAGCAAATGGAAAGAAGCCATCAAGAATCACGGCCCGGATTCCGTCGCCATGTTCGGCTCCGGCCAATGGACCATCTGGGAAGGCTACGCCGCCTCCAAGCTGCACAAGGCCGGTCTGCGAACCAACAACCTCGACCCGAACGCCCGCCACTGCATGGCGTCAGCGGTGGTCGGCTTCATGCGCACCTTCGGCATCGATGAGCCGATGGGCTGCTATGACGACATCGAACAGACCGACGCCTTTGTGCTCTGGGGCTCGAACATGGCCGAGATGCACCCGGTGCTGTGGAGCCGCATCACCGACCGCCGCCTGACCCACAAGAGCAGCGAAGTGCATGTGCTCTCCACCTTCGAGCACCGCAGCTTCGAGCTGGCCGACAACGGCATGATCTTCGAGCCGCAGACTGACCTGGCCATCCTCAACTACATCTGCAACTACATCATCCAGAACGGCAAGGTGAACAAGGAGTTCGTGTCCAAGCACGTGAACTTCCGCAAGGGCGTCACGGATATTGGCTACGGCCTGCGCGCCAATGACCCGCGCGAGGAAATCGCCACCCAGAACGGCTACAACGGCAAGGGCGATCCGAACGCCCACACGCCGATCTCCTTCGAGGAGTTCGCCACGTTCGTCGAGCCCTACACCCTGGAATACACCGCCAAGTTGTCCAAGGTGCCGGCGGCGAAACTGCAGCGCATGGCCGAGCTGTACGCCGACCCCAGCAAGAAGGTCGTGTCGTTCTGGACCATGGGCTTCAACCAGCACACCCGGGGCACCTGGGTGAACAACATGATCTACAACGTGCACCTGCTGCTGGGCAAGATTTCCGAGCCGGGCAACGGGCCATTCTCGCTCACCGGCCAGCCGTCCGCGTGCGGCACCGCCCGGGAAGTGGGCACCTTCGCCCACCGCCTGCCGGCGGACATGGTGGTCACCAACCCCGAGCACCGTGCCCTGACCGAGAAGCTGTGGGATCTGCCCGAGGGCACCATTCCGTCCAAGGTCGGCCTGCACGCCGTGGCCCAGAGCCGCGCGCTGAAAGACGGCACGCTGAAATGCTACTGGACCTCGACCACCAACAACATGCAGGCCGGTCCGAACATCAACGAGGAAATCCTCCCGGGCTGGCGCAACCCAGAAGCCTTCGTGGTGGTGTCCGATCCCTACCCGACCGTGTCCGCGCTGTCCGCCGACCTGATCCTGCCCACCGCCATGTGGGTGGAGAAGGAAGGCGCCTACGGCAACGCCGAGCGTCGCACGCAGTTCTGGCGTCAGCAGGTCAAGGCGCCGGGCGAGTCGCGCTCGGACCTGTGGCAGTACCTGGAATTCGCCAAGCGCTTCAAGGTCGAGGAAGTCTGGCCGGAGGAGCTGCTGGCCAAGCAGCCGGAACACCGTGGCAAGACGCTGTACGACATCCTGTTCGCCAACACGATGACCACCCGCTTCGACCTCAAGGACCTGAAGCGCGTCAACGAACACGCCATCAAGGACTACATGAACGACGAGTCGAAGCATTTCGGCTTCTACGTGCAGAAGGGACTGTTTGAGGAATACGCGCAGTTTGGCCGTGGTCATGCCCACGACCTGGCGAACTTCGACGTCTATCACCGCGCGCGCGGCCTGCGCTGGCCGGTGGTGGATGGCAAGGAAACTCTGTGGCGCTTCCGCGAAGGCTACGACGTGTACGTGCCGGCCGGCGAAGGCGTGCGCTTCTACGGACATAAGGACGGCAAGGCGAACATCTTCGCCCTGCCCTACCAGCCGCCGCACGAGTCCCCGGACGCAGAGTTCGACCTGTGGCTGTCCACTGGCCGCGTGCTGGAGCACTGGCACACCGGTTCCATGACCCGCCGCGTACCCGAGTTGCACCGGGCGGCGCCCGAGGCGCTGCTCTACATCCACCCGGATGACGCGAGGGAGCGCGGGCTGCAGCGTGGTATGCAGGCGCGCATCGTGTCCCGTCGCGGTGAAGTGGTGGCCAGCATTGAAACCCGTGGCCGCAACAAGCCGCCGCGCGGCCTGGTGTACATGCCGTTCTTCGACGAGGGTCGCCTGGTGAACAAGCTGCTGCTGGACGCCACCTGTCCGCTCTCGAAGGAAACGGACTTCAAGAAGTGCGCCGTCAAGGTGCTCAAGGCCTGATGGTCAAACGGGGCGCTCCGGCGCCCCATTTGAGCCCGAGTCACTGCCATGACCGACAAACCAAACCCGAGCCGCCGCCATTTCCTGCAGCAGTCCGCCGCGGCGATTGGGGGTGCCTGCGTGCTGGGGCTGGGCGTAGGGCTGTATGGCAACCAGGCGAACGTGCTGGCCTCAACGGCGCTGCGGCCTCCGGGAGCGCTAGCTGAAGAGGATTTCCTCGCCGCCTGCGTGCGCTGCGGCCTGTGCGTGCGCGCCTGTCCCTACGACACCCTCAAACTCGCCACGCTCGGCGAACCCGTCCCCACCGGCACGCCGTTCTATACCGCGCGGGACGTGCCCTGCGAGATGTGCGAGGACATTCCCTGCGTACCCGCCTGCCCGACCGGCGCCCTGGACCCCGCGCTCGCCGACATCAACGATGCGCGCATGGGCCTGGCGGTGCTGATCGACCAGGAGCAATGCCTGAACTACCTCGGGCTGCGCTGCGACGTCTGTTACCGGGTCTGCCCGGTGATCGACGAAGCCATCACCCTGGAGCCGTTCCACAACCCGCGTTCGGACCGGCATGCCCTGCTGCTGCCGACCGTGCATTCGGACCATTGCACCGGCTGCGGCAAGTGCGAACAGGCCTGCGTGCTGCCCGATGCCTCGGCCATCAAGGTGCTGCCGCGTCCGCTGGCCCAGGCCAAGGCCGCCGACCACTACCGCAAGGGCTGGGAGGAAAAGGGCAAGGCCGGCGGCTCGCTGATCGGCGAGCAGATCCAGTTGCCGGTACGCGGGCTGAATAACGGAGGCACGCCATGAGCCCGGTACACAAGAGCGTGGCCGGGCGCAACCCGATCGCCGCCGCCCGGGAGACCAAGGGCTGGCTGGGCGCCAACCGCTTTTTGTTGTTGCGCCGGGCTTCGCAACTGAGCTTTCTCGGCCTGTTCCTGATCGGCCCCATCACCCTGTGGCTGGCCCGCAACGGCCATCTCGATCAGCCGTGGTGGCCAGTAAAGGGCAACCTGGCATCGAGCATCACGCTCGACACCTTGCCGTTGAGCGATCCGTACATGCTGATGCAGGCACTGTTCGCGGGGCATCTGCCGGAAATGGCGGCGCTCACCGGCGGGCTGATCGTGCTGCTGTTCTACGCCCTGGTGTGTGGTCGCATGTACTGCTCGTGGTTCTGCCCCATCAACCCGGTCACCGACGCCGCCGGCTGGCTGCGTCGCAAGCTGCGGATTAGAACCGCACCAACGCCGCCGGAAAGCCTGCGCCGCTGGCTGCTGCTGGCCACGCTGGTGGTGTCGTTGATTACGGGCGGCATCGCCTGGGAGTGGGTCAACCCCATATCCATGCTGCACCGCGCGCTGGTCTTCGGCGCCGGCGCGGCCTGGGGCGTGGTTGCCGCAGTGTTTCTCTACGACCTGCTGTTCGCCGCGCGTGGCTGGTGTGGCCACGTGTGCCCGGTGGGCGCGTTCTACGGCCTGCTGGGCAGGTTCGCCCTGCTGCGCGTGGCCGCCCCGCGCCGCCGGGCCTGCGACGACTGCATGGATTGCTTCAAGGTCTGCCCTGAACCCCAGGTCATCCGTCCCGCCCTCAAGGCGGTCGGACAAGACCATTCCCTCATCCTTTCTTCCGACTGCACCACCTGCGGCCGTTGTGTCGATGTGTGCAGTCAGGATGTTTTCCGCCTGACGACGCGTTTCAACAGGAGCGAATCATGAAAACCGCCATAAAAAAAGCTGTGGGCATCGCTGCGCTCATGCTGGTCATACCCTTCTCGGCTAGCGCCGAGGGCGTCAAGAGTCTCCGGGAAAACGCCGTCGGCGACGCCGAGCAGCACGCCCACAACTGGCGTGAGATCCGCGATGCTGGCGGGCTGTTGCCACGCGACTTCGTACAACAACCGCCGCTGATTCCCCATAGCACCACCAATTATCAGGTGACGCTCAATTACAACAAGTGCATGGACTGCCACTCCTGGAGCCGCTCCGCCACAACGGGTGCCACCAAGGTGTCGCTGACCCACTTCCGTGACCGCGATGGCGAGGAATTGTCGTCGGTCAGCCCTCGCCGCTACTTCTGCCTGCAGTGCCACGTGTCACAGACCGATGCCAAGCCGCTGGTAGGCAATGATTTCAGCCCCGCCCCGGGCCTATAAGGATCACGTTATGAATAAGATCAAAAAGCTCTGGCTTTGGGCAATCGGGCTGGCATTCAGCGCCGTGGGCCTGGCCTTCGTGCTGGGCATCATTTTCTGGGGCGGTTTCAACACCGCCATGGAAGCGACCAATACCGAAAAATTCTGCATCTCCTGCCACGAAATGAATGTCAATGTGTACCAGGAGTACCGCAACACCATTCACTACAACAACCGCACCGGGGTACGCGCGGTCTGCTCGGACTGCCACGTGCCAAAGGAGTGGTGGCCGAAGATGGTGCGCAAGGTCTACGCGTCCAACGAGCTGTGGCACAAAATGCTCGGCAGCATCGACACGCCGGAGAAGTTTGAGGCCAAGCGCGGGCTGATGGCCCAGCGGGAATGGGCGCGCATGAAGCGCAACGACTCCCAGGAATGCCGCAACTGCCACGATTTCAGCTTCTTCGACTACGCCGAGCAGACCAGCCGCTCGTCCGGTGCCCATCAGAAGGGCTTCGCCGAGGGTCAGACCTGCATTGACTGCCACAAGGGCATCGCCCACAAGCTGCCGGCCATCGATCAGGGCTTTAGTGAAACCATCCCGGGCGCCTTGCCGGCTAAGGTATTTCACCCGGCGTCCCGCTGAGCGACCAGGACAGGATAGGTTTCGCCGCCCTCAGCGCATCAAACGCAACGCCCCCCCGACCCAGGCTCCGTATATCGCGCAGGGGGCCCTGTCGGGGCGGGCTCGCCTAAGCTCTTCATCTTGTTTGAAGACACCGGAGCGAGCCCATGACACTGAAAACCGCCTCTCTACTGGCCCTGTTGCTGGCTAGCGGCAGCGCCTTTGCCGACACCACGGTCACCCTGCATGCCGTCAGCGCCGAGGGCGTTGGCAAGGCACTTGGGGACGTCACCATCAGCAGCACTGAGTACGGGCTGGTGTTCACCCCCGATCTCAAGGGCCTGCCGCCGGGCCTGCATGGTTTTCACCTGCACCAGAACCCCAGCTGTGACCCTGCCGAGAATGACGGCAAGATGACCCCCGCCCAAGCGGCCGGGGGGCATTACGACCCACACAGCACCGGCAAGCACGGTACGCCGTGGGGCGATGGTCATCTGGGCGACCTGCCCGGCCTATACGTCGAAGATAAAGGCACGGCTACCCAGCCGGTGCTGGCGCCGCGCCTGAAGGAGTCCGACCTCAAGGGACGTGCCCTGATGGTACATGCCGGCGGCGACAACCACGCCGACAGCCCCGCGCCGCTGGGCGGTGGCGGTGCCCGCATTGCCTGCGGGGTGATCCAGTAATCGCCGAGTAACCGTCCAGGGCTCCACACAGGACGTGTGGAAGCCCCAAGTAAACGTTGTGGGGCCGACTTTATGTCGGCTGATGGCTTAATCGGCCTGATCCAGGCTAACCAGTCAGGCGACGCTGCCTACCCCTCGCCCCTTCACCGATTCCCGCGCCGTAACCAGTTCGGTGACGATACGCATCACATCCAGGTTGGCCTCTTCCATCTGCTCGAGATGCTGCAAGGCGACTTCCAGTCCATCGCGGCGGAACGCCTCGATGGCCGCCTGGCCCTGAGCATGCACCGCAGTGTGCGGGCGCTCGATGCGCCGGAAGAGGTCCTGGTTCTGCAAGTCCCGCCGACCCTCGCCGTAATACCAGCGGCCGAAGCGGCATTCCTGCTCGCTGGGCAATTGCGGCTTGGCGCTTTTGGGACTGCCGAGCAGATGGTTGTAGACCACGAATTTAAGCGACAACTCGTCCAGGTTGGCCAGTTCAAGACCGGCGCGAAACGCCGACTGTTCGGTGCCTTCGCGCATCGTGCCGGCCAGCAGATGCAAGTTGCCCATCGCTTTCACCGCCTCTTCGGTAGTGCGGCTGAAATCATGGGCCTGGGTGCTTTGCGTCTGGATGTAGTCATACACGTCATGGGTTTCGCTCTGCACTTCGTTGATCTTGCTGACGATATCGGCAGTGGCTAGCGCGGTTTTTTCCGCCAGTTGGCGAATCTCACCCGCCACCACCGCAAAACCGCGCCCGGCATCGCCAGCACGGGCGGCCTCGATGGCCGCATTCAGCGCTAGCAGGTTGGTCTGGCTGGCGATGCCACTGATCAGATCGACAATGCCGTTGATTTCCTTTGAGTGACTCGCCAGGATTTCCACCTTGTGGGACGCCTCGGCCAGGCCGTTTTCCATGTGACTGGCCTTATCGCGCAGTTCGCCGAATTTCTTCTGATTACCCAGCGCCGCGCTGGCCACCTGTTCGGCATGGCCGCGATTCTGGCCCAGCTGACCGGTCAAGTGCTCGAAGGAGTCGCCCAGATGATTGACCGATGCGCTGAAGCGAACCAGATTACCCGCCACGCCCCGGTAATAATCGAGTTGACGCTGACTGGCCTGCCTGTCACAACGCGCTTCGGCGAGCTCGCGCTCCAGCGCGACGATCCGCGCGGCCTGCTGCTCATTGGCCAGTCGCAAGGCTGCACATTCTTCACGCAACAACCGTGCGCTGTTTCCCCACTCGAAGCCCATCTGCGTTCTTCCGCCTTTCAGTTCAGTGTGTAGCCGTTATCAGCAACCCAGTCCTGGCCATACACGCCACGAGCACCTTGGGAGAGCTGGAAAACAATGACCTCGGCCACCGCGGCGGCATCAAGAAAACGCCCCGGCAGCAAACGCCGGGTGACCAGATCAGCCACCTGCTCGAACTGATCATCGCTTAGGCCAAGTTTGTCCCAGATCGGCGTCGCGGTCGGTCCGGGCGACACCATGTTGATGCGCACCTCCAGGGGGGCAAATTCCTGTGCCAGGGTACGCACCTGGGCAGCCAGGGCCGCCTTGCTGGCGATGTAACCGGCTAGTCCCGGGAAGCTTGAACGAATCAGGAAGCTGCCGATGAACACCACGGAGGCCGGCGTCGCCAACTGACCGCGCAACACCGCCAGGGTATGCAGCGCACCGGCGCCGTTGACCGCCCATTGCCGGTCGAACGCCGCCAGATCCAGGCTGTCGGACAGCTCGGCGATCCCCGCATTGGGTACCAGGTAGTCGATCGGCCCCAGCTCCACGACCCGCTCCGCCAGTCGCTGCAGGTCGTCCCTTGAGGTCACATCACCGGCATGCCAGTGCAGGAGGGTGGGGTAGGTTTTCTGCAAGCCCGCCAGCTCGCCCTGAGTGCGCGACAGCGCCACGACCCTGCAGCCCCGCTGCAACAATGCGGCACACAGGGCCAGACCGATCCCGGAACCGGCCCCGGTGATCACCGCCAGACGGTTTGCGAATTCGTTTTTCATCACACCCTCCAAGCTCGGCAAGGGCCGGGCACCGTGCTGCCTCGCTTACGCATCGGGCAGCGTAGAAATCAGCGGAGCGGTACAAGGCGGCTTAGCCGGATGAGTAAGCCGCCTGAAATGGCTTAACCCGGATGCCCATCCACGCGGGCTTGCACCAACATCGGCGCGTAGCGCCAGACGTAAATGGACAATGCCAGCGCCCAGCAGAGCGCTGCCAGCCACAGACTGTGCAGCGGCCAGACCCCGCTGAGAAACACCCGGGCCACGCTGCCCAGGTTGAACAGCGCCAGCCCCCACGCCATGCCGGCGGGCAACTGCAAGGCGCGACCGGTATGACCAAGGGTGACGCGGGCGATCATCGCCAGGATCAAGCCGCTCATGGCACCCACTGTCAGGGCATGCAGCCAGGGACTGGATGCGGCCAGCAGGCCGAAGTGCCAGAACGCCAGACCAAGACAGGCCACCACCAACCACAGCATCGCCAGGTGCAGCGACCACAGCAGCGGCACGCCCCAGATACCCGCGTCGTACCAGCGCGCCAGACGTAGCAGATGCGCGGCGCCGAGGGCCAGGAACAGCACACCAATCAGCATATTCGGCGCCTGGGCCAGGCCGACGACATGCAGGATGGCAATCAACGCACTGCCCACCAGTAGCGACCAGTCCAGCCAGGGCCAGGCTTTCACCTGTTCCACCCGGCCCAGGCCGCGCTGGGTGAAGAAGGGGATCACCCGACCGCCGATAAGCGACATCAGCGCCGCCACCAACCACAGGCCAGCCAGAATGCCTTGGCGTTGCAGCGCGTCGTTGCCCTGGGTGAGACCGGCCAGCACCACGGCATCGACAATTACCAGCAGGCCCAACACCGCCACGATGGGGTAGTTGCGCGTTTGTTTCACTGCCCACAGCAGCCGCGCCATCTGTGCAGCCAGGACGATGAGAAACAACAGCTCCAGCGGAATCAGCACCGGCAGCGGCAGGTTGACCAGCCAGCCGATGCGGGCAGCCAGCCAGATCACCGCCAGGACCACCAGCGGCGTACCGGACAGGCTTGGTTGACCGGTCCAGGTCTGCACTGCGGTAAGCAGGAAGCCGGCGACGATGGCCACGGCAAAGCCGAAGAGCATTTCATGACGGTGCCAGGCCAGCCAGCCACCGGTGGGCTGCCAGTCCGGCAACGCGCCGAAGAACGCCAGCAGCCACAACGGCACCGCCACCAGGGCATACAGGCTGCCGGCCAGGAAGAACGGCCGGAAGGCCAGACGCCAGACCGGAGGAATGCTCAAGGCTTTGCGTTTATCGATAATGTTCACAGCAGGCCTCCAAAAAACTTGCCATTACGCCCGCGACTGCGATGAAACGGGACAGCGAAACCAACGCCCTCGACCATACGGGAGGCGTAGTGCTCTTTCTACAGGGTCTGGAGGTGTCGGCGACTTGATTGCAATCAGCTTTTGCCGATGCGGCAAAAAAGCGCAGAGGAATTTCGCTTTTTGAACACGGCATCATCGCGGTGCTCACGCACGTCCGTAGGGCGGCCTCGCCCGTTGCACGGTGTTGGGATGGAAGCACGGTGCATCCCGGGCAGCCCGCCACGGCGCATGCACGGAGCGTCGTGGCAAACGCCATCACAAAAGCGGCGGGATGCTCGCCGTAGGCTCGCGAGGCCGCCGCCCTACCACGAGTAGCGTCCCCGTCACCGTGCAACTCGTAGGGCGGCCTCGCCCGTTGCACGGTGACGGAAGGGAAGCACGGTGCATCCCGGGCAGCCCGCCACGGCGCATGCACGGAGCGTCGTGG